>ENA-OPFA01000276-OPFA01000276.1-human-gut-metagenome-genome-assembly--contig:-NODE-276-length-6961-cov-2.058645_pt1 | contig 6961 bp, 6 predicted proteins | sample MGYA00241302_ERZ501538 | MGnify/ENA primary metagenome ERZ501538 (study PRJEB25962, sample SAMEA2042299) | human gut metagenome | biome: human gut; feature: human-associated habitat; material: faeces... | reverse complement strand
GTGCTGTTACAAAAGATATCCCGGATGATTCTATTGCCGTAGGTAATCCGGCTAAAGTTATTAAGAATTTAAATTGAGATTAAACAGAGAATGGTACCATAATCTATGATCCATTCTCTTTACTTTATTATCCGATATACACATTTACACATAAAAACAATCGATCGTTCCCACCTTCGGTTTCAAAATCAATTTTATCTTCACGAGCTAACCAGCCAATGGCGGCATTTAAATCTCTATCAGACAATCAGACCGCCTCCTTCAATTCAGAATAGCTCCATCGTTTATTATTATTTAGAAGCTGCCAAACTTTTCCGGCATTTAAGCCAATTAAATTCTTATTCATTTTGAACTTTCATTAAATAGGTTAATAATAGAATGCTTAGTTATTTGTCGTGAAAATAGCATTTTATCATGTAAAAAGCTAAATTTTATATATAAATTTCATTTAAATGACGTTATAATTTAACATTATTTTCTTTTAGATTTCATCATTTCTCATTTAGTAGTGTTATTGATAGAGATGATAAGTCCCTTTTACAAAAATCTTATCTGTCTTTATTAAGCAAAACAGAATTTTATTTGTTATTGCATAAAACAAAATAATCAATAATGAATAAAATAATACCAGTACTTGTAGCGGTAATAATTTGTTTTAGTGTGGGAGTCATGGCTTCATATTTCCAGGTTGATGCTATTCAAACATGGTATCCATTCTTAAATAAACCATCATTAACTCCTCCTAATTTTATATTTCCTATTGTGTGGAGCATACTTTATTTTTGTATGGGGATATCGATAGGACTAATATGGAATACTAAACATAGAAAAAGGAAAATATTGAGATGGCTTTTTAGTTTTCAACTATTACTTAATTTTACATGGAGTATTTACTTTTTCTACTTTCAAAATCCGTTTCTGGGATTTATAGATATACTACTTCTTGATATATTTGTCATATATTATATGATGAAAAGTTATTCAATAAAGAAGATGAGCTCCTTATTATTTATTCCTTATATATTGTGGCTACTACTTGCCACATATCTGAATGGATATATAATGCTATATAATTGATATGTATATATTATAAGAAAGGTTCCGACTTATCACAAGCCGGAACCATCATCATTCTACATACTAACTAAAAAATTATCTTATCACTTTTCCATCTTCACTGAAGTATCTAGTAGTTTCTTCCAAACTACTAGTCAAGATAATCACTTTATAGATTCTGCTTCCATCAGCACCATAGGATAAAAATGCCTGTTTTATCATGGCACCTTCACATGCCAAAGTATCCATGATCGTTTCGGGAACATCATTCATATAGATTTCAATAAAATCGGGAGATTTCTTTACAGTTTGTTCCTTCTTTGCATCTTTTACACCTTCTGCGAATACAACTGACGTGCCTAATCCTAATACCACTGCTAATAAAACTAATACCTTTTTCATTATTTCTCGTTTTTAAATTAATTTGTTGTCGATATATAAGCAAGTTGCGTGCCAAAGTTTTGAAGATATTAATAATATATTGATAATAAGGTGTTTAATTATATGTATACTTTTGAAGGAAGTGTGGAAAAATGATTTTAGCTCTACAAAATTGTAGAATAATTCCACATATCAAGTGTGGAGTGATTTCCTATAAAACTAAAAAAGTCACTGATGGCAACAGTAACCATCAGTGACTCATCAAAGGTTGCTTTATTAAAATTGAAAAAATTTCTTTGCGTTGTTATATGCAATGTCTTCTACCATCTGATTAACGCGTTCCATTTCGCATACGGGTATTTCACCGTTTTCTATATCATTGCCTAATAAGTTACACAAAGTGCGACGGAAATATTCATGACGAGGGTAGGATAGGAAAGAACGTGAATCTGTCAACATACCTACAAAACGACTTAATAGTCCTAATAATGATAATGCATTTATCTGCTTTTCCATACCATCTTTCTGGTCTAGGAACCACCATCCTGAACCAAACTGAATTTTGCCCGGAATAGTTCCATCTTGGAAATTCCCTACCATAGTAGCAATAACTTCATTAGCACAAGGATTCAAATTATAAAGAATAGTCTTAGTCAGTTTTCCTTCCATGTTCAGGCGATCAAGAAATTTTGCCATTGCCTTAGCCGTAGTAAATTCACCGATCGAGTCAAAACCGGTATCAGGACCGAGGAGCTTGAACATCTTGGTGTTATTGTTACGGATAGCACCATAATGAAACTGCTGAGTCCAACCTTTCTCCCAATCCATTTCGCCCAATATAACTAACATGGCAGATTTGAATTTCAATATTTCTTCTTTTGTCAACACCTGTCCGCTATATACTTTATTAAAAATAGTTTTAATTTCAGCATCGGTATAATTTTCAGCATAGAATTCTTCAATGCCATGGTCAGATAATTTGCAGCCTTGTTCTGCAAAGAAATCATGGCGTTTGTGCAAGGCCGAGACCATATCATCAAAAAAACCAATATTAACCCCCCTCCCTGCCGATAGCTTTTCCATATATGTGCGAAAATCACTAGGAACCTCTACTGCCATAGTTTTGTCAGGACGCCATGTAGGAAGCATTTTTATTTCGAAACCACTTTCACGTGTTTTAATATGATATTCCAAAGAGTCAACAGGATCATCAGTTGTACAAACCGTTTCTACATGATAACGGCGCATCATACCACGTGCAGAGTATTCTGGTTGTTGCAGTTTCTCATTACATTCCTCATAAATTTCGCGGGCAGTTTTCGGATTTAATATTTTATCAATACCAAAAGCTGTTTTTAATTCCAAATGGGTCCAATGATACAGTGGATTGCGAAAAGTATATGGAACTGTTTCAGCCCATTTCTCAAATTTCTCCCAATCAGAGGTCTCTTTACCGGTACAATAACGTTCGTCCACTCCGTTGGTACGCATGGCACGCCACTTATAGTGATCACCTCCCAGCCAGATTTCGGTCAGTGACTTGAACTGATAATCATCGGCTACCATTTGAGGAATAAGATGACAGTGATAATCAATAATGGGCATTTTAGCTGCATGTTCGTGATATAATTTCTGTGCTGTTTCTGTCTGAAGCAAAAAGTTTTCATCCATAAAGTTTTTCATAAGTAGTCTTTTTAATATCTATATAATTGTTGTCTATTTTAACATGTATCCAAGCGTGGTATTTGAAAAGATATACAAGAACGTTTATTTAAAGTTATCAACTGTTATCGAACACGAAGTTAGAAGTTTTATTTGAAATAGCAAAATGATTCGTATATTTCAGCTGATATTTAAATATTTTAAATGATTACTGTTTGAATAGTAAATAAAGAAATATTATCACTTAATGCTGTTATGTAGTACTATTAATTATCATAACCTTTACAAGGTGTAAATAATTTCTATGGGGAAGTTTGGTTATTTAACCTAATCTCCCTATTTTTGCTTAAATCAAATACGAAATAAAATGGAAAAATACGAATTCAGAACCAAGCAACCTTTGTGGGTATGGATACCGATAGCTTTCATCCTTATATTTGCAATAATATATGTAGGTATGACAAAAAAGTATGAATTAGGAATTATATGGCTGATTTATGCTATCATTACATTCTTGGCCGGTCATTTTACTTACACTATTACGCCAAACTATTTTATATATAACCCCGGATTGGGAAAAACAAGGAAATTCCCATTGGCTAATATCACAGAAATAGAGAGAAAAATGTCAAAGAATGAAGAAATAAGATCTATTATAGTAAGATATTCTGAGGATAAAATTTATCATAATTTTTTTGAGATTAAAGGACATAATGTTAATGTTAAAGCCATTTTAGATGCTATTCAGGACTATTATCCTACCGTTCTAATTCGTTAATGATAATTATCAAAGAAAAATAAAGAAATACCGATTTTGTTAGACTGATATAATTATAAATACTAAGAAAACTAATATCTATGAGAAAGTTATTATTTTCCATAGGAACATTATTATATACTGTTACCTGCATGGGAACATCGAAAAAGGAGTTACCCAATATTCTATTTCTTTTAGTGGATGATATGCAGCGGACTTGCATTCATCACAATGGTTGTGAACAAGTAAGTACACCCAACATTGATCGTATTTATCAAAATGGTATCTCATTTCATTCTACTTATACCAATGGCTCGTTGGGAGGCGCGCTTTCTATGCCTAGTCGTGCCATGATTATGACCGGTAGAGGAGTTTTTCAGATAGTAAAGGACGGACAAGTAATTCCTGAGCAACACGTTACATTACCCGAACTGCTGCGTCAGCATGGATATATTACTTTCGAAACCGGAAAATGGCACTCGGATTTCGCATCCTTCAACCGCTCTTTTTCTAACGGGGAAAATATATTCTTCGGAGGAATGCACACTTATGAAACAAACGGCCATGTAGAGCCTCGCCTGAATCATTATGATTCTAGTGGAAAATATCGAGAAAAGTTTACCGGAGATAAATTTTCCTCTGAAATGTTTGCTGATGCAGCTATTGCTTTCCTAAAAAAACAGAAGAACGGCAAACAACCGTTTTTTGCTTACGTGGCCTTTACTTCTCCTCATGATCCTCGATTGAAACATCCTGACTACGGTAAACATTATGAAGCGGATACCATTACATTGCCTATCAACTTTCTGCCACGTCATCCTTTTGATACGGGAGATATGAATGTGAGGGATGAAATATTAAGACCTGTACCGCGTACTGAAGAAGCCATAAAAAAGGAGATAGCAGATTATTACGGTATGATTAGTGAAGTAGATACTCAGATCGGTCGTGTATTACAGGCACTGCAAGAAAGCGGACAACTTGACAATACGATTCTGGTATTTGCTTCTGACAATGGTTTGGCGGTAGGTCAACACGGTTTGTTAGGCAAGCAGAATTTATATGATCACAGTGTTCGTATTCCTTTGATTATTTCCGCACCCGGAATGGAGAAAGGGACGCAACGAAATGTATATTGTTATCTATCGGATGTATATCCTACCCTATGTGATTTAATAGGCATCCGTCCGTCTTCTTCCGTAACAGGAAAATCATTGCTGCCGGTGATGAAAAAAGAAGAAAATACGCATCGTGACCATCTCTTTCTTGCCTACAACAGCATTCAGCGCGGTCTTGTGAAAGACGGTTGGAAATACATCATTTATAATATTAAGGGAGAGAAGAAAGAACAGCTTTTCAACTTGAATGAAGACCCATGGGAAATGGCGAATCTTGCAGAGATGCCGGCTTATGCTTTCTTGAAGAATGCTTATAAACGATTACTGAAGGAAGAAATGAAAAAGAACAATGATTTCTGTAATCTGGATGATTTCTATTGGTGGGGTAAACCAGGAATGATTTCCTGGGATGAATCACTGAAACTTTATGTAGAACCCTAATCAGGTCGGATACACTAACCTCAACTTTGGGAATGTGTCAAAACAAAATGACCTATCCCACCGTCAGCTGTAGGGGCAGGGGTTGCCCGAAGACACAAAACAAACTGTTTTCGGGCGAGCAAACCTCGCCCCTACGAACTAAACGACAGCATTATCCACGTTTTGACCCCAAACTAACAATCATCACTAATATTATCGTTTGCATAATGTCTTAAAATCACAATAAGTACATTTTTCTACAATCTCCGTTTGAGTAAAAGGTATTTCCAGGTTAAATATATCCTCCAGCAACACTTGCAACCGCTCTCTGAATTCTGTTTCATATATGCTGAAGTCTTCCACAGGTTCTTTGGGTTTACGAGATTCTCCCATTTGAATAACCGGAGAGTAAGTTTCTGTCGCTGCCCGATGAATATAAAGCAAGGAAGGAGCGACCTTTAATGGCTGTTTCCGACACATAATGGCAGCATAAAGAAATGTTTGGAACACATAGTTGGAGCGTTTTTTAGCCGGCGTGAAGAGGGATTCCACGTTGGGAGGAGTGTCCGCATCACCACCGGTTTTATAGTCTACAATTCGCAATGTACCGTCTTTGCTGTCTAAACGGTCAATAATACCTCCAATACGCGATTTTATAATACCTTTCGGAGTCTTAATTTCGATATCCTCCTGCACAGGCTGTTCGGAACCCACGAAAGTAAAGGGCGTATAGCGCAAATCATTCTCCAACAATTGTTTCAGATACCTTGAGATAACAGCAGAATTTATTAACTGCACACCATTATATTCAGGCTTTTCATCTTGGGATACATTAAAGAACAGTTCTTTAAAAGCAACATCCACATAGTCTTGCAGTTTTACCTCATTATGAAGAAGTGCCTCCAATGTCTCTTTGTCAATTACATTGTTATGTGCTGTCAAATCTTTATAAATATTCTCGGCTGCCAAATGGAAAATACTTCCGAATGTGGCAGAGTCTATTTCTGCACTGACTTGCTCAGGAGCTGAAAGTTCGGCTACATAAATATAATAGAATTTCAGCGGACAATCCAAATAATAATTAAGTGCCGAGGGAGAGAATTTGGCTTTTTTATTAATACGAATATCAAACACGTTTTGCATCTTTCTCATTACTTCCGGTGTTTTGGGGATAGTAATGGAAAGTGTACTTTGTGGTGATTGTCCTGTTTCCAAATATTGACGTATAATGGGGTGAGGCCATTCAATCAAGAATTGTAACATAAAGCGGCTCCATTCTCCACGATTAAGTCCATCAGAACTGGTATTGTATAATAAAGTAACTTTTTCGGCACGTTGCAGCAGTCGATAGAAATAATAAGCATAAACGGCTATCTTGTGCTCAATGGTAGTCATGCCAAACGCTTTACGTAAATTATAAGGTATGAAAGAAGAATCTCCTCCTGATTTGGGTAACTGACCTTCATTAACCGATAACATGATTAAATGGCGAAAATCCAAGTTACGTGTTTCGAGTACTCCCATTATCTGCATCCCAATGGCAGGCTCTCCGTGAAAAGGTATATTG
>ENA-OPFA01000275-OPFA01000275.1-human-gut-metagenome-genome-assembly--contig:-NODE-275-length-6986-cov-2.152648_pt1 | contig 6986 bp, 7 predicted proteins | sample MGYA00241302_ERZ501538 | MGnify/ENA primary metagenome ERZ501538 (study PRJEB25962, sample SAMEA2042299) | human gut metagenome | biome: human gut; feature: human-associated habitat; material: faeces... | reverse complement strand
CGCTTATAGGGTCTTAAGGTGAACACAACTTTTAAAAGCCGTGAATTATTAACAACTAATATTTTATATAAAAAAATAAATATTTTCAAGTTTTTTTCAAAAAAAATAAAAAAAAGATTTATCATTAATATTTTCAAAAATCTATGTGTTATCTTTTAACTGACAGGAGGTAAAATGGAAAGATTAACTAATAGAGAGATTGATATTTTAAGATTATTAACATTGGGTTACGCTAATTGGCAAATCAGTAAAATTATTTTTGTAAGCACACATACGGTTAAGGCTCATATCAGTTCCATTATTAGGAAATTGGATGCCAAAAACAGAACTAATGCTGTTTACATAGCTATTAAAAACAATATTATAGATATATAAATTGTTACAATTTGATAGCTTTTCTTGCCCGTTATATAATAATAATGAGCGAGATTGATATATGAAAAAATTATTTATTATATTTACTTTATTTGTAATCACTTTATTTACATTTGTCCAAAAAGCTTGTGCTGAAGAAATTTTCAAATTTACTTCAGCCAACTTTGATACGTCAAATTCAATGATTGTATTAACTGCGCAGGATACTGAAACAGGTTCTGTCCTGCCTGATGTTAAGCTTGTAAAAATGGAAAATCCGTCAAGAGCATACTTTGATCTTGACGCTTCCATTATTACATTCCCCAAGCAAGAATGGATTTACCAAACAGGTCCAATTAAACAAATTAAAATAAACCAGTTTTCAATTAACCCTAATAAGGTCAGAGTTGTAATGTATTATGATAACGACTTTGATCCGGATACAATTAAGTTCTTAAAGTTAAAAAATAATATATTTATTAAGTTTAAAAACGGAACTACCTGTGACAACCCTTATTTTCATAATACTTACAGAGATGAACACGCTTCATCAAGCGATTTTTATGAATATTTGACCGTTACAACTCCGGTGCCGGTTCAAAACCAGGACAATATAGCAGCTCAAATTCAAGAAGCATTTAACACGCAAATTGAACAAGCTATGGCTAAAAAAGAACTGAAACTTAATACAAAATACTATCTTAATAAAATTACACCAAGACAAAACGGGATTTTATTAAACGGTTTTGGCGCCGTTACTATAGAAAGACCAATGATATTATATAACCCTACAAGAATTGTTTACGACCTTCCCAACACTCTTGTAGATATGGATATAAGAAATAAAGAATACCGGATTAACGAAACCGAAACAGTTAAAATAGGACAATTCTCTGTTAACAAAGCAAGAATTGTTATTACAACAGATGCTGTTCAGGATTACATCCCAATATATTCAAGCGACAACCAGTCATTAATCCTGGCTAACTACAAAAAAACTAATAACAGTACTTTATATAACAGTGAAAGCAATGCAGTTGCTTACAGCAAAGAAAAAACAGACAGCCTGACTTCATCATTAATTTGGAGATTTGACACTCCGATTGTTCATGGTGTTGACAGATATAAAGATAAAATCATTATATATTTATATAATGTTTCCAAATACAATGATGCAAATTTCAAATCAGCGGCAGCAAATTCTGTGTTCTCGTCTTCAACAGTTGATTTGATGCCTAAAACAGGTTTAAAACTTACAATACCTTTAGAGCAGGATGCAATAGCAAGTACTTATTTGGGCGCAGACGGAAAAAGCCTTAAAGTTACCGTAAAAGAAGCTAAAAAGAAAGCTGCAGCGGCAACTAAACCAACACCTGCAATTATTTTAAACCCTCCTTCAACAACCCCTGTTTCCTCAGGTGTTAAAAAGATTGTAATTGATGCAGGACATGGAGGAACAGATGCCGGAGCAGTAGGCGGAGGAACTTACGAAAAAGATATAACACTTGATGTTGCAAAACGAGTGGAAGATTTGTTAAAGAAAAGCGGTTTTGCGGTATTAATGACAAGACCTAATGATACTTATGTATCTTTACAGGACAGGGTAGCAATGAGTGAAAAATATAATCCTGATATCTTCGTAAGTATTCACGTAAACTCAAGTGTAAGACCTGAAATTACCGGAGTTGAAACACACTATTACCATCAGGAAAGTATGACACTTGCCCAAACAGTCCACTCATCACTTGCAAGTGCGGTTGATTCTCCAAATCGTGGATTGTTCAAGTCCAAATTTTATGTTATAAATCATACTACAGCTCCTGCAATTTTAGTCGAAATAGGATTTATTTCCAACAGTGCAGAAAGAGCCCAACTGGTTGGAGAAAAACGGAAGCAGGCAACTGCAAAAGCAATAGCAGACGGAGTAAAGAACTATTTTAAACAGTACAGATAAAAAAACAGATAACAGACCTTTGGCATTCTTTGATTCGGGTGTCGGCGGACTAACAGTATTTGAGAAGGTTAAAAAATTATTACCTAATGAAAATACTCTTTATTTCGGCGATACAAAAAATATGCCTTACGGAGAGAAAACAGAAGAACAACTAATTGAGTATGCGGATAAAATATTTAAATTTTTTGAAACACAAAATGCAAAAGCTGTAATAATGGCGTGTAACACAACATCAGCGATAACATACGAAAAATTAAAAGACAACTACAACTTTAAAGTTTATCCTATAATTCAGTCTGTTTGTTCAACTATAGCAGGACAAAATAACCTCAAAAAACTTGGCGTAATAGCAACTCCGGCAACAATAAATTCTCACGCATACTCAAGAGAAATCGCTAAATATAATAGTGACATGGAAGTATTTGAACTTGCAGCGCCAAATTGGGTAAGAATTGTTGAAGAACACAGAATTAATCAGCCTCAAAGCATATTGCAGGTTCAAGAGATTTTGGAAGTTATGGAACAATTTTCTCCTGACAAAATTGTTCTGGCATGTACTCATTATCCTTATCTTATGAGTATTTTGAGGAAATTTATGCCACAGGACAAGTTTATTGATCCGGCTGTTTATTTTGCTGAGAATATTAAAAATGATTTAGCAGAACAGAATATGCTGAATAATGAGTTTGAATACGAAAAATTTTATGTAAGCTCTAATCCTGAAAATTTTAAAATAGCATCAGAACTGTTTTACCAATTAAAAGAATTACCGCAATTAAAAAGCCCTCAATAATGAGGGCTTTTTTTATATTCTACAAGGTAAAATCACCTTTAAGTCTTTTCTCAAAATCAGCAGCTTTTCTTTCAGCTTCTGCCTTTGCTTCTGCTTTAGCCTTCTCTTGTGCTTTTTGAGCATCAGCTTCTTTTTTCATGCTTTCTGTCATAAAAGGCACTTGAATTTCTTCCTTTTCAGCCTGAGGCAATTCAGGGGCAGGGAATACAGGAGGTTTTCCGAATTTTTCCTGTAATTCATCCAAACGTTTTTGGGCATCCGGATCGAATTTATATTTGTCAGGTATATTCAGCATTCCTGAAGAGCCTTTGCCAAATACATACTCATACATTGATGCACCTCTGAACCTGTCTTCTGCAGTTCCGTTTGGCACAGTATATCTGTAATCACCAGGTTTTACCCAATCTCTGTTTTTATTGCTTGCATCAACTGCATCTTTTATCATTTTTAATGCTCTAACTTTATCTTCATCAGAAACATCCTTATCAAAAATTATAGCAGAAGGAAGTGATTTATTATTGCCTGTAGCTTTATTGAATTCCGCAAGCACATCTCTTACGTTTTCGGCAGTAAGTTTTGTAACTTTTACTTTTGGATTGCCTTTGTCGTCATAGAATACATGCCCTGTATCATCAGCTTTCGTTTGTCCGCCTGTTTTAGCTTTTTTTGCACCTCCTGCTTTATATGTTTTTGCAATATCACCAGGAAGGTCTAATTTATCCCATTTAGCATTGTTTTTAACCTTGCCTTCTTTATCAAATACGCTCGGATTAAATTTTGCAACATCACTTATTAACTTGTCTTTATCAACTTTGCCAGCATCAATTCCTCTGGCGTTCAACAATGCTTCAACAGCACCTGCCGCATCTTTAGCTTCCATTATTTTAGAACTGTGTCTGAAACTTGAAGGAACGCTTGTCCAACCCGCAGGAAGGTGAAGTTTTCCCGCAGCTTTCTTAGGAGTTTTTTCAACAGGTTTTTCTTCTTCAATATCTGTAAGATTTTCAGCAGCAATTTCTTGAGGAATTACTGTTTCTTTTATACCTTTTTCTAAGTCATTGATAACTTTTGTTCCGTCGCTTAGGAATTGTGTAGTTTTTAGAGCTTTTCCATCAGGGCTGAACTCTGTTTCTTCTTTAGTTACATCATTTTTAATCATTTTGCCTTCATAGGTAACTGTTTGCTTTAAGGCTGCCCCCCCCGTTGTACTCGTATTCAGTCACTTTTGCAGAGTCAGGATCGCCTTTAAATGTATCAACTACACGAACAGGTTGTTCTTTTCCGTTGAAACTTTCATATTTTATAAATGTTTCATTTTGACCACGTGTTTCAGTCATTGAATTTTTACGGCCATTAAAATAATCATATTTTCTTTCGGCTTTTACACCGTTTTCATCAACGTATTCACCTGTAAGAACCTGTCCTTCTTCATTATATTTTTCAAACACAGCTCTGTAAGCATTACCTTTTGCATCATATCTGTGCTCGGATTTTTCTGCAAGATTTCCGTTCTTGTGATACTGTTCTGTAAGAACACCCTCGTCAGTAATCACCTGAGCATATTTGATTTTATTATCCTTTGTATAAAAATGCTTTTCACTGTCACTGACTTTTACAGGATAAATATCATCGTCTTTCAATTCACTTGATGCAATCGTATCAAGAGTTTTAATTGCATTCTTAATTTCTTTTCTGGAACCCTCAAGTCCCATAGCTCTTGCTTCTTTTACGGATAGACCATTCTTGTTTTTATCAAATTCTTTTTTTAATTTCTCAATATCTGTTGAGTAAATCATAGAATTTTCATCAAAACCTGCTTTTTTGAAATAGTTAAATAATAACTCATTCTCCTTTTTCAAAGCAGCTAACCTTACCCCTTTAGAACTGAATTGTTGGTTCAAAGGTCCGATACCATTTGTTTTATCAACCATTTTTACCGCCTTTCTACATCACACACGTACACCTAATAGTCGATAATTCAAATATCGGAACATTCTATTAAAAACTTTAGAAAAAGAACGGATTACATTAACATTTGTTAACAATATAATCTAAACAAGAAGCATAATCAGGCATTTCTATTATTGATGAAGCGAGTTTATCAGCAGTAATATTTAAAGCTGTAGTGTTTTCTTTTACGGCGAAAACTTTAATATTCCTTTTAACAGCCTCAAACACAGGGGTAGAACCGAGTGCATCAAAAGGCATTACAAGATAATCAAGCTCATCTATACTTATACCGTCATCCTTCACAAGCTGCGGAGCACAGCTTAAGCCGATAAGAATGCAGGGTAAAAATGTCGGTGTAATATATTCAGATGCAGCACGTCCGTCAACAAGCTCCGGATAAATTTGATAATCAGCAAATGCCGGAGAATGCGCACAAGGTATTTGTAATTCTTTAGAAATATAATGAGATAAAATCGCTTCCACTCCTCCCACAGGATCTGTTCCAATACCGTTTGCATAATCAGGATTATTATCCTCGGGATCTTCAAACAAACACACAAGTGCAACAGCTTCTGCTCCTCTTTGTATCAGATTTTTTGAAGCATCAAGCAGTGTTTCAACATTTAATACACTTCCTGTTGAAATACCATTTTCTTCAACTTTAAATTCAACCCCTACATTATCTTCTGTAATCTCATATCCGATAACATCTATGCCGTATACACATTTGACCGCATTAATTGTGTTAATATGAACATTTAAAACATCTTCCGGAATTGCCTTATCAAATACAACTCCGATTTTGTTACGGATTGATGGTTTAATGTTTATTTCTCCCTTGAAAAAACTGTCCAGAGAATATCCTTCAACATAATACATATTGCTGTTAATACCAGAAAAACAACCTGCATTAACCACATTCGGATTTACAATCAATTTAGAAACTTCAGAAAATTTTGCAGCATAAGGACTTGCATCTCCCGCATAACCTCCGACAGAAGCCCCAATTCCTGTTGGTACAATAAAAGCACCTAGTTTTTCACCACTTTCAAGCATATATTTATATTACAACAAAAAAAGCGGTCTTAACCGCTTTTTAAGTAATTTGCTATTCAATTGTGCTAACTTACTGTTGGACACCTCCGTATGAAAAGTCATTCTTGATATTTGTTTGTAACAACTTAGTCCAGCTTGATTCAAAAGTGTTAATCTCGTTCAATTTAGTTTCTAAGTTATTTTTTTCAAGCTCTAATTCTTGTTCCCAAGAGTTCAAGTTTGCTAATTCAAGCTCGTGCTCCTGCTGTAATTGTTCAGTCAGCAATTCGTAGTTTTCAGGATCATCTTCATAATAACCGTAATAAATTTCATTCATCTGGTCATTATATTTAGCCTGATTTTCAGCAACCTGTTTAGATGAATTTAACATGTCCATCATTACAGTTGACAATTTTTCATTAATCAATGATTTTTGTTTTGTGTAAAGTAACAATGTTTCATGAATATTTGAAATTGCCATCTCTCTCGTCCTCTTGTTTTTGTTCTGGTATATATATAAACAATTTTCAAAAAGTCTGATTTCAAGAAGTATATTTTTTGTTACATTTGTTAACACTTTAAAATAAGACAATAAACTGATACTTATTCCAATTATTTTATTTTTATACTATATATATTATATAGGAGAGCAAAAATGAATCAGGAAACTTATATGAAAATAATGGGATACGTCCCTACCGTTATTGAAGCATCTTCTCGTGGAGAACGTGCATTTGACATATTTTCAAGATTATTAAGAGAAAGAATTATATTCTTGGGTTCTGAAATTGATGATGAAGTAGCAAACTCAATTGTTGCACAACTTCTTTTATTGGACAGCGAAAATTCAGAAAAAGATATTATGTTATATATTAACAGCCCCGGAGGTGTAATTACTGC
>ENA-OPFA01000237-OPFA01000237.1-human-gut-metagenome-genome-assembly--contig:-NODE-237-length-7553-cov-2.924113_pt1 | contig 7553 bp, 8 predicted proteins | sample MGYA00241302_ERZ501538 | MGnify/ENA primary metagenome ERZ501538 (study PRJEB25962, sample SAMEA2042299) | human gut metagenome | biome: human gut; feature: human-associated habitat; material: faeces... | reverse complement strand
AACAATTAGGCGACCGAGGAGCTACACGCCATTCACTGCTTGTCAACCTAGGCGGAGGAATGGTGACTGATTTGGGTGGTTTTGCAGCCTCAACATTCAAGCGCGGCATTAAATATATCAATGTCCCCACCACTTTACTTGCCATGGTAGATGCCTCCGCGGGAGGAAAAACCGGCATTAATTTCAATGGGTTAAAAAATGAAATCGGCGTCTTCTCTCCGGCTGAATCTGTACTGATAGACAGTGAATTCTTAAAGTCATTGGATTTACACAATCTGCTTTCCGGTTATGCAGAAATGTTGAAACACGGACTTATCAGCACCCCGGAACATTGGGCTGAATTATTGAATTTCGACTTCAACAAAACAGATTATAAAGCATTGCAAAAACTGGTTGCCAAATCCGTTCAAATCAAAGAGAAGATTGTCGAATGCGATCCATATGAAACCGGAATACGCAAGGCTTTGAATTTGGGACATACAGTGGGGCATGCTTTTGAAAGTTTTGCTTTGGAAATCAATCATCCGGTATTACACGGCTATGCTGTTGCCTGGGGAATGGTCTGCGAACTATATTTCTCGCACGTCAAGACAGGTTTTCCCAAAGACAAGTTGCGCCAGACCCTCCAATTCATCAAAGAGCATTATGGCAAACTGGACTTCGACTGCAAACATTATGACCGACTTTATGAGTTCATGACACATGACAAGAAGAATATTGCCGACAGAATCAACTTTACTTTATTGTCCGACGTGGGCGGCATTCAAATCAACCAGTCGGCCACAAAGGAAGAAATCATGGATATGCTAGATTTTTACCGTGAATCCATGTAATCAAGTATGATTTAAAGCTAAACAATAACTAACTGATACATAGGATCCAATAAAACAAAATGCTTTTTATTCTAAAAAAAAGTGCCGAAAGATTTGCTATTTTAAAAGAAAGCCGTGCCTTTGCACTCGCAATTCGGGGTGTAGCTCAGCCCGGTTAGAGTACGCGTCTGGGGGTCCCAAAAGATTTATTCTAAAGCATTCAAGATAAAACAATGATATAGAAAGAGTTAAACAAAAAAGTTTAGCTCTTTTTTTTATCTACAACTATCCTAAAACTTTCATTACAATTAAATGCAAATAGATGCAAACCAACCATCAATATATTCATTTTTTAAGACTTATTGTTATTGTCTAAAGATAGACCATAGTCATATTTTAGACAACAAATTTCGACAACATTTATTCAATGTATCAGTAATGTCACCTCTTTCATTATTCATTCATTATTTTTTTAAACAACTTATCTCTTAATTTAGCCTTCTAATATCTTTTCTATCCCAATAAGTGAGTCTGCCTTTGCTTTCTTTATCATTTCGTCCATAAATTGTTGTTCATTTAATGAACAAGAAGTATCTTTAGGCTGTGAAAGAGCGCTGGAGCTTATTAAGGGATTGTGCCTTGCCGAGTCCATATTATTAGAACTATTAGGTCCATCAAATATAGTCGAGCTCTTTCTTATCTTATCTTCAATTTTAACAGCTTTGTTATAAGATGTTAATATAAATCTTTTATCATTGAAATTATCGTTTTCATCATAAAAACAAGTACAGACCATTCCAATACCAATATCATTCTCTTATAAACATTTCCTATCTATCCCTTAAACGCCATATCATCTTTCATAAGATAGAAATCTCTATATAACAAAAAAATGCTACTTGATAAGACGTCAAATAGCATTTATACTTTTCACAATATACCAAATTCATTCCTTGTTTTCATCCGTTTCCGAATTTAAGCTGTTTAAAATTAGTCTTACAGACTCTGTTTTTAACTTCTCTACTTCTTCTTTAGAAGGTTCGCTAACAACTATTGAGATTGATTCTCCATCTTCTTCCCATCTAGGGTGTATAAACCATTCGCGCCTAGCATCTATAAATTCCTTAACAATTCTTCGCAAATCATCATCCAATAAAGAAAGAACCTTGCTGCGTATTCCATAGGGAATTCTATATCTATAAAAAGCTTCTGCAATCCCTCCTGTTATACAAGCCAGTGTATCACTGTCACCACCCAATGAAACAGCCAACCTTATGGCATCCTCAAAACTCCGACTCTCTAAAAAAGCAATAAGGGCTTCGGGAACTGTACCTTGACAACTTTCATCAAATTTATAATCACAACGAATATCATCGCAACAGCGATTCAAATCATAGCCAAAATTATCTGTGATAAAACTGCGGATATATTCTTTTGATTTACCTTTTCTTGCCAAATAAATAGCCGATGCCGTAGCCTGAGCTCCCTTGATTCCTTCAGGGTGATTATGGGTAACCACAGCTGTCTCTTCCGCCACGTTTATTGTTTCTTCCAAAGAATCAAAATACCATCCCACAGGACTAACACGCATTGCCGAGCCATTTCCCCAACTATTATAAGGCTTAGGATTCTTTTCATGCAGCCATTTGTTGAAACGAGCACCATAGCCACCCATAGGAAAAGGATATTTGGAACCATAATACTGCATCACTCTCACCAAATCACCTCCATGAAGCAACCAATCAGCCACAGCAATGGTCATTATCGAATCATCTGTATAAGAAGATTCGATGCAGAACAACGGAAACTCTTTCATCTTTATATTATTAAACTCATATACAGAGCCTATAATATCACCTGCAAGCGCGCCTATCATATTAATAAAAAATCAATTCATTAAACAAGAAACATAATATCACACAAGACAAATATACAAGAATACTGTATATAGAACAGCTAAATTTACCCTCCACCATTTCCCACTTTCCATCCTTCCATTTCCTAAAATCCATTCTCTCTGCCAAAACCGTATAGCCACTTTAGGCATACACCCCTTTTATTTGCCATACGACATGAACAAGAACTACACAACTTCTACATTCGGAATTATTTCTCATCACTTTTTTCTGTAGAAAGTTCATCATTTCCCACAAAATTACCCAAAATATCCCATTTATCCTTATAATCTGCAATATCTTTCTTGAATATATCAATAGGACCACCATTAAATTCCTTTCTTCTCTCAACAACAATATCACTAGGAACAATATAAAACTCAGGAAAAACAGACAAATCACTAAACTTATTATTATAAATTACAAAAACATAATAATGATTGTCCTTACCCACTGCATTCCCTACAGGAATAGAATCCCATTTACGTACAGACTTCACATCAACAGAAATCCAACTTCCGTCATCCTTGGTAATCCTTATGTCAATACTCTTTTCATTGCCCAAAGTCAAATACGCTTTTGCACCCAAACGATACAACATGGACAAAACCAAATGCTCACTTGCAATACCGGTCCAATGACCATCTTTCTTTTTTCCCATAATCAATATATTTGTATATTATTTTTTTATTAGAACAAACGATAAACGCGCTGTTTATCGCAAGTCCATTATATTAATACACAAATATATTTAATTATTTATTCCCGCCAAAACATTTATTACATAATTTTTATAAGTAAAAAAAAGCCTGAACTGAACTTTTCCTCCAGAGAACATTAATAGAAGTTCTCACGAACATTGACTCAAACTGTTCAAAAAGCTGTTTAATCACGTTTTATTCCATTTACCACAAAAAAGTGATTATTTCCCATCGTGATTCTGTTTAATCGTTTAAACTGCATTTAAACCTTTAAAGAACGATCAGCCATTCTATTCAATAACTCCCAACGATATGGAGAAACGTTTTCCACAGACTTTTTCATTTCCTCATAAAAAACACTCACCTTATTAGTCAATTCATCTATAATAGAAATAAAGTTTTCCTTATCCAGTAGTAATTTCTCTGCTTCTTTCATAACCTCCTTTATATCATATTTATTTTTACTATTGATTTTTCCTTGTGCAAATTCCCTATCCAAAACTTCATATAGATTAAATTGACCCATTACTAAAGCAACACAAGAACGCTGAAACTCTTTCTTGCCACCAAACCTGAGTAAATCAACTTCCGATACAAATCCTTTCTGTATAATCATGTAGCCATCATACCATTTTTGCAATACTCGCAAATAGAAAACAGGACTATACAAGTCAGCCCCTCTCCCTACCCCGCCAAAAATCGATGTAACTTTTTTGAAACGAAACTCATATCGCAGCACGTTTATTTTTTTTAAACATTCTAAATTCTCAACCTCCCTATTCTTTTTCATCTCCGTCTTTTTATCATAAAAGCAAAGCTGCGAATCATACTTGTCAAAATACAAAGTTTCTTGTTTTATATTAGAACGAAAATAACCATCGCTATGAAGCAGATAATCCCAATATACCCAAGGAACATTAACCATAGAAAAACAGATACCAATATCAATCCTATTGATTACAGCCTGTCGCATAGGAACATTCAACTCATTACTCAATTTATTTATCGATTTTCTGACATCCCATACAGACAAACACTCTGCATAATTATAACCCTTGAAATATTTAAGCAAACTACCTTGCACTATCAAAGTAGTATTTCGCACTTCAATCTTCATATTCTTCAAAAAACCTACCACTCTATTTGAAGAAGTAGACTTTATCGATATCCTACACGGAATCTCTTCTAAAAAGCAAATTTTATTGTCCAACTCACTTTCTTTTATTACAAATTTTATTGTGTCATACATAAAAGCATATTCTTTTATTATTATAATAATAATATTATTTCACTTATTATAAACACAATCCTGAGATTCCAAAAACTCATCAACAGTCCCTATACGGTGACGCAACATCCAATTTACAATCTCAGAACGTCTAAAACGCAGGAAGGACCTTTTGCTCAAAGTGGATTTATAAAAAGGGATTTCGTGATTGGAAGTCTTTTTATAAATCGTGCTGCGGGAAAGACCTGTTATTTTACAGACCTCGTCTATACCAATAATATCAGACACTATCATGGCGCTTTCCGAAACACATGAATTTGTTTTCACGCCTTTGCCCTTACTTGACTCTGCTGTAGGCACAGCTTTTTTTCTTATTCTTTCCATAATTTTTTTTTTAAAATTATGATGCAAAGAAAAGGCGCTACAATTAATTTTTCAAATTCACTTTGCGACACAAAGCAAAAACAAAATCGACATATATATCTGAATATCATATACATATATCGATTTAAAAAAGCGCATTTAATTCAAGGAAGTTATTCCAAAGACAGTATACGAGCTATTTTCCTCCGATAATCATCATAAGCCGTGGCTCTATGATGGCTAGCTATTTTCAAATCACCACCATCTTTATCAGCAAAAAACAAGTTAACCAATGAAGCAGAAAATTGCTTAGTCAACTCTTCGACAGCAACTCTCAATAGAGCCTTTGCACCTGTTCTAGAGGTATTCACTTTTATTTTATGCGTTACATCAGAAGCTTCAGATTTAAATATCTTAAAAAAATTACTGAATTCATCCCTGTTACAAAACAGAGATTCAGAACAAAGATATTCATAAACAAGTTTCAATTGTTCCTCCGAATAACAGGAATACATGGGAGAATTGCCGGTTCGTTTAAGACAATCCTTTAATAAACATGAGTAATTATGAAGATTTATATTTTCCAAATATAACAAATCAATCAATAGATGCACGGCATAATTCCAATCCTGCTGAATACGTATTCCAATTCCACTCTCCTTTTCATATCCCAGCGAATTTATCTTATTACGGATATCGTCTAAAGTGACAGACAACTTGTTCAAGGCATAATAGCCTCTCCTAAAAGCCTCTATATTATCACCCTCATTGATTATGCCGTATTTTTCATATTGATTTTCAATAAGTTCATTTATCCGAAAATATTCTTTTTCAAGCAAAGACTTATCATAGCCGACAACATTACGGATGTGCTTCTCCAATTCGGCAGCATCAATAATATCTTTAGTCATCATCAATTTCGCGATAAAATTTTCATGATTTTTCTTTCTCATAATTTTAATTCTTTATTATTATATAATGATTTCAATGTAACTTTCTCTATTTCAGCATCTCCAAAACTATCCAAATAAGTGTTTGTCGTGCTCAAGTCCTTATGACCCATCACCTGACCAATCATTTCACGGGGAACGCCACTGCTCTGTAAAGTCATTGCCATAGAGTGCCTGCTGACGTAACTTGTTAATTTCTCCTGAAAACACAATTCTTCTCCTATTTCTCTCAGTCTTTCATTATATCTGCCCAATCTGCTGCGAAGATGATTGTACAACTTCTCACCGACATAATCCTTGGAAACAAAAGGCAACAAATAATCACTTATCAGCAGGGTATTATCTCGAAACCACTGAAGCAGCAGGCACAATTCATTTGTCAAAGGGATTCTGATGAATCTCGCATTTTTACTATGCTCCGTCTTATGACGCTTATAGACAAGGTATTTTCCTCCTCCTTCCGATTTTATATTATCACGCTTCAAATATGCCATATCAATGAAACTCATTCCATAACAAAAATAGGAAAACAGAAAAAGCCGCCTTGCCACTTCTCTAGGCTTATTCGCAAACACAGTATTCATCAGCTTGTCCAAGTACTCCTGTGGAAGATACCTTTTACGGGTTTCTTCCTCCAAAGCAGAGATACAGAAACCGTCTTTCCCGAAAGGATAAGAATTACCTGAATATTCCTTTGCTTTGATGGCACGGTTCAATATAGCCCTCAAGGTTTTCATATCATGTTTACGGGTATTACCGCACCACCCTCTCTTCTCCATGAATTGATTATAGGAATTCACATACTTTATATCTATCTCCTGAAAACAGAGCACATGAAGTCTCTTATCAAACAGCTTCAGATTATAAAGGAACCTCTCCCACACTTGTGCATTACCTATATGTCCTGTGGCTTTCATTTCCTCTATGCAGAGAACTGCAAAATCAAGAAACTTACCCTGCTTGCTCTTGTATAAAAAAGCATCAGCAAACTGATTCAAAGTCCAGTCTATTCTATCATGCTCAAAATCAAACTCAACATTCTGAACACGTGCCAATAATTGGACTAACCGCGCATTATACTCCTTGTAATTAGGACAGACGCGCTTGTCACAACGGAAACGCTCACTTTTTTCGTCCCATTCTTCTTTCTTGCCATAAAGACCTAAAGAGACATACTTATGCTTCATGTTTTTTGTTATCCGCAACGAAACAGGATAACTTCCATCCTTTCTTTTATTTGCCGAATGAAGCAATAATTTGAATGTTGCCATATCAATATAAATTAAAAATTAAGTGCAAAAATAAATATGCCACAAAAAAAACATGGTAAAGATGATTCGTAAATGAAAGTTAATAAAGACCAACAAGTATTGCAATCAAAAACCTCTTTGATTTCCCTAAAACATTCCTAACATTTTAGAAATAACTAAATGCAAATAAAGGAAATCCAATCCCATTACAACTATCAACTATAGCACTGAATAACAATATCTTATAAATAAAACCAATAAAAAAACATTTTTTTGAGCAAAAAAACACCTGAAAATTTTGCAAATTCCCCGTAAATACGTACTTTTGCACCCGTTAAACAAAACAACGGGGTG
>ENA-OPFA01000232-OPFA01000232.1-human-gut-metagenome-genome-assembly--contig:-NODE-232-length-7670-cov-2.747209_pt1 | contig 7670 bp, 8 predicted proteins | sample MGYA00241302_ERZ501538 | MGnify/ENA primary metagenome ERZ501538 (study PRJEB25962, sample SAMEA2042299) | human gut metagenome | biome: human gut; feature: human-associated habitat; material: faeces... | reverse complement strand
CATTTCCCTGAAAACCATCTTTTACCGCCTTCATATCATACGCAATATCTTTAAGAAAATACTTAGGAAGCATTGTCCATGAATCATGAACCAGATGTCCTTCCGGCGGAAGCGGTTTAACATTTTTGTCAGTTTTAATAGTCCCCTTTGCTTCTCTGTAAGGGATATGAGACTTAGTATTTTCAATATTTGGTTGAACAGGATTAATTGCCATACTAAATCACCGTACTTTCTTTTGATTTGTCCATAATATCTTTATTTGCCAATTTTCCCATATGTCTTGCCTTGTAAATAACATTTGCTGTACTTCCTACAGTAAGTGCTGCTGTAAACACCAGCCATGCTTTTCCTGCATGTTTCATAAAGCCGCTTTTACCAGGGTCACCGATCCATAAAGATTTAAAAGCTTGACCGAATGACTTTCCAAATGTTTTAGAAATATTTACAAAATTTTCCCCTGCATTCTTCATACGGCTTGCCATTTTTGTACCAAACCCTTCTCCAGGTTTCGCAATATGGCGTTTTCTATTTGAGATTGCATCAAAGAAATTAGTCCAGCTGTTTTGAACAGCAAGTCCAACGCCAACGCCAGCCCAAGCATATGATGATAGACTCTTCGCAGTCTTGGTTGTTGAGATAATGCTTTGAATAATAGGAGTTGTTTCTGTTACAGAATCATTCAAATCTTCACCTAATCCAATTTTCTTAGCAATTTTATCGTAATATTCAACCCCGATATCTTTTTGGATTAAATCTTTTCTAAAGAATTCTCTGCTGTCATAAACTTTTCTCTGCTGAATTTGCGGAACTATATTAGCAGCTTCTCCAGCTTCTTTTGGAAGAGGATAATATACATGCTCAATCGGAAGTTCTATATCAACACCGGTGCCCCAGTAAACAGGTCTGGTAACTAAATCGTTAGAGAGTGTTTTAAACAAACCATATAAAACAACACCGAGAGCCATTTTATTTCCGTTAATATTTGCAAGTTTCTGGGATTTCGGGTTCAAATCTTTCAGCAGATTAAATAATCCCATAAACATAGCACTTCCAAGTAAATATGGCACAATCCCCATTGATAAAAATTCATAAAAATCGGAGTTTACATCACCCTTAAAGCCTTTTACAGGATACTGCAAAAATGCATTTGTTGTTTTCTGGTATTTTTGCTGCATTCTTGTACGTAAAGTATTAGGCAAAATTCTGGATTCTACTTCACCGTTTTCTTTCTTCTCCGGTTTAGCTCCAAACATAACATTATTATCTGCTAATTTTACTGCTTTAATCATACGAACCCCATCTGGTACCTATATATTAAAAGTCCCTAAAATTTTATTTTTTGCTATTAAAAAAGCATGAACTTTACATTTATTTACAATGTTTTAGACATATAAAACACACACAATTAATTTAACAAAAACAAAAAAATAATACAAGAAAAAAGGACTGTATAAGTCCTTTTCAACTATTGCCTTTCTCCTAATTCTTTGTCCATAAGGTAAAGCGAAACCTTGTCTTCGCCAAAGAGTTCAAGGCGCTTAATTATATCGCGTACTGTCTGTTCTTCTTCGACCTGTTCATCTATAAACCAGTCTATAAAAGAAAGAGTAGTTCTGTCGCATTCTTCTTCTGCAAGTTTTGCAACTTTCATGACAGATTCAGTGATACATTTTTCATGTTCAAGTATTTTATTAAATATTGAGATAATTCCATTAAACTCAAATTCAGGAGTTTTTATCTGCTTCAAGGTTACAAAGCTATTTCTTTCAATCAGGTAGTCAAAAAGTTTAAGTCCATGCTCAACTTCTTCTTTTGCCTGTTTCTTTAGCCAAGAAGAAAACCCGAACAGGCCTAGTTCCTTTAAATATGCAGACATTGAAAGATATAAATACCCTGAAAAGAATTCTTTGTTAATTTGTTCATTTATAATTTCATTAATTTTGTCACTAATCATTCTTATTTTCTCCCCATAAACCGTGTATATTACAGAATTCAATTGCATCAATTTCTTCCGGAAGGCAGGTTATATTAAATTCCGCAATATCACCAGGATTTAAGTACTTAAGATGCAGTTCAGATTTATCTTTTTTATAAATTTCTATAAACTGAATATAATGTTCAGGAAGCATTGGATGAGATTTCACCTGTACAAATCTGTCATTTTCCCTAAATTCTACAATTGGAGCATGCTTCTCACCTGTTTCACTTTTGTCATGCTGAATAGACTGAAGTTTCATAGGCTGGCCGCAGCAAACAAGCTCTCCGGCTCCAGATAGAATAACTTGAACCAGATTTCCGCATACTTCACATTTATATAACTGTAATTTTTCTGTTGCCATATCGATATCCTTTCTGTATTTTATATGTTACCTGCTTACTATTTATTTTCATTGCCGGAGATGGCAATTTATGTTACTATCTAATGTATGGATAATTTTTTCTCTACAAATACTTCACAGGAAAATAATTCTTTAAACTCGCAGTATGATAATTTGAAAGACAACTACGAAAAAATTTTTATTGAAGCTGCTGAAAGTATAAGAAGAGAAATTAATCAATTTAAACCTGATGACAGTGTTTGTAAAAAATGTACTGTAAAAGATTGCAAAATTGAAAAAAAAGATATATTCTCGCCATACCCGATGAACTGTGAATACAGGGACTGGCAGCTTAAGACTTTGACTTTTTTAGCAGGTGATTACAAACAAAAACTCAAAGCTGCATACAAATCTATAATGGATAAGAAAAACGAATACACCTGCAGCAGATGTGCATCCTGCTGCAAATTAGCTGTAAGCGAATATTCTTACACTCAGCTTAAACAAAGGGCTATGAGAGGAGATAAATTTGCTTCTGACTTTGTTTCAGTTTTCGTACCTTATGAAAATGAAGAAGATGCCAAAAAAGTTAATCCTGAATATTTTGAAATGCTTAATGAGCTTGTTGAGGATAAAACTTACTACTATTACTGTCCTAAACTTGACGGCAACGTTTGTACTATATATGAAAATCGTCCGAATATATGCAGAGAATATCCTCATAATCCGCTTAAGCTGCTGCCAGCATCTTGTTCTTTTAACGCCTGGAAAAATGAAGTTGCTCATCAGGCAATGCTTCTTAAAGCAAAAGTGGATATTATAGAATTTTATAAGGAAAAGCTGCAATAATGATATTAGCCGGAATGAAACTTGAAGAAATAGAAGATTTAATGAACAAGCTGGGAGCTACAAAATTTAGAGCAAAACAGATTCATAACTGGCTTTATGCTAAATCCGTTTCCTCAATTGATGAAATGACAAACCTTTCTAAAGATTTTAGAGAACAGCTTAAACAAACAGCTTCTGTGACCGAAACAAAGATAAAAATTAAACAGGTAAGCAGTGACGGAACAATTAAATATCTTGTTGAATATCCTGATGGTGAGTGTGTAGAAACAGTTCTTATGCGCTTTGATAATCGTGCTAATCTGACTGCCTGCGTTAGCTCTCAGGTAGGATGTGCTGTAAATTGTTCTTTCTGCGCAACCGGAAAAGGCGGATTTAAAAGAAATCTTACTTATAAAGAAATTATTGAACAGGTTTTAACAATTCAAAGAGATACAGGGTTAAAGGTTACAAACATTGTTTTTATGGGGCAGGGTGAACCGCTTTTAAATCTGGATAACGTCCTTAAAGCATTAGGAATTTTTAATAATGATTTCCAGATAGGAGCAAGAAGGATAACCATTTCGACAAGCGGGATTATTCCTGGCATAAAAAAACTTGCAGAAATGGATTTGCAATCTACACTTGCAATTTCGCTTCATGCACCAAACCACAAACTGCGTGCAGAACTTATGCCTATTGAAAACAAATATCCGCTTGATGAGCTAAAAAAAGCTCTTCTTGAATACATTGAGAAAACAGGACGCAGGATTACAATTGAATACATTCTTATACATGGTTTCAATGACACTCCTGCTGCAGCTAAAGAACTTGCATACTTCCTTAAAGATATAAAATGTAACATTAATCTGATACCGTATAATTCTGTTATTGAAAATGATTACAAAAAAACATCCGGAAATGATATTATGAAATTCAAATATCTGCTTGAGCATTCAGGTAAAAAGGTTACTGTAAGACTTGAAAGAGGAGCAGATATTGATGCGGCTTGCGGCCAACTAAGAGGAAAACAAGGATAAAACTATGAGCAATGTTTATCAAAAAAATATATCAGCATTAATACAAAAGAATCCGGTACTTGCACGCAGAATTACAGATTATGTTATTAAAGATGTGCCTCAGCTTATAAACGAAAACGGGTTTTACAATCTGGTTTATAAAAATACCCGCCTGCACAATCCTGCGAATCCGTTAGGAGAAGCACAGGAAATATTTGCAAGAGCAGAAAACACACCTGTTGCAATCCATTTAATATATGGTTTAGGCCTTGGATATTTGTTTCAGGTAGCCTCGGCTAACTCTATCGGAACTGTTATACTTTATGAACCTGATTTAAATATTTTAAAAATTGCTTTTACACTTGTAGATTTCTCTAAAGACATTGAAAAAAACAATGTATTCATCGCAGACAACATTGACCTGCTTGGAGAGTATATTCATAAGAAATCAAATACAAAGAATACCCCGCTTATGCTGACAACCAGAGCATATCGGGAATTAAATAATGAAACTTTTGACGAAATGGTTGAAAATATTCAAAGAATGATTGGATCATTCAGTCTTGATTTGAAATACACACAGGAAAAGTTTTATCCACTGACAAGAAGCATTATTAGAAATATACCTCAGCTTGTAAATGAAATTCCGTTAACCGCTATCAAAGATGTATTCAAAGGCAAGACAGCAGTAGTAGTATCAGCAGGGCCTACTTTAGACAGAAACATTGAAACGCTAAAAAAATACAGAGATAATATTATTTTAATTGTTGTGGGAACTGCCATGAAAACTCTGGCAAAACATAATATTACTCCTGATTTTTTATGTATTATTGAGGCCTATGATTCATCTAAACAGATAGCCGACCTTGATTTATCAGAGGTTAATTTTATAACAGAACCTTACTCAAATCCTAATCTGAGAAATTTCAAATTTAAACAGATTTATTCGCATATATCTCAAAATATGCCTGTTAACTCTATCTGGAGCAGTCTGACAGCTCAAAACATAAATGAATATTTATCAAAGGGAACTGTTTCATATACAGCACTCAATACAGCACGTATTCTCGGATGCTCAAAAATTGTTATGGTTGGTCAAGATTTGGCATACATTGAAGGTCAATGTTACAGTAAAGATTCTGCTTACAAAGACTTGGAATGTAGATATAATAAGGACAATAACAGATGGGAAATTACAGCAAAGAATTTTGAAGAATTTGCAAACTCGCTGAGTAACTCTCCTGACGAAGAAAAGCGCAAAAAAGCTGCAGAAAATCGTTTGAGGAATTTGAACAACTCTCTTTATTATGTCAAAGGCATTAAGGGTGACAAAATTCCTACAGAATCTGTTTATGCAGCATTCATAAAACCGCTTACAGAATTTGCAGAAATGTTCAATGATAGAGAGTACATTAATACGTCTATGGAAGGTGCGCAAATTGACGGTTATAAAAACATGCCTCTTGAAGAAGCTCTAAAAGATACTCAGCCTATAGAAACGAGAGAAATAAAATCAGATTATAAGTTGGATTTAACCTCTCTTAAAACCAACATTACAACAGAAATTTCTAACCTTAAAAAAACAAAAGAAGATGTTCTTAACGGAGAAAAAGCTGTAAAAACGCTTAATAATGATTTAAAGAGATATAAAGCTCCGACAGTTGAAGTTTTAAAGGATTTAAAGAAAGTTTCTCAATTATTCTTAAACCTCAGTACCTCTAAGGCCGGCACATTATTTGATTTTATAACTGCATCAGAAAAAATTGATATAGATTATGAGATGAAAATGACCGGAAACTTTACAATAGAAACGTTAACTACACTTATAGCCAAGTTTTCAAACTATTTTAATAATGCCGAAAAGAAGATTGACAGAGTTATACAACTATTATCAAATACGCTGGAGAAACTATGAAAGTTTTAATACAAAGAGTAAAAAAAGCTTCTGTTACAATTGAAAACAAATTATATTCTGAAATTGAGTCCGGCATACTTGCTCTTGTAGGAATAGAAAAAGGCGACAGCACTGAACAGGTAGAAAAACTTGCAAAAAAAATAGTGAATCTACGAATTTTTCCGGATGAAAACGATAAAATGAATCTGTCACTCATTGACACATCAGGAGAAATGTTAATAGTATCACAATTTACTCTATGCGGTGACTGTAAAAAGGGAACAAGACCAAGTTTTGACAAATCAGCACCTCCGGAAGTTGCAAACGAGCTTTATGAATATTTTATCAAAGAGGTTCAATCATACGGAATAAAGACAGGAACAGGCGTTTTCGGCGCAATGATGGAGGTTGAATTAATAAACGACGGTCCTGTTACATTTATGCTGGAGGCACATAATGGATGATTTTAAACACTACACCGTAATGCTTAATGAAGCTGTTGATGCATTAGAGTGTGAGAAAGGTAAGATTTATGTTGACTGTACGCTCGGAGGGGGCGGCCATAGTGAATTAATCTTAAAAAGAATTTCGCCAAACGGCAGACTTATTTCGTTTGATATTGATGATGAAGCAATAAGGCATGCTAAAGAGCGCTTGAAAGATTACTCAAACCTTACAATAATCAAATCTTCTTATACAAATATCAAAGCAGAGCTTCAAAAATTAGGTATTGAAAAAATTACAGGCGGGGTAATCTTAGACCTCGGCGCATCTTATCATCAATTGACAAAAGCTGAACGCGGTTTCTCTTTTTCAAAAGAAGCTCCGCTTGATATGAGATTTGACATGGAAAGTAATTTTTCCGCCTATGATGTAGTAAATACATACTCGGAAGATGAATTGGTGAGGATTTTTAGTGAATATGGAGAAGAAAGATTTTCTAAAAATATAGCAAGAAATATATGTATTGAACGAAAAAAAGCAGAAATACAAACAACAGCACAGTTAGTAAAAATAATAGAAAATTCTATTCCAAAATCAAAACAAAATAATGGACATCCAGCTAAAAGAACTTTTCAAGCTATAAGAATAGAAGTAAATAATGAAATAGAGCCATTATATGAAACAGTTTTAAAATGCATAAAGGCATTAAAAAAAGATGGAAGATTATGTATTATAACTTTTCATTCTTTAGAAGATAGAGCTGTAAAAAAAGCATATATTGAAGCAGAAGGAAGATGTACATGCCCAAAAGATTTGCCATACTGTGTATGTGGAGCAACATCTTATGGAAAAATGGTTAATAAAAAACCAATAATTGCTACTAAGGAAGAACAAGAAGAAAATTCGAGAAGTAAAAGTGCAAAACTACGAATTTTTGAGAGAAGAAAAGAGGGAGGTGAAAGCTCATGGCTAAATACCAATACGGAACAAGCCCTAGAAAACTAGAACCGGATTTTATACCAAATAGGACTTCTAAAAAAAGTCAAGAGTTGGAACGTGAGAGAAAAGAGAAGATAAAAAAAGAAGCAAAGGAAAGGGCTAAACAAAAAAGAGCTGCTGTTTTATTAAAGAAAAAAATAGTGGTATATATTGGTATTGCTTTTGCTATGC
>ENA-OPFA01000206-OPFA01000206.1-human-gut-metagenome-genome-assembly--contig:-NODE-206-length-8212-cov-2.097217_pt1 | contig 8212 bp, 9 predicted proteins | sample MGYA00241302_ERZ501538 | MGnify/ENA primary metagenome ERZ501538 (study PRJEB25962, sample SAMEA2042299) | human gut metagenome | biome: human gut; feature: human-associated habitat; material: faeces... | reverse complement strand
CGTCAAACTCATCGGTTGTATCAATACATAAAGCTTTTTTGCCTATTAGTTTTCTGAATTCAGGCAAAGAACCGTTGCCCTTTGTGTGTCCCGGAATATGAAACTGGTATGAGGGCTTTTCATAAGTTTTTTTCAGAGCTTCTACAATCGGGGCTTTAATTTTAGTATATTTATTTTCGTTGGTTTTATTCATTGTTCTTTTTGTTACATTTGTCATAATAATTAATATACACTAAAAAAATTTTTTTTTGCATAAATTTTATGATAAATTAATATTTGTGAACAGAATTTTTGGAATTATACTTTTACTATTTTTTATTGCCGCAGAACAGCCGTGTGAAGCTAAAATTTTCGGTAAAAAATCCAAAGTGCAGAGTGTTACAGTTGAAGATAAAAAAGAAGTTACCCCGCAGCTTGAAGCCGGTGCTGTTGTTAATGATGCATCAAATGAAATTGATAAAGAAGATGTTGATTTGCAGGAAATTGATGATTCACTCCCCGAAAACGAAGATTTAATTGATAAAAATGATGAAAATGATTTTAAAAAGACCGGTACTGCAAAAGAAGAAGGATTATTCAAAAGAATTTTTGATGTTGAAAGTAATATTGAGGCTGAATTCTCATTATTTGATAATTTTGATTTAGACAAAAATGATGATAATAAAATAGATGAAGATACTCTTTTGTATAAAATAATTAACAGAGATATAATCAGAACAGATATACCTTCATATCTTTTAAGCAATGAACTGACTTTTAAACCCCAAAAGGGTATTGTTTCAAAAGTTCAATATTACGGAGCATTTCAGGGAGATTTATCTTCCGGCTGGAATGCAGGGGATTATGATACCAATTATGATATCGGCTTTTTGCAATTCGGCGCAATCGGTAAGTTCAGAAATTCCAAAAACGATTTTAAAATCTTAATTAATCCAAGACCTTCGAGCGAAAGAAATTATATGCAGAATTTTTTTGCTGATGCATATATCATCAACAGCAGTATTCCGCACCATAAAGTTGTAGTAGGTTATTCAAGGAACCAGATTGGTAAAGAGGGCGGTTCAAGTTCGTATATTCTTCCGTTTGTAACCCGTTCTCAAATTGCAAGAAATTTCGGTTCCACCCGTGCACTCGGGGTAAGACTTATAGGAAATTATTCTTTAGTGGACTATAACCTTGCGTTTAATTCATCCGACAGATATTTTCATACCCCTTTTGCAGGACCTGAATTTACAGGGTGGGTTGATTTTAAGCCTTTCGGCAGGACAGACGGGAGATACGGAAATCTTATTCTAGGCGGCGGCTTAAATGCGGGGCATAATAACACAACTTATACAGTGGGCTCTTTTTACGTAGGTTATAAGTATAAAAGATTATGGACAAATTTTGAATATGGCATAGCGGACGGTTATAACGGCACACGTGTAAGTACGGACAAAGCCGACGGTTTTGCCTATACTTTAGGTTATAAAGTTCATCCCCGTCTGCAATTAATTGCACGTTATGACCAGTTTGACCCGAATCGTAATGTAAGCAACAATACCAGACGTGAATATACGGCAGGCATAAATTACTTCATAAAAGGTCAGGCATTGCGTTTAATCCTGAATTATGTTTTCTGTGACAATCAGGACAGGGAAGACAGCCACAGAATTATTTTGGGTACGCAAATATTGCTGTAAAAATAATTTTTAAGCTTGGTCGTGTTTTACGTCTTCTTTTATAACAATCAGATTGTTAATGATTTTCATGGCGCAGGTAGGTAAAACTACATCATTAAGACCGTTTGCAATGCTTATGATTTTTCCTGCACCTAAAATTACTTCGTCACCTTTATAAAAGAATTTGTAATCTTCTTTTCTGTCTGAACGTATAGTGATTTGAGACATATGTTTTCCTCTTTTTTTTTATTGAACTACCTGTGTCGTGTGGAGCGTAGCCGCTCCCCTTTTTCGTTATAGAAGATGCCTTCTGCCATTACTTCTTCGTAAATTTCTTCATCTTGTTTAAAACTTTCTTCCGTATAGGGGTACAAATCAATGCAAACATCCATTTCAGTTTCAATTTTACCGATTATCGGCCAGATTTGTTCACGTTTGGATTTGTCTTCTATTTCAAAGATTGCGGCAAGCTCGATATCTTCGCCTTCATGCATTTTCCCGTCAAGAAAAGTACCGAAAAGATACATTCCTTTAAAGTCATTAAAAATTCTGTTAAAAGCTTTTGAAAGCTTTAAAATTACTTCATCAACAGATTTAACCATATTTTTTATCCTTTGAGCTTAATTATAACATCTTTTCTGTCAATTGTAACCTGTTCTGATGAAGATAAATTTTTGACAGAAACTTTACCGGAGTTAATTTCGTCTTCACCGAGAATTAATGCATAATCTGCGACTTTTGAAGCTTTTTCAAGCTGTTTGGTAAACTTTTTATTTGCAAGATCAAATTCAACATTAATTCCCTGACTGCGGAGTTCTTCGGCAAGTTTAAATGCTTGGGCAGGCGAATTTGAAACAATGTAAGCATCAAGTTTTTGAGGCTCAACATCGGAAAGTAAAGAATTTAAGCGTTCCATACCCATAGCCCAGCCTACGGCAGGTGTATCTTCGCCGCCGAGATTTTTGACAAGACTGTCATATCTTCCCCCTCCGCAAACGGCATTTTGTGAACCGAGATTATTTGATTTGATTTCAAAAACAGTTCTGTTATAGTAATCTAAACCTCTTACAAGAAGTTTATTTTCAACATAATTTACATTTAATTCATCTAAATATTGTTTTAATTCTTTATAGTGTTCTGCGCATTCTTCGCAGATAAAGTCGGATTGAATAACCTTTTGTATCTCAGGTTTTTCAAAGATAGCCTTGCACGAATCAACTTTGCAATCCAAAAGTCTTAGAGGATTTTTTTCGTAGCGGGTTTGGCAGTCTTCGCAAAGATTGTCAAATTCGCTCTTTAAGACTTCTTTAATTTTTCTTTTGTATTCTTCACGGCAAACAGGGCATCCGAGAGAATTTATTTCCACTTCCAAATCATTTAATCCTAATGATTTCAAATAGTTAACGGCTAAAAGAATAACTTCTGCATCGGCTGTTTAATCCCGAACATTTCAACTCCGACCTGATGAAACTGTCTTTGTCTTCCTGCCTGAGGGCGTTCATATCTGAACATAGGACCTTTGTACCATAGTTTAACCGGAGCTGATAATCTTGCCATTCCGTTTTCTATATAGGAGCGGACAACACCTGCGGTATTTTCGGGGCGAAGTGTCAAAGAACGTTCGTTTTTTTCAAAGGTGTACATTTCTTTATTAACAATATCTGTTGTATCGCCTACACCCCTTGCAAAAAGTTCTGTTGCTTCAAAAATAGGGGTTCTTATTTCTTTGTATCCGTATTTTGTAAAAATTTCAAGAGCGTTTTTCTCAAGTTTGTGCCAGCGGTCAATGTCTTGAGGTAAAATGTCCTTTGTCCCTTTTATTACATTAATAATTTTAGCCATAAAGCAATTATATAAAGTTGTGGAGCAATTGTCAATTAAAAACAGATGATTTTTTTTCGAAAATATGTTATAATAATTAAGTGTCAAAGAATTATATTAAGGAGCAGTTATGAGAAGATTTATTAATATTGCATTTTTCGGGGGGGGGGCAATCTAGAAGCTCCTGATAAAAGGTTTTCAGGTATATGCAGAAAAAAAGCTTATACTCTTGCAGAAATAGTAGTCGTAATGCTTATCATAGCCGTAATAGTAGGTGTAAGCATAAAAGTTACCAAGTCCCGTTTAGATAATGTAATTTCTTATACATATTATTCAACTTATTCAACATTGCGTTCAGTCACCTCAAATATGTTGGCTGATTTTAATCCTAATGATGAAATTTATCATGCTAAAAATAATATTATAAAGTTTTCGTTTTTAAATTTATTTACTTATAATACAGCTAAAGCTGAAAAAGTTAAAATATACGGATGCCCTAGTTATCATGTTTGGGATATTTGGTCAAAAGATACGGGTGTATATGGAAGTTTCAGAGGAAATAACAAAACTGACACAGATGCATCTAAATTAAAGTGCGATTATAATGCTGTACTAGATTATATTAGAAATTCAAAAAATAATGTAACTAATGAATATCATTATATGGTATGTTCTGGCAAACGTGACGGAAATTCAACATATGGTGCCGGCCCGGGATATACAACAAGTGATACGTCAAAAAATTGTACTTTCAGCTGTACTGATACTTCTCCTCAATATGGCAGAGGTAACTGCGGTGCTCTTTCAGTGGTAAAAAATAATCCTACTTGTACAGAGTTACCTTATTATTCATTTGTATTACAGGGAGATTACTGTGTGCATGAGTACGAATGTCCAGAAAATACTTATGCCACATACAAGTACGATAGCCCCGAAACTGCTGAGTATCGAATGGTACAGTATACCTGTGTTTCCTATAAAACCTGTCCAGACGGCAGTCAGGTAAAACAGGATGAAACCTGTCCCGAAAGCGGCGTAGAACCTGAAACCCCCGAAACTCCTGTTTGTAATATCACTCCTACAGACAGTGAAATATCATCACAATATTGCTTGGGCAAAGAATTTGACAGCACACCTGAAGTATGCGGCTGGGTAAATATTAACCCTTGGCCTCCAGCCTGTGAAACAGGTAAAGAATGGAGTGCAGAAAATTGTAAATGTATAGCAATTCCTGCAACAATACCTAAAAAAGGAGCAAATTTCTGTGAATTATTTGAAAGATTGGTAAATATAAGCCCTACAGACAGCGTATGTGACGGCAGTACGGTAAATGCCGATACAACAGAGTTTTCAGACTTAACTCCCGACCTGATTTTGCGTAACGGAGTCCGTTTGTATAACGTTCATAAAGACCCTGACCTTATCCCTCAATTGCGTATTGTTGGACAGGATGATGAAACTTCCGAAAAAGATATGAACCAGCAGGGATACATAGTATATGCAGATGTAGACGGTAGCAAAGGTAATTCAATTCTCTGGGAAGATGTTTATCCGTTCTACATAACACTATCAGGTCGTGTAATACCAGCTTATGACAGTGAAGCAAATCTAGACGGTGGCGGCGGTGACAGTGAAAACCACTTGCAGGTAAGCGTAAAAAATGAAACCTACAGTAGTAACGGTCATAGAATAATGAGATGGCTTTCAAAAAGTGTTTCATTTAAAGAAGGCGGGTGTCAGTCAGGCTATGTAAACAGTTCTACACCTTATTGCGGCGGACTTTTTTACAATAATGAGTGCTCTTCCGGCAATTCCTCCTGTCAGTTAAAAATAATTCGACCGCTAAAATTCTTCTAACCCCATACTCGAAGAATAACGCCCTGAATAATGTTCAGGGCGTGCGGTTTATTCTACAGTCCATTTTTTCGGATCAAATCGTAAGTCTTTTACATTTAATTTCAATGATTTTAAATATGGTTCGAATTTTACCAGAAGCTGGGTTTTTCTTAAATTCAACTCCTGCGCAACAATTGCGTTTTCACAGGCAATAATCATTACGCCTCCCCCAATCATTGAATAAGGCTTTGATTTTTTCCCAAACTTTTCTCCCGCAACCTTGTCCCAAAATTTGTATAAGTTGTTGCGTGTGATTGCTTTTTTAATCTCTTTTTTTCCGAGCAAATCTTCAACAAGAGATTCGGTTGTTACAAAATCAGTATACAGAATACGTTTCAAATTTGAAAACCTTCTTTTTTTATGATAACATCAAGGAATGGATTATTCTAAATTAAATGATATCATAAAATCGTCTAAAAATATATTGATAATCTCACACATTAACCCTGACGGCGATACTTTGGGTTCAATGTGCGGTTTGTACTCCGCAATACTTGATAACTGCAAAAAAAAATGCGATATGATGTCTATTTCAAAAGTTCCAGATGTTTACAGTTATCTGCCGCATTTGCACGATGTTAAAAATATTGAAGATTTTGATAAATCCAGAGAATATGACTTGGTAATCAATGTTGATGTAGCTTCAATTGACAGGATTATGGATGCTAAAATCCTTTTTGAAAAAGCTAAATTTACTGTTAATATTGATCACCATAAAACAAATAACGCTTACGGTGATTTGAATTTTGTTAATCCTGATGCAAGCTCGACAGGGGAAGTTTTGTTTGGCTGTTTTAATCAAATGGGCTGGAATATAAACCTTGATACAGCAATTTGTTTGTATACGGCAATTTTAACAGATACAGGTTCATTCAGATTTGATAATACGAAACCTTCTACCTTTGATGCAGCAGCAAAACTTGTTGAAATCGGTGTGCAACCATCCGATATTTATAAAAAGGTTTACGAATCAGACAGTAAAACTCTTGTAATGTTTCAGGCGCATTGTATAAGCAAAGCAAAATTTCTTGACAATGACAAAATAGCTTATACAATTGTTTATAAAAAAGATATGGAAAAATTTTCTGCAGGTGATGACTGTATGGAAGGTCTAACCGAAAAACTCAGAGCAATTGTTACAACAAAAATAGCTTTTGTGGCTAAGGAAATGAAAAACGGCGGTACAAAAGTTTCTATGCGCAGTAAATTTGCTGATGTTGCAGAAGTTTGTGAGGTATTCGGCGGCGGCGGTCATAAATTTGCAGCTGGATGTACTATTAAAGCTCCTGTTGAGGAAGCTGCAAGAAAAATTTTGGAAGAAATTCAAAAAAGAGAAATTTAAAGTTGCAAAAGACAAAGACAAACCAGGTCTGACGAAAAAACGTCAAAGAGGAAAAAAATGAACTTTAAGGAATTTGTAAGAGGTATAAAAAGATTAGTCATATCTGTTATTAAAAACGATTTCTACGGTATGGCGGCAGAAATGGGTTTTATGATGGTAATAGGTATTTTCCCGTTTATGCTTTTACTTACATCTGTTTTCGGGTGGATGGGAAACAAGTCTTTAATGGCGCCGATTTTACGATTTCTTGCGACATTTATGCCTGAACAGGCAATGGATTTAATTCTGACTGTTTTATCCGAAGCGATGATATTTTCTCACGGTAAATTAATGGCTATTATAGGTTTCTGTGTCACCCTTGTTCTTTCAACAAACGGTATTGCTGTTGTTTTAAAAGGTTTGAACAGGGCTTATAAGGTTACTGAAACAAGAAATCTTGTTTATACAAGACTTTTATCTTTACTTATGGTTTTCGTTGACACAATGGTAATGTTTTTGAGCATAAACCTTATTGTCTTCGGTAAGGCAATTATAAACCTTATGGTTAACCATTTCCATATGTCCAACGGTGTTGCTATAACGTTATTGACATTACGCTGGCCTGTAGCGTTTGCCGCATTGTTCTTTATGGCATTTTTGAGTTATTATATTCTGCCTGATTTAAAAGGTAATGAAAGATTTAAGCGCAAGAGTGCAATTCCGGGAACATGGTTTTTTACAACCTTCTGGCTGGTCGGTTCCTGGGGATTTTCTATCTACGTAAACAATTTAAAAACATATAACATGGTTTACGGTACAATCGGTGCTTTTGCAGTATTAATGGTATGGCTTTATTACACATCAATTTTGATTTTAATTGGCGGCGAGATTAACTCACAGGTATATAACAGGCTTGAAAGAAAAGCTCAGGAAATACGTGATGATTTTGCTAAGTTATCACTTTTTGACAAAATAGTAAATAAGGTCAAAAAATCCGAAGATAGCGAAAATCAATCTAAGGCTTAACTTTTTCCTTTTACCTTGCAATTAGGGGTTTTGCAAGCACATAGATGTCGTTGAACAATACAAACACAAGAAGTACTATTAACAGCAAGAAAAATACCGTCATAATTTTGTTTGATATTTCTTCATCTACCGGTTTGCCTTGTATTTTTTCTATTAATAAGAACAGCAAATGTCCGCCGTCAAGCGCAGGTATCGGTAAAATATTAAGGATTGCAAGGTTCATGGAGATTACCGCAGTTAACAATATTCCGTAGAAAATTCCGTCGCTGCTGCTTTTGATTATGTCGCCGCCGACTTTTGTTATAAGTACAACTCCGTGCATATTTTTCAATGGAATTTTACCGGTGAACAGCTGTTTTAAAACAATTATCATTGATTTTGTTTCGTTATATAAATATTTGTAGCTGTTTGTTAATGCTGATTTAAAGCCTTTTATAGGGATAAGTTTTTCTTTTTGGCTGTATTCAATCCCGATTATACCGTCTTT
>ENA-OPFA01000200-OPFA01000200.1-human-gut-metagenome-genome-assembly--contig:-NODE-200-length-8396-cov-3.272989_pt1 | contig 8396 bp, 6 predicted proteins | sample MGYA00241302_ERZ501538 | MGnify/ENA primary metagenome ERZ501538 (study PRJEB25962, sample SAMEA2042299) | human gut metagenome | biome: human gut; feature: human-associated habitat; material: faeces... | reverse complement strand
CGCAAAGTTATAATTTTTTTTGTTTACGGGCAGCATGGTTCAGCACATGTCCCGGGATAATCATCATAAAAATAAAAACAGGAGCGAATATCAATACCTGGTTGAAACCTTCATAGAAAAGGCATCCGATGGAACTTAATGCTCCCAGTGTGCCACAAATGGTCACTGTTTTATAATTTATCACCAGTCCTGTTAAAGTGGTACCCATACCCATCAGTAGAAGAATAATGAATAGGATGGGAAGTTTCCAGAAAAACATAGCGAGTAGAGATATCAAAAATCCGGCTGTTCCGAATACCAGCCAAATGTAGCTGATGACTTTGTCTAAATGACTTTTGACAGTCGGCTGTTGGTTGCGTGCAGAGAGGTAGGTTCCGGTTCCTCCTATAATGGGAAGCATAAACCATAGATATTGCCAGTTATTATTCTGTGTGTATGTTACCAGAAGCCATACTAACAGACTGGTAAATACAGTAGTGTATCCCCATAACAGGAAAGGCATACCGCAATTTGTCTCCATTCTATTTTTCGTGTTTTGAATCATTTGAGCGATGAGTTCTAAACTCTCTTTCTCATTCAATTTTCTTTCTTCCATACTGTTTTTTTCTTTTTAGTTTGTGATTAATTAATATTTGATGCTTTTCTCTATGGCTGTCATCAGCAAGCTGATTCCCCAGACTGCTATCACCCATAGTACCCACCAGTAGTGTGGACTGGTAAACCAGTTTATAGCTATAAGAAACAGGTTTATTACCACATAATAGACTAATGACCAAGTGAGCCAATTCCAAAAATGACGGGCTCTTTGCCGGCATACTACTTCGATTTGTTCCTGAGTTGGAACGGTTTTTTTGTTGTTCTGATTTGTTTTCATAGCTTTATTTCTTATTATAGTGATATAAAGTCGGTGGTTTGTGCTATATTTTCAGTGGCAAATCTCGGAATAGCTAGTGTGGCGCATGCCAGGATAGTGGCACGTTTCTTGTGAAATGTTGTGTTTGTTTTCATTGTTATGATGTTTTATAGGTTGAATGATAAAAGTTTATTTTACTTAATTACTTTGCAAATATAATATAGTTTATAATATAAACCAAATTTTCATAGAACTTTTTTCAAATAATAACTGTCAAGTGTGTATGTGTGGTAGAGGGGGAAGTGCAAAATATGTAGTCTTCTTTATGGATTTTACATTCAGACTTTTGTTGGCACGTGCTTGAACAAGGAAATTCTTCTCTGCTTTTTCCTTCCTAAAGTTTTTCAAGAGTGGTAGCATTGGCATCTGTTTTTGCTAACTCAGTTGTGTGTGCTGCGTACATCGTCCTGTGTTTTCCGTAGCTGTCTTCCCTGTCCTGGCTTACGGTGTTTGGTTGCCCCTCCGGACTCGCGCCTTCCCTTTCTTTTTTTCCTTTTTCCGTTTTTGTTTACGCGCGTGCGAATATTATAATGTGTCTGTCTTTTTCCTCCCGTGTCCTCCGTTATAAAAACCTTCTTTGTAACGCATCTGTGATTCAGTGTATTACAAAAAAGTTTCAGGGAATCCGGATAATTTGTCTTGTGAAAGTTTGCCTGTTAGCGTTAAAAGGTCTACTTTTGCACCCGCAATCGAGAGAGATGCGGCACTTCAGACAGTGTTACTGACTTGGTGAAACAAACGTGGGAGATTTTCCTTGATAGTGATCTGCACCTGGTATCTTACCTTAGCGGGGCTAAGGGAGCGAGAACGGATAAGACCTCGGGAGGATGGATGGTCCGCCTTTTATGGAAGTTTCGAAAAAAAAACTTTTTCAAAAAAACTTTCGAAAACATTTGGTGGTTAAAAATAAATCTCTTACCTTTGCACCCGCTTTTCAAACGGAAGCACATAAAGAAGAGTTCTTTGAAACGATTATAGATAAACAAACAAGTAGTACAAGTCTGCATGTTATATAATATATAATGTGTAGGAAAACAGAAACCGTCAATTATAGATTATTGATAGATTTGGTTCTTGAGCAGATTATCAACTTAAGTGTTGAAAAATAATATTTTTACAATGAAGAGTTTGATCCTGGCTCAGGATGAACGCTAGCTACAGGCTTAACACATGCAAGTCGAGGGGCAGCATGGTCTTAGCTTGCTAAGGCCGATGGCGACCGGCGCACGGGTGAGTAACGCGTATCCAACCTGCCTTACACTCTTGGACAGCCTTCTGAAAGGGAGATTAATACAAGATGTTATCATGAGTAAGCATTTTCGCATGATTAAAGGTTTACCGGTGTAAGATGGGGATGCGTTCCATTAGATAGTAGGCGGGGTAACGGCCCACCTAGTCAACGATGGATAGGGGTTCTGAGAGGAAGGTCCCCCACATTGGAACTGAGACACGGTCCAAACTCCTACGGGAGGCAGCAGTGAGGAATATTGGTCAATGGACGAGAGTCTGAACCAGCCAAGTAGCGTGAAGGATGAAGGTTCTATGGATTGTAAACTTCTTTTATACGGGAATAAACGAATCCACGTGTGGATTTTTGCATGTACCGTATGAATAAGGATCGGCTAACTCCGTGCCAGCAGCCGCGGTAATACGGAGGATCCGAGCGTTATCCGGATTTATTGGGTTTAAAGGGAGCGTAGATGGGTTGTTAAGTCAGTTGTGAAAGTTTGCGGCTCAACCGTAAAATTGCAATTGATACTGGCAGTCTTGAGTACAGTTGAGGTAGGCGGAATTCGTGGTGTAGCGGTGAAATGCTTAGATATCACGAAGAACTCCGATTGCGAAGGCAGCTTACTAACCTGTAACTGACATTGATGCTCGAAAGTGTGGGTATCAAACAGGATTAGATACCCTGGTAGTCCACACGGTAAACGATGAATACTCGCTGTTTGCGATATACAGTAAGCGGCCAAGCGAAAGCATTAAGTATTCCACCTGGGGAGTACGCCGGCAACGGTGAAACTCAAAGGAATTGACGGGGGCCCGCACAAGCGGAGGAACATGTGGTTTAATTCGATGATACGCGAGGAACCTTACCCGGGCTTAAATTGCAAATGAATATAGTGGAAACATTATAGCCGCAAGGCATTTGTGAAGGTGCTGCATGGTTGTCGTCAGCTCGTGCCGTGAGGTGTCGGCTTAAGTGCCATAACGAGCGCAACCCTTGTTGTCAGTTACTAACAGGTGATGCTGAGGACTCTGACAAGACTGCCATCGTAAGATGTGAGGAAGGTGGGGATGACGTCAAATCAGCACGGCCCTTACGTCCGGGGCTACACACGTGTTACAATGGGGGGTACAGAGGGCTGCTACCACGCAAGTGGATGCCAATCCCAAAAACCTCTCTCAGTTCGGATTGAAGTCTGCAACCCGACTTCATGAAGCTGGATTCGCTAGTAATCGCGCATCAGCCATGGCGCGGTGAATACGTTCCCGGGCCTTGTACACACCGCCCGTCAAGCCATGAAAGCCGGGGGTACCTGAAGTGCGTAACCGCAAGGAGCGCCCTAGGGTAAAACTGGTGACTGGGGCTAAGTCGTAACAAGGTAGCCGTACCGGAAGGTGCGGCTGGAACACCTCCTTTCTGGAGAGGATCCAAAGTAAAGGTTTTTGTTTTTGTACTGCTGTTGTTGTTTATTCAAGATATGATTCCGTATTAAGACGGAAGCGAGAAAGTAAGAAGCCGGGTCTAATGAAACAGACTAGGTTGAACTTAGTCCTATAGCTCAGTTGGTTAGAGCGCTACACTGATAATGTAGAGGTCGGCAGTTCAACTCTGCCTGGGACTACGAATCTTGAGATTCGGGGGATTAGCTCAGCTGGCTAGAGCATCTGCCTTGCACGCAGAGGGTCAACGGTTCGAATCCGTTATTCTCCACTCCATCAGAAACGTAAGATACGAAGATGACCGATCTATGACATATTGTACAAGCAAACAGTAATTTTAGTAGTAAAGAGCTGAAAGTATATATCATCCCGCTGACACGCAAGTGTGGGCGAATGAATAAGGAAAGTAAACAAGGGCGCATGGCGGATGCCTTGGCTCTCGGAGGCGATGAAGGACGTGATAAGCTGCGATAAGCTTCGGGGAGGTGCAAATAACCTTTGATCCGAAGATTTCCGAATGGGACAACCCAATATCTTGAAGAGATATTATCCAACCTGGTTGGAGGCTAACGCAGGGAACTGAAACATCTTAGTACCTGCAGGAAAAGAAAATAACAATGATTCCCCCAGTAGTGGCGAGCGAACGGGGAATAGCCCAAACCGTTCATGTTACGGCATGATCGGGGTTGTAGGACTACGTCGTTGCATGAAGACATCGGAGAAGAACTTTCTGGAAAGAAAGACCATAGAGCATGACAGTTGCGTATTCGAATGTTGTCGAAGCATAGTAGTATCCTGAGTAGCGCGGAGCACGAGGAATTCTGCGTGAATCTGCCGGGACCATCCGGTAAGGCTAAATACTCCCGAGAGACCGATAGCGAACCAGTACCGTGAGGGAAAGGTGAAAAGCACTTCGAACAGAAGAGTGAAATAGTTCCTGAAACCGTGCGCCTACAAGCGGTCGGAGCTCAGCAATGAGTGACGGCGTGCCTTTTGCATAATGAACCTACGAGTTACTTTTTCCGGCGAGGTTAAGGATTTCAGATCTGCAGCCGAAGCGAAAGCGAGTCTGAACAGGGCGTATAGTCGGAAGGAGTAGACGCGAAACCAAGTGATCTACCCTTGGGCAGGTTGAAGGATGGGTAACACCATCTGGAGGACCGAACCAATAAGCGTTGAAAAGCTTCTGGATGACTTGAGGGTAGGGGTGAAAGGCTAATCAAACTTGGAGATAGCTCGTACTCCCCGAAATGCATTTAGGTGCAGCCTTGACTTATACTGGCATGAGGTAGAGCGACTGATAAGATGCGAGGGCTTCACCGCCTATCAAGTCTTGACAAACTCCGAATGCGCATCAGTTTTACCTCAGGAGTGAGGGCATGGGTGCTAAGGTCCGTGCCCGAGAGGAGAAGAATCCGGACCACCTGCTAAGGTCCCGAAATAACAGCTAAGTTAAACTAACGAAGTCAGATTGCTAAGACAGCTAGGATGTTGGCTTGGAAGCAGCCATTCATTTAAAGAGTGCGTAACAGCTCACTAGTCGAGGAGTTTGGCGTGGATAATAATCGGGTATTAAGCTGTTTACCGAAGCAGTGGGATCATATAATGATCGGTAGGGGAGCATTCCACTCTGCGTCGAAGGTGGGGCGTGAGCCCTGCTGGAGCGTGTGGAAAAGCAAATGTAGGTATAAGTAACGATAAAGGGGGTGAGAAACCCCCTCGCCGAAAGACTAAGGTTTCCTGATCAACGCTAATCGGATCAGGGTCAGTCGGGTCCTAAGGCTCAGCCGAACGGCGAGGCCGATGGCAGAACCGGTTAATATTCCGGTACTACCCTTTGGGGTGACGTGGAGACGCAGTCGTGACAATGCCGCCAGCTGACGGAATAGCTGGTTAAAGGGTGTAGAAGTTGATTGTGGCAGGCAAATCCACCACAAGATTCGAACCTGACAGTATGGAGCGTCCTTCCGGACAATCCAATAGTGCATGTAATCATACTGCCAAGAAAATCCGCTAAACATAACCTTCAGGGTACCCGTACCGCAAACGGACACACGTAGTCGGGTTGAATATACTAAGGCGCTTGAGTGATTCACGGTTAAGGAACTAGGCAAATTAACCCTGTAACTTCGGGAAAAAGGGTCCCTACTGAGAGGTAGGGCGCAGAGAATAGGTCCAGGCAACTGTTTAACAAAAACACAGGGCTGTGCAAAATTGAAAGATGAAGTATACAGCCTGACACCTGCCCGGTGCTGGAAGGTTAAGAGGAGATGTCATCGCAAGAGAAGCATTGAATTGAAGCCCCAGTAAACGGCGGCCGTAACTATAACGGTCCTAAGGTAGCGAAATTCCTTGTCGGGTAAGTTCCGACCTGCACGAATGGTGTAATGATCTGGACACTGTCTCAACCGTGAGCTCAGTGAAATTGTAGTATCGGTGAAGATGCCGATTACCCGCGATGGGACGAAAAGACCCCGTGAACCTTTACTATAGCTTATCATTGAATTTGGGCACGTGATGTGTAGGATAGGTCGGAGGCTTTGAAGCAGGCACGCCAGTGTTTGTGGAGCCGCTGTTGAAATACGACCCTTCATTTGTTTGAGTTCTAACTCGTGATACGAGGACACTGATTGGTGGGTAGTTTGACTGGGGTGGTCGCCTCCAAAAGTGTAACGGAGGCTTCTAAAGGTGCCCTCAGACCGATTGGTAACCGGTCGCAGAGTGTAATGGCATAAGGGCGCTTGACTGGGAGACTTACAAGTCGATCAGGTAGGAAACTAGAGCATAGTGATCCGGTGTTTCCGCATGGAAGGGACATCGCTCAAAGGATAAAAGGTACTCCGGGGATAACAGGCTGATCCCTCCCAAGAGCTCATATCGACGGAGTGGTTTGGCACCTCGATGTCGGCTCGTCACATCCTGGGGCTGGAGAAGGTCCCAAGGGTTGGGCTGTTCGCCCATTAAAGTGGCACGCGAGCTGGGTTCAGAACGTCGTGAGACAGTTCGGTCTCTATCTATCGTGGGCGTATGAAATTTGCGTGGCTCTGACACTAGTACGAGAGGACCGTGTTGGACAGACCTCTGGTTTACCGGTTGTGCCGCCAGGTGCATTGCCGGGTATCTAAGTCTGGATCGGATAAGTGCTGAAAGCATCTAAGTACGAAGCCGGCCACAAGATTAGATTTCTCAGGGTCGTTGTAGACTACAACGTTGATAGGATGCAGGTGTAAAGATGGAGACATCAAAGCCGAGCATTACTAATTGCCCGTTCACTTTCTTTATATGCCGGATGTTGTATACGTTTAGCGGTTGCTATGAAATGAAATTACGATCACAGCTTATCAATATGTCAACCTTCTTCAGGTGGCTATAGCACAAGGGTTCCACCTCTTCCCATTCCGAACAGAGAAGTTAAGCCTTGTCACGCCGATGGTACTGCGTCACAGTGGGAGAGTAGGTAGCTGCCGTTTTTGATTGAAGCCTCCGGACTTGAAGAAGTTCCGGAGGCTTTTTTTGTATATGCACGCATGTGGCGGAGTCTAGTAACGGAAATAATCCTATGTTCTGTAACATGAATATGGTATATTTTTCTCTTTTTGCAGTACTTTTAGTGTAAATTCTATCATTAAATTCTTTTTCTATCATTGATTTTTGTACTTTTGGGCTATTCTTTTTGAATTTATTGAAGAAAGATTTTGCTTGACACTCATGTTTTAGGGATATTTATTGAATCTCCCACTTTAGAAGATCAGTGAGAGATGCACTTTCTTCTTCGTTAAGTTGGAAAACCTTGGGTTCCGAATTATGCTGTTATACTTTTAGCATAACAATATAAAGGAGTTAAGAACAGTACTGTCTGTTCTCTTTCTTATTTATATGTATAAGCTAGTGCTGCTCCCAATGCCGTGCGATATTCTGCATATTCGGGTATCCAAAAATGGCATTGATACATTTTTTCCATAACTGGGAATATTTCTTTGCATTGTGGCATTTTGGTCAAATTACCTATCAGGACAAAATCTTTGATATGGCTATTCAGTGCTGCTAATATGACAGATTGTCCTATCGATTGTAATACCATATGAATGATTCCCGCTGCTACATCTTCCATAGAGGCATTTGAGCTTGCTTTGCCAAATGTGGAAGCGGTGGCATCCAAAGGAAGTCCCGGTAGAGGAGTGTTGCAAATATCCTTGATTTGCAAATCAATATTTTCTATTACACCTTTCTCTGCCATCTTCACCACTTGATGAATATTCTGTGTTTTTAACAACAGGCAGGATAATCCTTGAATGGTTCCTCCACCAATACCTATACCACCTATGTGAGATATATTTTCACCTCCTTCCACTTTTACAAAAGAGGTGCCGGTACCCATGCTTACTACAATAAGGTCTTGTAGTTGGGAGTCATAGTGAGCTCCAAGGCCGTTTGCTAGAAACTCATCCGTATGATCAGTAGAGAGTCCATATAATGGTTGGTTTACGTAAGCACTTCCCACTCCTGTCAACATGACTTTATCAATGTCGTTTAAGCTGATTCCATTATCATATATGTATTTGCCAAAAGCACCGAATAACGAAGTGATAGGATCTTCGGCTTTTACAATCATAGGATGTTTTATGCCTTCTTTATCCACACCTATTATTTTGGTGGTACTTCCGCCTACGTCTATACCTATTACCATTCCCATTGTTTTTCTTTGTTTATTCTAAAAGAGTGCAAATATACAGGAATTATCTAAGTGTTTATTCATATAGCTTGCGATAATTACCAATTATCTGTTCGGAATGGGGCTACTGGCAGACCTGATGCT
>ENA-OPFA01000191-OPFA01000191.1-human-gut-metagenome-genome-assembly--contig:-NODE-191-length-8555-cov-2.109059_pt1 | contig 8555 bp, 7 predicted proteins | sample MGYA00241302_ERZ501538 | MGnify/ENA primary metagenome ERZ501538 (study PRJEB25962, sample SAMEA2042299) | human gut metagenome | biome: human gut; feature: human-associated habitat; material: faeces... | reverse complement strand
GGATTGCAAGAATTTCCGCATGAGCCGTAACATCATTCAGTGTTTCTTTTTGATTAAAAGTTTCTGCAATAATTTCCCCGTCTTTAATAATCAATGCTCCTACAGGGATTTCACCTTTGACGGAATTTGCAAGCCTTATTGCACGTTTCATTTTACAGCCCCTGCAACTTGTGAAAGCTTCAACGTAACTTCGGCACAGAAACCGCAGTCTTTATCACTATGAAGCTTAATTTCGCCGTTCATTGCCTCAATTAACCCTTTTACAATAAACAATCCCAGCCCTGTTCCACGTGTTGTTCTTGTGGTGTTATCATCAAGTCTGATAAATTTTTCAAACAGCTTATTTAACTTTTTAGGCGGAATTACTTCACAGTCGTTTTTAACAAATATTTTTTCATTGCCGTCGCCAACCGCAGTGTCGACTACAATTTCCGACCCCTCGGAGGCATATTTTGCGGCATTTTCAAGAAGGTTTACAAATACCTGTATAAGCCTGTCTTTATCGGCTTCTATAAGCGGAAAATCCTCGCTTATATTATAAACTATTTCTTTTTGGTCCTTGTTTTTGATTAAAAGTTTTGCTTCTTCAAGAATTTCAGGTAAATAAACTTCTTCAACTTTTGTTCTCAATCTCATTCCCTCGATATCAGGAATTGTAAGCAAATCTTCTATAAGGCGTTTCAAGCGTTCTGACTGTTCTTTTATAATTCTCAACGACTTCTGGCGTGTTTCCTCGTCAATTTTAATATCCTGACGCATAAGTCTTGAAGTGTAACCCTGAATACTTGTCAAAGGAGTACGAAGCTCATGGCTCACAGTATCAATCAGGTTAGAACGGAATTCGTTTAACTGTTTTAACTCAACGTTATTTTTCTTTAACTGAATATACGACTTATGAATTTCCGTTGCCATACGATTGAATTCAAATGCAAGAAAAACGATTTCATGCGGAGTAAAAGCTGTTGTCAAAAGCCTGATTTGACGTTCATAATTACCCTTGGAAATTGCAATAATACCTTTAAACAGCTGTCTTATGTTGATATAAAGGTAATATGTATAAAGCGCAACAACAAAAATAATCGTTAACGTTGCAAACAAGCAGGACAGAATAATTTTTAAACTGTTATTTGTAATAGCTTTCTGCGTAACTTTTTCAGTTGTATTTACAATAATAGTAATTTTCGGATCGTCTTTGGAAACATAAACCAGCGGCTGGTTTTTTATATCTCCAAAAATTTCAGGCTTATCTTTTTTCAATTTTTTCGGCAGCAGCGAAACAGTTTTTTTGAAAGCATCATCAGTATAATTGTGTTCCGCAATCAAGTCACCGTCATTTGTTAAAACATAAATCTGCCTTTTATCGTCAGCAATTGATTTAAAAAGTTCATCTCTTATTGCATCCATTTTATAAGTTGCAACGAGATATTGATTTTCATTAATTTTTAAAGGAACAGTTGCTTTTTTATTAAGTTTGTTTCTTTCATGAATTTCATCAAGTCGTGAAGAATTAACAATTTCGAGTTCCTCACAATCAGGAAGTTTTTGCACAACAGATTTCAAATAAGCGTTTTTAGCTTCCTGAGTTTTAAAATACTTAAGCGAAAACACAATCTGCTCAAGATTACTGGAAACAGTTTTGTTGAAAAAATCAATTTCATCTGACACCATATTTGCAATAAGAACAGCAGATTCTCTAAGCTGGTATCTCATCGCCTGCTGGTTAATATTATTTATGATAAACCCGCTTATAGTCATAGGAATAATCACTGCAAAAATAAAAACTACAGCAATCTGTTCAACAATTTTTAAACGTTTAAACTTTACAAATTTCACTTTTACCCCTCACTGAACGGAGTTAATTTATAACCAACATTGGTAACGGTATGCAGATATTTCGGATTTTTGGTATCAGGTTCAATCTTGTTTCTCAAACCACCCACATGAACCCTCAGCATTCTGACATCTTCGTTGCTGTCATACCCCCATACCTCATCAAGTAATGTGGCAAGAGTAACAGGGTTGTTAAAATGCTGCATCAGGCAGTATAATATTTCAAATTCTGTAGGTGTGAGCTTAACCCTCTTGTTAACAACAATAGTTTCAAGAGTTTCCGGAAAAATTTCAATATCGCCTGCATGCAAAATCTCATCAGATAATGAAGTTTTGTCTTCAATCTGATTACGTCTAAGTAAAACTCTAATTCTCAAAAGAACTTCCTGAATATCAAAAGGTTTAACCAGATAATCATCAGCTCCGCAGTCAAATCCTTCTGTTTTATCATCAATCGTACCCTTTGCGGTAAGCATCAAAACAGGAATTGCAAGTTTTGCCTGACGAATGTTTTTGCATACGTCAAAACCGTTCATTTTAGGCATCATAACGTCAAGCAGAATTAAATCATAAGTGTTATTTAAAGCCTTATTCAACCCCTCTAACCCGTCACGGGCAGTATCTACAAAATACCCGCTTGCACGAACGTCAAATTCCAGAAGTTCTCTGATTTCATCGTCATCGTCAACTATTAATATACGCTTTTCACTCATAAACTTATTTTATAAAAATACTCCTTGTTTTGCAATTAATTATAAAGATTTGTTGAATAGTAATTCTCGCTGACACATTTACCAATGAAATAAAAAAATGTTTGATAAAACATATAAAAAATTGTTGAGGATTAAAATAAAAAATAAAATTAGCAAATCTGCCTATTTGATACTTATACCTAGAGGGGATTATTTTAAGTCTGAACCCGTTTACAATTTACATATAACATATTTGTGGAGTAATTTAACATGTTAATGGGAAATGATTGTCACGATTGCAGCAAATACAATCGCTTGGAAATGAAAAACGTCAATAAAGATATTATTGCGTGGCTTGAAGATATTGTAGAAGAAAACAACAGCCGTATCGAAAGAAAAGAATGGAAAAGTAAATATAACAGCTATGTCGTATACGATTACGAACCATTCTGTACCGACGGATTTGAGATAAATCTGGTAATAACTTCTTACAATGCAGCCTACTTAAATTTCATCAAGTATTTGTACGACGAAAAAATAAGCACAATTGAATATCTAAACAGCTGTATAGGCGTATAAAAAGAAAACAGACCGGTAAAAAAAATCGGTCTGTTTTTTTAATTATTTAATTTTAATTATTCTTTAGTAAAGCAATCTTTGCAATAGACTTCTTTTCCCGGAATAGGTTTGAACGGAACCTGAGTTTGAGCTCCGCATTTTGAACAAACAGCATCATACATTCTTTTTTGTCTTCTGTTGTTGTTTCTGCGGTTCTTTCTGCATTCCGGACATCTTTTAGGTTTGTTCACTAAACCTTTTTCAGCATAAAATTCCTGTTCACCTGCTGTAAAGATAAATTCTGCTCCGCAATCTTCACAAACAAGTTTTTCATCTTGGTACATTTTTGTTCTCCTAGTTTAAATTGGTACTATAAAGAAACCTCTTGCAAAATTCCTTTAATTCCCATGATTATACACTATTTTTGAAAAACATGCAAGTAGAGAGGTGAAAGCATTAATATAAAATCACAGACTTGCACAAAACTGCAATGCCACAAATAATAAGAAAAAAGGAGTAATAATGAACAAAACAGTATCAACAGATGTTTATCTTCCTGACGACATAATAATTATTGATAGTAATGACAGCGGCGTGAACACAAGTGCAACGGTAGCCCAGTCCCCGGCAAACATGAGTTTTAAAGCGTTAGAACTTGCAGTACAATTGTCAGAAGCTGTACGAAATTCCGATATAAATGTAATTGCAAATTTAAAAACGCAGTTGGATTCAACAATCGGGAACATAAAACAAATACAAGTTCAGTCGCAAAAATTATCACAAAAATATTTGGAAAAGTTGGTAAATACTAAAGATAAAACAGAATACAAAAATCTTTTAAAATCATTTACAAAACAAAAAGAAATTAATACCAGAGCCCGTCAACAGATAAAAAGAATTGAATATGCGGCACAGAATAATGATTACGAAAACCTTATTAATGAACTGAAAAATTATCAAAGTAACTTTGATGATATAATCAAAAAAAACCAATCTAAAAGACCGTTAAATATAGGTAAATTAGCTCCTATTAATATTTACAACTCGACACCTGTGTCTTCACCATATATGAATAATTATGTTCCTGAAAATGAACTTTCACCATTAGTAAGTAAAAAAATTATTGATACATCAACTCTATTAGGACATGCTTCTAATATACTCCACAATTCTTACGAATTCTGGAAAGCATCTTCTTACAATTTTACTCGAAGCAAAGATTATATAGAGAAAAATGGTAATCTTATACACAGTGTATCTGAATTGCCCACTAAAGAATTACAACAAATTGTTTCAAATAAACTTAAACAACAAATCGGAAAAAAAGATACAATTGGTGTAATTTTTCAACCAGATAGCAGTATATCAAATGCGATAAGTAATTCTGAAACAATAAAAGAATATTTTCAAGAACATGCAAATCAGTTATTGAAAGGACAAGTAGTCAAAATAGGCAGTAAGCGTTTTAATTGGGATGAAAATTTTGATTTATTTGCAACGTATGGTTATGCTGATATATTATATGCTCATATAAGTAGTAATGGAGATTTTTATGCAATCGTATTTGATACATATGATTTTAATAAAGGTGAAAATATAATTATTGATATGGCTAAAACCGTTCAAGATGCAAATTTAGCTCAAAAATATTATACACTTAGTATTGTTATAATACCAATGATAAAATGGCAAAAATGGATGAAATAAATCTAATGTCCTGAGAATAACATTAAAAAGAATACAAATAAAGTTAATATGAAACACAAATAAAATGTAACTATACTGGAAATTGACAAAATAAGATTTTTCTTTTTGTCAGTTTCTTTGCGATTATAATCTGTAAAAAACTTCCAAAAAGAAAAATAAAATATTGTAATCAATATATAAATGAGAATTATAATAAATACTGTTGGTAATTGAACAATAATTGGACTTTGAGAACACAAATCGATAATAATCGCAATTAATAAACAGTTCCAAAATAACCAATGTAGAAAAGAATAAAACCAGATTATGACAATAATTGCAAATATAAGTGTTTTTAAAAATTTATAATATTTAAATTTATTTTTAAAAAAATTTACCATATTATATATATATCACAGAATAAACACAGATTTTATATACTTGTCGAAAGTGCCGGAGCAATGCCTATAAAGTGGCGGACCAAATCGCTGTCCCACTGCTTGCCTGCGCCTTCTTTTAATATTTTGCAGGCTTTCTCAATACTCATACCTTTACGGTAGGGTCTGTCAGAAATAAGTGCGTGGAATGTATCTGCCACCGCAACTATTCTTGCCGCAAGAGGGATTTCTTCACCTTTTAGGTTTTCGGGATAGCCGCTGCCGTCAATATGTTCGTGGTGATATTTTACCATCGGGATTAAATCTCTTAGGGCTTCATTCGGCGCAAGTACTTTTTCAGCTCCGATTACAGGGTGCTGTTTCATTATCTGCCATTCTTCATCTGACAATTTATCAGGTTTTTTAAGAACATTTTCAGGAATACCGATTTTACCAACATCGTGAAGCAATGCACCAAGAGTAATTCTTTGAACTTCATCTTCAGGAAGATTAATAGCACGTGCCAAAGCTTCGGAATATCTTGAAACTGAAGTAGAGTGACCTTTTGTGTAAGGGTCTTTTGCATCAATTGCACCTGCAAGAGAATTTGCAAGTTCAAATAAATGGTTTTGAGATACAATTTGTTCATTGTTAAACTTATGAACAAGTTCTTCTTCAAAGTCGATACCAAGCTGTGCATGACGTTTTGCAACAACTTCCGCAAAAGAATTCAACGCATCATCATCCCAGAAATTGAAATCGGCAGAACTTATGATTGCTGACATACCTTCTTTGTAGCCTTTAGCCTGGGAAATGTACATTGCCTGCTCTGCAAGAATTAAAAGTTTTTCCTGATCTCTGCTGCATTCAGGGTAGGTCGCAATACCAACAGAAACCTTAACAGGACCTACATCATCAACAAAACAGCAGGACAGACAGTATGTAATATATTCTGCCAGATACTTAGCATCGGAAGTGTTAGTATCAGGAAGAATAATAGCAATTTCATCACCGCCGTAGCGGCCGGCTTTATCATTTGTTCTTACATTCTGCTTAACCTTTTCGGCAAGAAGTTTTATTACCTCATCGCCTTTGGCATGTCCAAGTTCTCTGTTAATCTTTGAGATATTATTTATATCAAGCATTATAATAGACAAGTTTGTTTCATTGTCTTCGGCTTTTTTCAATTCAGCTTTGAGAACCTCCTGAAAACCTCTGTGGGTATACAAACCTGTAAGAGTATCAGTGTTTGCAAACTTGTTGGTCTGCTCCTGGAGTTCTAAATTGTGCATAAATAATGCGCAGTAATTTGAAATAAATGAAAACAGTCCGATATTTGAATCCAAATTATCTTTTCCGACAATCATTACCCCCTTACATCCGTTAACAGACATTAACGGAAGGGTTAAAGCAGGAGAGTTCTGCAAATACGGAATGTTTAAAAACTTGTTGTCTTCTCTAATCACGGGAGTACAGGTCTTAAAACATTCAATAACGGGATTTGTTTCGTCGGATAAGAAAAGCTTGGACGTGTAGGTGCTTCCCATTGAATGGAACAATTTAAGATTTATGCATTTCGACTTTTCATGAAAAACACCGAAAGCCGTAAATAAACTGCCTAATTTATCGGTAAACAAGTCATGGACAGACATAAAAAGTTCATGAACAGAAGATTTGTTACATAGTACTGAATTTAAGCTCTGGATTAAATCTGCATAATCAATGACTTTATGAGCACTGCTGCCGTTACTGTTCATATAGCCGGCATACATTCTGTTAGAAGTTTTGTTTGTATTAAAGTTATTAATACGTGCGACAATACTTGATGTTTCCGCAGAAATAGGGTTCGAAGCTTTCTTTTCTTGTTTTTTTACAGTTTCAACAGGTTGTTTCAAGGCAGGTTTTTTAAGCGAATTTAACTGTTTCGACAAAGGATTTGAAACAGTACCCGTCTTTTTAGGCGCATTTGCCTTTATATTTTCAATCTTTTCCTTATTTTCGTTCAAATTCACTACACCTGTTTACACATTTTATATAAAACAACTAAAGTTTGGTTTTTGCCGAATGTTAAAACATGACTTAACATTACTTAAAACTATTTTATAATAGTTTGTATTAAAAGCAATACGCCATTTAGACGGCTTATCTGCTGTTTAAATAAACAGTATAATTGTAAATCCTTTTTTACACACTTTACTACATTTGTAGTATAACTCCGATTTGTTATTTTGTGAAGCCTTGCATTGCTAAAATTTACAGAACTTCAAATTTTATATTTTCATGCTACAATAAGTATATAAAGGATTATACCTGACTTTTATCAGATTAGGGGGAAGTTTGCAGGAAGTTTATCTTTTTGGAGGGCAGACTTTTGATTAAACCTTTTGGGGGCATCGAAAAAGAAGATTTTTAGGTTACTGAAAATACTTCGTATTTTAACGTATTATTGGAGAAAAAAAGATGACAGATTTCGTATCACAGTACGGCATGATTATATCAGGCGCAATACTTCTTGTTGCTTATATTTTCATTGCCACAGAAAAAATTCAAAAATCAGTTGTTGCACTTGTAGGTGCGGCACTGACAATGTTATTGGGATTAATCCCTTTTCACGGTCATTACGACAGCACGGCAGGTCAATATATCCGTTCCGTATTTGACTACATCGAATTTGAAGTAATATTTTTACTTATCGGCATGATGATTTTAGTACACATTGCAAGCCGAAGCGGGGTATTTAAATGGATGGCGCTTCAAATATTAAAGGCTACAAAAGGACATCCGAAACTCGTATTATTTGCACTTGCAGCTTTTACTGCAGTTGCATCCGCATTTTTAGACAACGTTACAACAGTTGTTTTAATTATGCCGGTAACATTTGTAATTGCTAAAGAGTTTGACACCGATCCCGTTCCTTTTCTTATTACAGAAGTTCTTGCATCAAACATAGGAGGCACGGCTACACTTATAGGTGATCCGCCAAACATTATTATAGGTGCAAAAGCTGGTTTAAGCTTCATGGACTTTGTAAACGAATTAACTTTAATTATCACAATAATTTTTATTGTTTCGGTATTAATTTTAATATTCCTGTTCAGAAAAAGTCTTAAAGCCACAAAAGAAAAAATGGAACATATCGCTAACCTTGACAACTCTCAAACAATTACCGACAAGGGCTTAATGATACGTTCAATGATTACGCTTGCACTTGTTATTCTGGGTTTTGTAACTCATGATATTACTCATATTCCTGCTTACGTATTTGCTGTTGCAGGTGCATCATTCCTGTTGTTATTTGAAAAGCCTAAAGAAATTTACAGCGACGTTGAATGGCTTACAATATTCTTCTTTGTAGGTTTGTTTATCATTATCGGAGGATTTGAAGCAAACGGCGGCATCGGATTTCTTGCAG
>ENA-OPFA01000189-OPFA01000189.1-human-gut-metagenome-genome-assembly--contig:-NODE-189-length-8605-cov-2.415439_pt1 | contig 8605 bp, 4 predicted proteins | sample MGYA00241302_ERZ501538 | MGnify/ENA primary metagenome ERZ501538 (study PRJEB25962, sample SAMEA2042299) | human gut metagenome | biome: human gut; feature: human-associated habitat; material: faeces... | reverse complement strand
ACTAGGATGATGAAAGCCATTAGTGGGATTTTCCGGCGTCCAATACTCCCGGCGCAGATTATTAAAATTCTGTGTATTATATTCCAAAGCAAAAGAAACCAAGTATTGGTTATATACTTTTGCACCAGTTTGGAATGATAATTGGAATGACAAATCAAAATCTTTATATGTAAAGGTATTTGTCATACCACCAGTGAAGTCTGGTGTATGTTTACCATTAATAACGCGGTCGGCATCAGTTATTTCTCCGTCTTTATTCAAGTCCAACGGTTTATAATGTCCGGGACGCGCACCATATTTAGCAGCCTCCGCTTCTTCATCCAGTTGATAGACCCCTTGAGTCATCATACTGAAATTAATATCAATGGGCTGACCAATAATCCACAAATTATTATAATCACCTACCATACCCTGCAAAGATAATCCACGAGGAGAAAGGTCCTCTTTGTAAGCCAAATCTACAATTTTATTTTTATTATAGGCAAAATTAAATTGAGTATGCCAAGTAAAGTCTTTGGTACGTATATTTTCAGAATTGATCAAAAATTCTATACCGGTATTCCGTACAGAACCAACATTAGCTGTTACTGAAGTATAACCAGTGGTAACCGGAATCGTTTTATTCATAATCAAATCTTTGGTCAAACGATTGTAATACTCCACGCTACCTGAAATCCTATTCCCCCAAAAACCGAAATCCAAACCTACATTGTACTCGGTAGTACGTTCCCATCCTAAATTGGGGTTACGCATATTACCCGGAACATAACCTTGCGCATCCGTCGTACCAAATATATAATAATTAACGGCACTAGTAGCCCCTTCAGTCTGATAAGCTTTTACGTTATCATTACCTGTTTGACCATAACTTAAACGGACTTTTAAGTTATCAAGCCATTCAACATTTTTTAAGAATTCTTCACCGGACAAACGCCATGCCAAAGCAGCCGAAGGAAAGGCACCCCATTTATTACCTTTAGCTAACTTTGAAGAACCGTCAAAACGAATGCTTGCCGTTACAAAATAGTTATCACGAAACGAGTAATTAGCTCGGGCTAAATAGGACATCAAACTGGTTTTTGTATATCCGGAAGTCGAATTATTAGTAGTACCTCCCTGTAAATTATACCATAATGAATTGTATGAAAGTTCATTGCCAATGCCTTTTAACAATTCATCTTGATTTTGCACCATTGAAAAAACTCCCATCACATCAAAACGATGCTCTTTCTTCTCAAAACGGTAGCTAATCTGATTATCCCACATCCAATTGGTATAACTATTTTTTGCATAATTACTATTTGCCAAATTCCCACCACGATTTTCTGTATAAGATCCAAGATACTGTCCGACATCATAAAAACGTATATTGGGAGAGAAAGTAGTCTTTAAAGAAAGATTCTTTACCGGGAGAATCTCTAAATAAAGGTTACCCATCATATTATAATTCTTATTTTTATTTGTCGCATTCTTTTGTGTAAGTAAGGGATTATATCGACCGTTAGAATATTTAGTTTCCTCTTCCCCGGTAACCAAATTAGTTGGGTGATAGGTAGGTCGCATTCTCATAGCTGTAGTCAAAATACCCGTACCCGTATTACGTACTGTATGTGCTCCATACAGATTAATTCCAAATTTTAAATAATCTTTCGGTTGTATATCGACAGCCGCACGCAAGTTATAACGTGAATATTCTTCGGGATCCACCATGCCATCCTCATAATAATAACCTGCTGAAATAGCATAAGTAGTCACTTCATTACCTCCCGCAGCAGAAACCGTATGATTGGTCATCAAAGCCGTATGGGTGACAGCATCCAACCAATCAAAATAATTATTGTTTTCAATAGCCTTCAATTCGGAAGAAGTAAAAATCTCGCTATCAGACTTATAGACATTATTATTTGACGCACGAACCGACTCACGAGCCAACTGTACATATTCATCGCCTGACATCATATCCGGAAGATTTGTATATTTACGAAAACCGACATAACCACTGTAATTGATTTTTGCAGTACCTTTTTTCCCTCGTTTTGTAGTAACCAATACAACTCCGTTTGATGCACGTGAACCATAAATAGCTGTAGAAGAAGCATCTTTTAAGATATCAATACGTTCAATATCATCCGGATTTACATTGGAAAGTGATGCGCCTTGAACACCGTCAATAACCACCAAAGGGGAAGTACTGCCACTGATTGTGTTTAATCCGCGGATTAAGATATTATATTCACTTCCCGGTTTGCTGCTGGAACGTGAAATCTGTACACCTGACATAGCTCCCTGCAAAGCCCCTACCGCATCCGTATTACCACTCCGTATTAAATCTTTTGTAGAAACTGAAGCAACAGCACCCGTTAAGTCTGATTTTTTAACAGATCCATAACCTACGACAACAACTTCATCCAATGTTTCGGCATCCTCCTTTAATACGATGTTCAACTCTTTATTAGGGGTTACCATAACTTCTTGAGTAACATATCCTACATACGATACAACCAACTTTGCATTCGTCCTTACATTCAAAGTGAAATTTCCATCAAAATCCGTAATAGTGCCATTAGTAGTCCCTTTTTCCACAATGGAAGCTCCTATAATCGCTTCTCCACCAGCATCAATCACACGACCTGTGATTTTTACATTTTGCTGTATCTCCTGATTTATTGGAAATACCTCCATGTTTCCAATTTGCTCTGCAGCCAATTCACCAAATGGCAAGCAGATCAACGATAGAAACATCAAAAATTTGTCTTTGTTGTTCATAATACTAAAATATTAAAGTTAATAACATTATGCCGCTCTTGTTTCTTAAACGAAAAGACTTCCCTCTTCACTCAAATCAAAAACCTATTTTTTATACCTTATCGGCATTAAAACTCCAAATCCGCTACCGAACGAATCCATTCCACATCTACCCCTTCACCTCCGGTTTCACCAAAATCCATTAATAAAGTTACGTTAGTAAGGCGTTTTGAGAATTCTGTTCCATTATTAGATTTTGCTCCGTGAATACTAAACACATATATATTCCCATCCATTATTTGAGCGTCCGACTCTCCAAACACCCAAAACTCAGGAGCACTCATCACGTTATAGCTCAGAGCAAACCAGTTTTTATTATGATTTTTAGGCAAATGAGATATTTTTATTGCAATATAGGGATAAGATCCAGCATCATACATGATCCCCTTTTTTTTACAGGATATACCTGAAGACATCAACATCATCTTATCACCTTTTAATTTTAATGAAGCTGCTGCAAAATGCCATCCGAATAAATTCTCTTTCAAGTTTTCATTTATCCGACCTTTTCGTTCTCGTTCCTCATCCTTTCCCAAATAGAACAATAAAGTTCCGAATCCGGGATTATCACAGGTAAATCCGGCTCCTTCAGGACGGATACGATTCAATACCATTTTAGTATATGGCATCTCCATCTTTTTCCGTTCCACATAATGATTATAGGGTAATTCAAACACAGCTCTGAACTCTCCCATACTGGCCTGCCCCAAAGACTGCCAATTAGAATATTTTCCTGTCAAATCTTTCCACACATGGAAAGGCACATCATATCCTAAATTAGACTTTGATAAATATTCACACCCCTTCATAATCCTATTATCCAAGGCTCCATATAAATCATCTCCTTGATTCCAAGCCACTTCTGCTATTTCAGCCAAACAACCTATACCAAGCATACAATGTGCTTGATCCCGACCACTTTCTTGTATTTGCCCTGTTTCTGCTACATAATTAGGTAAAGTACCATTATCTTTTCCATGATAAAAGAAATCAAGAGCATCATCATAAAGTTTTGTATCATTTAAAAATACGGAAATACCTATCTGAGCTTTCGTTACAGCTATTCCCCAATTACCATTGGTGTAAGGTTTCGTTTTATAGAACTCTGACAATATAGGAAGAAATACATTCCTGAACATGTCTTCTGTCTGTTCAGTATCCTTATATGTCCAACCATTCTCATTATGCTCTTCCACATAAGTATAACGCATTATCTCTGCAGCATTCACTAATATGAATCCTTGCAGACCAGCACAAAGAGGTGCATCCATTGGAAATATTTTTTCTAATGTTGCTGCATAATTCCGGATAATTTCCATTGCTTTATCAGCGTGCCGCCTATCTTTCGTAATATTCCACATGATAGCATTATAATAAGCTGCGTTAAAGTCATCCTCACAAGGAGATTTAGTATATCCGTATTCACCACTCCTACTGATAAAGCGGAAAGGCCCCTGGATACAATAATGATAAGAAGCCTCCGGTTCAGCCTTCAATTTATTAAAAGAACCCATCGAAGGATTAACATCATTTTTCACCAAGCCAGCAATACGCCTCAAAGCTTCCGACGAATGCAAAATGCCGGGATGGACAAAGTCTTTTGCCCAACCTCCCACTGACAGGCAAAACAACAAATAGAATAAGATGTATTTTTTCATAAGTATTATAATTTATAACTCCATTATTTTCAAAGAAAAACCTCCTGAACGTTGTAACATAAAACTAAGTTTTGTTTTTAAGGTGATTTTTCGAGTCGTAATTTTTATTTTTCCAGGAACTTCAACATCATCAGTGTAAATTGTCGCTATATACTTTTTATCAGAAGAAAGAAACGAACAATCTAATTGCAAACAGCGTGCGTTGGTATTGGTTATTCCTCCCACATACCAAGTTGTTCCCGAACGGCGTGCGACAACAGCATACTCTCCTATTTCCCCAAGCAAGAACTTTGTATCTTGCCACACCGTGGGAATATTCTTCCAAAAGTCCAATTCCGGTCGTTTATGTTCATCGGTAAGTTTTTCATTCCAGAACAGAAATTGAGCCGGACTATAATAAATGACAGGTAAAGCTAAACGATGGGCAAAGGTTGTTTGTAAATCCTTACGAGTATATCCGGGCGTATAATCTCCGGCACCAATGGTAAAACGAGTAAACGGCAGCATTGTATTATGGTCTGCATTAGGAACTTGTTCATTGCCATGTATTCCTTCTTGTGTCAACAAATTGGGATAAGTACGACTAAAACCATTCGGACGGTAAGCATCGTGAATATCTACCAGCAGATTATATTTTGCAGCTTTAGCCACTATACTTTCTATCCATTCTTGCCATTCCTGATTCCCAACATTCACAAAACCGGGTTTTATCCCTTTTATTCCCCATTTTTGATAAAGAGGAAATATTTTATCCGCATAACATTCCAAGCCCTGGCGATTGACATATAAGAACAAACCAACTCCTTTTTCTTTTCCATAGTTAATAACTTTTGGTAAATCCAATCCCGGATGTCTAGGTATCGGCTGTCCGGTTGCAGGGTTGGTCACATTAACAATGGAAGGATCGGATTTATGACTATTTGCCAAACCGTACCATCCCCAATCCAAAATCATATATGATATCCCCATTGATGCACAATAATCAATCATCTTCAAACACTCCGGGGTTGAAATTGTCGTTTCCCTCATAGCTGTTCCCGGCTTTATCCAAGAAGTATCCGCCAATTTGCAAGATTCATTCAAATTATACAACAAATAATTCTGTTCCATTAGTTTACCCGGCTCATCAGCCAAACTTATAACACGCCACGCAGTGACCATTCCTCTTTCCCCCTTAGCTTCACCCCGTAAAGAGATGCGTAAAATATCCTCCTTCCTATAAGGAGCCTCCAAGTAAGCACGTGGATAATGGTTATTCCCAGCTTCCATTATAGCACCATAAACTCCCTGCGGAGTTTGACATGTCAATGGAAGTTCACAATCCGTTTTTACTTCAAAAGGATATACTTTATAATATTTGCCTTCATGCCCATGAGACTCCCATACCGAAGTGTTTTTGGGAAAAGCAAATTCGGTAAGTTCCTTGTCAATTACCACTTTTTCAAAGCCACTCTGATAAGGTATCTCATATCTAAAAGCTATTCCCTCATTATAAGTGCGAAAGATGACATACAATTTCCTATATGGATACAATGTTTCTTCCAACATGACCTTCATCTCCCTATACTTATCGGGATATTCTTGCTTCTCACCATAGCAGGGTTTCCAAACAAAATTATGTTCGGCATATTCAATATCAGAGACTTTAAAATAATGTTTCATTTCAGCCGTTCCAAGTAAATCGAACCCCATGCGTGATGGAAGTAAAAACGAATGTTTATCATATAAAACTTCATAATAAGGAGTCCCCTCGGGATACATTCTCTGATTTCCTGTTGATACTTTTTCCGACAAGAAGAATCGCACATTAATTTTACCATCAGGTGAGAACACTTCTTGCGCCTTCACACCAATAACCCAACATATTGCTAAAATTCCTAAAAATAGTCTTTTCATATTATCATCAATTTAAGAGCATAAATAAGAGTCAATATATTTTTGTAATACATTACGGGCAATATAAACCTGGTTTTCAACCGTACGAAGAGACAGACCTAAAAGATTACTTATTTCTGAATTCGAAAGTGATTTTCTACTTTTCATTACAAATATCTGTTTACATTTAGGTGGTAAAGTATCTATTCCATTTTCAACTATTATAAAAAATTCTTTAGTAAGCAACTCATTATATTCACCAATACTGACTTCTTCCCTTTTTTTATCACTATGTGCAGTTTCATAATGCTGCACAATCTGTTTATGACGCAACATATCAATACTACGATTATAGATAGCAATATAAATACATTTTAATGCAGCCATTTCAGACACAAAATAATTTGTTTGCTGAAACAATCCTGTAAATACATCCTGCACTACATCTTCCGCATAAAATTCATCAGATAGCACTTTTCCGGCATATCTAATAAAACTATTCCTATATTTTCCATAAATTCTCTCCAAGGAGATATCCCCTTTTTGATAAAGACTGGTATTAACAGATTGTGTATTCATAATATAGATGGATTAACAATGGTTTTATAAATTAGCCAAAACAGATTGTTTCTCTTTCAAACGTTTCAATCGTACCAATGCTTCCAAATAATAGTAATCTGCATAACTAATAGAAGCATCAACTTCCCATCCCTTGTTCATGTGCCCAACCGAATGCAATAAAAAAGCATCTTTTTTATTTCGAGCCTGGTATGCCGGAGAGGATAGTATCTGAAGCATTTCCACAGCCTTATTCCGATAGAAAAATGCAGAATCACTATCATTTATATAGGTAGAAAGTTCCAATAAAGCAGAGGCTGTTATGGCAGAAGCCGATGCATCTTTCGGTTCACCTGAGGATAATTCCGGAGCATTAAAATCCCAATAAGGAATCATGTCCTCAGGAAGACGGGACAAATAGACATCCGATACCTTCCGAGCAAAATCCAAAAAACGCACATCATGTGTTTCACGATATACCATGGTATATCCATAAATAGCCCATGCCTGTCCACGGGCCCACATAGAATCATCACTCAATCCTTGATGGGTAACTCCTTTTATAAAATGACCATCCAGCGTATCATACACCGCTACATGATAACATGAATAATCTTTACGGAATTGATGTTTCATAGTCGTTTCCGCATGTTTACAGGCAATGTCATACAAATACTGCCCCCCTCCATTCCGCGCAGCCCAAAACAAAAGTTCCAAATTCATCATATTATCAATAATGACGGGAAACTGCCATTTTTCATTTGAATTCCACGATTTGATAGCTTTTACCCGCTCATCATAACGAGTTGCCAAGGATTCCGCTCCTACAGTCATCACCTCTAAATAATGAGGATTCTTTGCTAACCGATATCCGTTTCCGAAGCTACAATATAACATAAACCCTAAATCATGGGTGGTGGTCATATCCTTGGCAGACTCCACCCGTTCTGTATATAGTTCCGCATATCTTTTCAGTTCATCCGTAGGCGTATTCTCATACAAATACCATAACACTCCCGGGAAAAAGCCGGAAATCCATGCCCGGTAATCGGATGTTTTCAGTTCACCACCCTCATAAGTCCGTGGAAGCCTTCCTTTCTGATTTTCCACTTCCTTCGCTAAAAAGACAGCTTGCCGTTTGGAAACCTCCAGCCCTCTTTCTATTACTTCAGCCATGGGCTCCCTTGTTTCACATGAAACGAGAAAAAGCCCCCAAACAGCTATCAACCCTATGAATATATTTTTCATAAAAAGATATTTTATAATTGATGTAAATATAGACGTATTTTCTTAATTTCTGAAATTACTGATTCAAAGTTTCTAAAAATTCCACCTCAACTATCCGGAGTTCATTGTGTACCTTCTTGCCTCCTTCAGCTTTGAAAAGATCAAGCTCTCCGGCCTTGGGTTCCACAACTTCTATGATTTGGCCGAATGCATCGGAATCCTGAGTAGCCCCCTTCAAACGGATGGTTATCTCATCAGAACGTACCGGACGGTCAATCATCAAATGGACATATCCCAAACTTTTCTCCGTGTTCCCGCTCCAAATCAAGTGTTCTCCGGCATATACTTCAAGCGGATAAGAACGCTGCCTCCATCCGGTCAGTTTGATACAGATATCATCTATTTCCGCACGCCTTTCCAATTTATATGTAATCCAGGCGGTGTTCAACCTGCCATCATTTTTCCACTCGCTCAATTCGTTG
>ENA-OPFA01000185-OPFA01000185.1-human-gut-metagenome-genome-assembly--contig:-NODE-185-length-8653-cov-2.824378_pt1 | contig 8653 bp, 8 predicted proteins | sample MGYA00241302_ERZ501538 | MGnify/ENA primary metagenome ERZ501538 (study PRJEB25962, sample SAMEA2042299) | human gut metagenome | biome: human gut; feature: human-associated habitat; material: faeces... | reverse complement strand
CAGACTGCTCACCAGCTTGTATTTATTACAGGAGGAAGCCACAGCTTTTTAGATGGTCATACCTGGCTTGTAGGGCTTGTTGTAGCAATACTTATCGGTATGGTTATTGTGGGAGGTATCAAGAGCATAGCTAAAGTTACAACTATTCTTACACCTACAATGTGTATTCTTTATATTGTTTCAGGACTTATAGTTATTTTTGCTAACTTTATGAACATTCCTCACGCAATAATGCTTATTTTAAAAGAAGCATTCCATCCTACAGCCGTTGCAGGAGGTGTTTTCGGAACAATTATTATCGGCTTAAGACGTTCTGTACAATCAAATGAAGCCGGTACAGGTGCTGCTGCCATTGTTTATGCTACAGCACAGACAAAAGAACCTGTATCACAAGGTTTTGTTGCATTGATTGAAACATTTTTAACAGGTGTATTATGCTTGTTCACCTCATTCGCAATAGTTTTCTCAGGCGCATGCACACACGCTGCAAAAGAAATTTCTGGTATTGAACTTGCATCTAATGCTTTCCAATCAGTTATTCCATTCTTCCCAATTATTTTATCTATAATTGCAGTTATGTTCGCCCTCTCTACTCTTATTTCGTGGGCTTATTACGGGCAGAAAGCATGGACTTTCCTTATCGGAGAAGGCAAGAAAAGAGTATTGTTCTTTAACCTTGCTTACTGCTTATTTATTATTATCGGTTCTGCTATGAATGTTAAATCAGTTATTGATATTACTGATGCAATGATGATTGCTCTCTGTGTGCCAAACATTATTGTACTCTACATTCTGGCACCAGAAATTAAACGGGATCTTAAAACATATCTTGTTAAACATAATATGAATTTTATGAAATTCTAATTAACAAAAAAATATTTTTTATCAAGACATTTCTGTTGTTAAAACAACAGAAATGTCGTTTTATATGGGTTATAATAAAAATGTAAAGAATGAAATACATAAAAGGAGATAAAACAAAATGACAACACAGCAAGAAGAAAACTTAATCAACTTATTAGACGGATATGTTGAAAAAGGCGGCCACCACTTAAATGTAAACGTATTTAACAGAGATACTTTGTTAGATGCTCAAAAACATCCTGAAAAATATCCGCAATTAACAGTAAGAGTTTCCGGTTACGCAGTAAACTTTATAAAGCTTACTAAAGAACAACAGGATGATGTCATTTCAAGAACATTCCACGGCTCACTAGCTGGATAAATTAGAACAAATATGAGGAGAACTCCTTAAGGACTGTTATCCGTCCAAATCTCTATGTGTATAGCACACTCTTGAACCATTACTTAAATAATAACATGTCTCGGGCTTATATAATAAGCCCTTTTATATTTTTATTACATTATTTTGAATATTTCCAGAGCTAAACTCGTTAATATTGCTCATTGTTGTTTGCAAAATTCTCTGTATAGCTTCACGCGAATTAAAAGCAGTATGCGGAGTAACGATTACATTATCCAGACGGAAGAGCTGAGAATTGATTATTGTCTGTTCAAGAGTAAATTTATCCAGTCTGTTTAGACCGACAATGTAATCAAAATCCGTTATTGTTTCTTCTTTTTCCAGAACGTCAAGCCCTGCACCTGCAATTTGTTTGTTCACGATTGCATCATACAGCGCTTTTGTATCAATAAGTTCTCCGCGTCCTGTATTAACAATTATCGCAGTCTTTTTCATCTTTTTGAAACTCTCTTCATCAAACATATGATAATTGTCTTTTGTAAGCGGAGCGTGAATAGAAATAAAATCTGACTCTTTAAGCAAAGTATCAAAATCCGTATATTTTACTCCGTAATTTTGTTTTAATTCTTCTTTTTCATATTTATCAAATCCGAGAATATTCATGCTAAGACCGTGAGCAATTTTAGCAAAAGCAGAGCCGATAGCTCCAAGCCCAACAATACCTACAGTTTTACCGCATAGTTCAGTTCCTATAAGATTTTCAGGTTTGACACACCCGTTTTTATAATCTGTATACGATTCTGTAACTTTTCTGGCAACATTAAGAAGCAAAGCCAGCGCAAATTCTGCAACAGTAATATTTCCATACCCCGGAGAATTAACAACTGCAATATTGTGTTCTTTACAGTAATCTGTATCAATATGATTAAACCCTACCGAACGCAATGCTATTAATTTAAGATTTTTAAACTGTTCAAGAACTTTTTTGTTAACTCTTGAAGTTGTAAAAACAGAAATTATATCAGCATCCTCGTATTCTTTCTTTATAGGAGAAAGATCATTAAGTGGATTCTGCTCAAGAAAATAAGTATATTTTCCGTCATTATTTTCCTTTAAAAATTCTTCTTCATAATTCTCTACATCAAAGTATACAATTTTCATAATTAACCCCTCATTTATTACCGCCCTTATTATAACGCAAAATGTAATAATTTCATCTGGAACCGATATTAACTTTTTAATATTTTTGTAATAGAATAATAATATGTCAATATGGCAAGGACTCCGTTGGCGAACAGCAAAAGGTGACTAAATGTCACGTTTTGCGTAGAATATAAATCCATATAAGGGATTTGCAAAAAGCCAATGGAGGGGAGCGAGAGCTCCGTTTCGCCTAAGTGAAACTAACTTCCAACCAGGCAATTGAAAATTTAATAATATGTCGATATGGCGAAATTGGTAGACGCGCATGATTCAGGTTCATGTGGAGAAATCCTTGGGGGTTCGACTCCCCCTATCGACACCATTTAAAAAGAAGGCTCCGGCCTTCTTTTTTCTTTTGTAAATTTTTATGAATATTAACATGCAAAAAATATATGTTTGTTCTAACATATACCCAATATATTTTTTACATCACGAAAAAATTTCGCATCAATATATGGATATTAAGGAGGTTAAAATGAAAATATCACCAATTAGCAGTACTTTATCTAAACCAAATTTTAAAGGACAGTTTGCGTACAACTACAATGAAAGCACATTAAAGAACAATAAGTTGTGGCAAAAAAATTCAAGTGTTGAACAAACCCTGGGAGCTTATCATGTGAATAAAACTTCACAGGCTTATTTCGCAGACCCGTTGGAGCCAATTTCCGACGCTATAAAGGAAAAAGCTGACTATATAGTTTACGATAACGAACCGGCTTATCCTGAAATCAATGAAGTAAGCAAAAATTATTTCGGAACACAGAGAAAAAATTACCGTGATGATTTTGAAGAAGTTAGACAATATTACTACAGAAGAGAAATGGGAGGTTTTGCAGATAAGGCAGATGCAAAATACCAGCAGTGGCAGGCAGCAGAATGTACACGCATGTACGATAATGCAGGCGATTTAAGATACAAAAGGGAACCGCTGAAGATGAAGTAAAAAACTTAAGTACTAAAAAAGAAAAAATTCTTTCAGGTATTAGCAATACAGAACAAGAACTAAGAGCTCAGCAAGATTTAAAAGTAAATATTGATAAACACATTACTGATTTAGAAAAACTCGAAAAACCTTATAAAGAATTAGGCCAGCTTGCCAGCGATGGTGCTATAAATGAACAAAGTATGTATGGAGCCGCTGCTGTAAGAATGCACAACAAACAAGACAAAACTTTAGAATACGGAAAATACCAGAACACCCCGGAAACATACAAAAACATCACTAGTGAAAAAGACCAAGCTTACAGAATGTCTGAATCTAAAAAAGCATTAAAAGAAGAACATAAGAAACTTCAGGATACAATTGCCGAATTTAAATCAATTCAGGCAGGATGTGCAAAAACTATTAAAAATATGAAAGAATATATTGCAGCTTTAAAAACAGATGTTTCCAGTATTGATAGAAAAGTTGCAGAAAAGAAATCTTTTATAGAAGATTGCAAGGCTAAACTTATTCCGCTCTTTGATGAATTGAAAAACTTCTATGCAAAACAAGGAATTAAGGTAATTAAGAGAGGTTAGTAATTATGAAGATACAAGCAATTAATACAAATACAAATTTCAAAGGTCTTTTTACAGACAAATCAGCACAAAATAACGGCAATTGGCGTATGGAATACCAGCCGTACAGCTGGGAAAGCAATAATACCGGAAAAATGGCAAATAAAGAACGTATAGATATTTATGCAAATATGCTTCCTGATAATGAAGAAATCTATACAAAAAATAAGGGGTATTATGCAGAAACTTCTGGGGATATTCTAGGCACAACATCTTACTATAAAACTTACGATGGCAGAATGCGTAGAACAATTGACGAAATGCCTGCTATGAACAGGGAAGATTCTTTGAAAGTTCTTGACAAAAAACTTGGAAAATTTTTAGAACAAAAACAAGAATTAAGAAAAGAATTGGAAGCTAACTTTGATAGGCAAACCCTTGCAATACGTAGTTCTTCTGACAATTACAACATAGCATCATATGAGCTTGACAATACTTTTTGGACTAAAAAGAATATAAAGAACAATATGGACAATGCAGCAAGAGAATTAAAAAATAATGCAGACATAATGTATCAAAATTCGCAAAACTACATCAAACTTATGGGTTCAATTGACGCTGTTAGACAAACAAAAGAAAACGGCCAGAAAGAAATTAAACAGATTGAAGAACTCAGAAAATCCGGAAAGCTAATCGACATAAGCAGACGTGATATTCCTAATCCTAATGAGGCATTAAAACAGGCGCTTGCAGATATCCGTGCTGCTGCAGGAAAATTCCTATGCCTTCCGCATAAACTTATGAGTATGGATGAGATTCTGAAGATTGTAAATCCAAGAAATCTTTCAAGCGGTTATGATAATGAAATTATGCATCATATAGAAAAACTCATAAAAAGAACTGTCTAGTTCGGTAATGAAATTTAAATCAATTCCTCCTATTCTTATTTAGGAGGAATTTTTTATGCTAAAAGAATTAACAAATGAAAACTTTAATGATGAGATAAAGACCGGATTGAAGTTTGTCGAATTTTTTGCTCCCTGGTGCGGTTACTGCAAAAAACAGGAAGATGAGCTTAAACAAATGGATAAAGTCTGGATAGGACAAGTTAATACAGACGATAATGCAGAGCTTGCAATACGTCATGGCGTACATTCTTTTCCTACATTTCTGGTATTTAATAACGGAAAAGAGGTTGAACGTTTCAGCGGTTTGAGAAAAAAAGAAGATTTGATGAACATTTTAATGAAATATATATAAGGAATTACCTATGAAGAATTTACTAATAATTACAACTAATTATGCAGGCTGCGAATGCGGAGCGCCGCAGTGTAACTGTATCCAAAATACAGGAGTTTATCTTGAAGAATTTGCAGTACCATACCTTGTTTTCCAGAAATCAGACATTAATGTAACTGTTGCAAGTCCGAACGGCAGCCTTTCACCTGTGGATGAAAAATCAATGTCCTGTTCAAATCCAGAAGAATGGGATGATTGCATAAAAGTGCTAAGGGAAACTAAAAAACTTTCTGAAGTTGATTATAAAAATTTTGACGGCGTGTATTTTCCGGGCGGCCACGGCCCTATGTTTGACCTTGCAGAGAACAAAGAAGTTGCAGAAATTGTTGAATACTTTTTCCGGAGCTGCAAACTTGTAAGCGCAGTATGCCACGGTCCTGCTGCTTTTGTTAACACAGATATCGTCAAAGGCAAGCGTGTTACCTGCTTTACTAACGAAGAAGAAGGTATTGTTAAACTTCAAGAGCTTGTTCCTTTTCTTCTTGAAACCTGTCTTATTAATCTGGGCGCAGAATTTGTAGCAGAAAAACCATGGGCAGAACATGTAGAAGTTGACGGAAATTTAATAACCGGACAGAACCAGAATTCTGCTCTTTTGATTGCCGAAAAAATTATTGAATTTTTCAATCAATAATAATCATTGCTAAAATAACAAGAGCTTCTACTATTACAGCTATCAAAAGATTATTGAATAATTTCTTATATTTTTTGTATTTTGTAGAAAAATCAGTAAATACACGCGTATAAAATTCATCATTTTCCAAAAACACGTTGATATGGTTGTTGAAAAGTCCTGAAATTATAACATCTGTATGTGGAAAAGCTTCATCCGAACGGGTATTAGTTTTTGACTTTCTGTAATGAAATAGAACTTCATTAATTCTGTGAACTTCAAACCCTTTTTCAACAAAAGAAAGCCACAAATCCCAATCTTCACAGCCATATTTCATATAATCTTTGTAACCGCCGATTTCATTAAAATCTTTTTTCCGAAAAAGTGAGGAATTAAATATTTGATTTTCAAAAATAATCTTTCGTTTATCAAACTCTTCCAGTTTCCATAATCCATGCTTTCTGCCAAAAAAGTCAGCCTTACAGTAAACAATACCAACCTTTGGATTGTTGTGCAAAACCCTTGCAGCTTTTTCGACATATTGAGGTTCAATCTTATCATCAGCATCAAGAGGTAAAATATACTCTCCGCTTGATGCTGCTATTGCCATATTTCTCGCACAGCAAACACCGCGGTTAGTTTTTTCATCAAGAAATACTATATTTTTATATTTTTCTGCATACGATTTAATAACTTCACTGCTGTTATCAGTTGAACCGTCGTTTATACAAACTATTTCTAGATTTTCGTAAGTCTGCTTCAATGCAGACTCAATAGACTCTCCTACATATTCTGCCTGATTATAGCAGGGAATAATTATTGAAACTTTAGCAACGATCTCATTTTTCATAAAAGTATTCTCTAAATATCATATATCCTATACAATATCATAGCATAAATCAAACCATATTATCACATTTTATACTATTTATTTTCTTTTAAAATATAAAGATAATGTTGTAATGAACAATATTAAGAAAAGACTGGGCAGACGGATACAAGAACTTAGGAAATCTAATAAACTTACTCAGGAGCAGCTGGCAGAGAAGATTGAAATCGGCACATCTAATATAAGTTATATTGAAACAGGTAAGTTCTATCCTACACCAGAAACTTTAGGTAAAATTGCAAAGGCGCTTAATGTAGAAATCTATGAGCTTTATATGTTCGAGCATTAAAACCGATTGATGAACTGCGTACAGAACTAATCGGTGCTATCCGCGCAAATGACGATTTAACACGTCTGATGTATAAATTCTATCTGAGCGTTAAATAATCTCTTTACCGACAATCGGCGCAATCTGTTTAATCTGTTTATAAAGAAGATCATACTGCCAGGGATATAATGATTGCGCACCATCACAAACGGCTCTGTCCGGGTCATAGTGGACCTCAATAATTAAGCCGTCACATCCTGCTGCAACAGCAGCACGTGACATAGGTTCAACTTTATCTCTTAACCCGGTAGCATGCGACGGGTCTACGATTATAGGAAGATGGCTTAATCTCTTAATAACCGGTATCGCAGTTAAATCAAGAGTATTTCTTGTATATTTTTCGAAAGTTCTAATCCCCCTTTCACAAAGGATTACCTGATTGTTTCCTCCGGCCATAATATATTCTGCAGACATAAGCCATTCTTCATATGTTGAAGAAAGCCCGCGTTTTAGAATTATCGGTTTATGCGCATGCCCGAGTTCTTTAAGCAGATTGAAATTCTGCATATTTCTTGCGCCAACCTGAAGAATATCAACATATTTTTCAAACATTTCTAGCTGTGATACTTCCATAATCTCAGAAGTTACAGCCATGCCATGGTTATCAGCAACGCTTCTTATAATCTTTAATCCTTCTTCACCAAGTCCTTGAAAAGCGTAAGGGCTTGTTCTAGGTTTAAATGCACCGCCTCTGATAATCTTAACATTGGATTCAGAAAGCTCCTGTGCAGTTTCATCCATCTGGTCGTAAGATTCAATAGTGCAAGGCCCTGCAATCAAACCGGTGTATTTGTCCCCGAACTTAACCCCGTTAACTTCAACAACAGTATCCTTACCCTGACAGGCCCGCGCTGCAAGTTTGTAATTAGTTGATAATTTAATAACCTCATCTACACCATGTAAAAGTTCAAAATCTCTCTGGTCAACTTCTTTTACACCAATAGCATGTACAACAGTTCGTGCTTCTCCATGCGATACACGCGCTTCAAATCCTTTTGATTCTATAAATAACTCTACACGCTTTATATCTTTTTCCGTAGCGTGGCTATTCATTACAACTAGCATTTTTATTCATACCTCCGGTAAATATTATTATATATAAAAAAGATTTTTAATGTTCAAATTTTTTATAAAATATGTTATAATCTGTAGCGTAATGACTATATTTGATGAAAACTTAATTCTGGAAACTATAAACATGATTAAGCTTCACAACTTCGACATACGAACTGTGACGCTTACAATAAGTTTGAGAAACTGTCTTTCTGAAGATGTTAACAAAGTCTGCGACAAAATTAAATACAAACTTGATAAATATGCAGGCAATCTTGTTAAATATGCGAATGATATTGAAAATGATTATTCCATACCTATTGTTAACAAAAGAATAGCAGTGACTCCAATTTCTCTTCTGGGTGAATCGTGCAGCCATAAGGATTATGTTAAAATCGCAAAAACTCTGGATGGCTGCGCTGATAGCCTTGGAATAGATTTTATCGGCGGATTTTCTGCACTAGTTGAAAAAGGTTTCACACAAGGAGATTTAGGACTTATTGAATCAATACCTGAGGCTCTTGCATCAACAAGCAGACTCTGTTCTTCAGTTAATGTTGC
>ENA-OPFA01000180-OPFA01000180.1-human-gut-metagenome-genome-assembly--contig:-NODE-180-length-8711-cov-2.269755_pt1 | contig 8711 bp, 6 predicted proteins | sample MGYA00241302_ERZ501538 | MGnify/ENA primary metagenome ERZ501538 (study PRJEB25962, sample SAMEA2042299) | human gut metagenome | biome: human gut; feature: human-associated habitat; material: faeces... | reverse complement strand
TTAATGAATGCAGGTGTTCCTGTTAAATGTATGATTGGCGGTGTTGCAATGGGTATGATTACAGAACCTGACAGAGAACCTGTTGTATTAACTGATATTCAGGGAATTGAAGACTTCCTTGGTGATATGGACTTTAAAGTTACAGGCAATGATGACGGTATTACTGCTCTTCAAATGGATATGAAAGCCAAAGGTATTGCAAATGAAACTCTGAGAAGAGCTTTAGCTCAAGCTAAGGAAGGCAGACTGCATATCTTAGGTGAAATGAGAAAGGTTATTACTAAACCTGCAGATCATTTATCACCATTTGCACCAAGCATTACAACAATGACAATTCCAACTGAAGATATCGGAACAGTTATCGGACCTGGTGGAAAACAAATCAGAGCAATTATAGAAGCTTCAGGTGCTGAAATTGATATTCAGGACAGCGGTGTAGTAACAATTACATCTAACGATCAGGAAGGTGCTGATATCGCTAAAAGAATGATTAAAGAACTTACATTCAAACCGGAAAAAGGTATGGTTTTGAAAGGTAAAGTCGTAAGAATTATTCCTATCGGCGCATTTGTAGAACTTGCTCCAGGCAAAGACGGTATGGTTCACATTTCACAGGTTTGCAACGAACATATTGAAACTATTGAACCGCACTTAAATATTGGTGATGAATGTATCGTTAAAGTTATCAAAATTGATGACAAAGGCAGAGTTAACCTTACCATAAAAGGTGTTACAGACGAAGAAAAAGCTAATTGCCAATAATATACAAACAAAAAATTAAAAGAGCTGATTTATTAAATCAGCTCTTTTTTCTATTTCATTAATAACATTTTATTGATATATCTTTCTTTTAGAAGTTTATATAAATCATAATCAGAAATTTTTAAATATTTTTCCAAATTCTTCAAACTGTCAGAAAGAATATCTGAAATATCTTGAACATTGGCAGACATTAAATCAGAAATCATAAGTTCCAACTTAGCTTTTTTCATTTCGGGTGTTATGTCTTTTTTCAATAATATCTTCGCACTACCGCCGTACTGTTCTATAAATTTGTTATATTTTATTGAACGCTGTAAATCTTTCCTTAAAATAGGATTATCTTTTAAATTTGCTGACAGAAGTTCCATTAATGCATTTAATTGTGAACTGCTCTCATAAAAACTGCTTTTTTTATAGTTAAGAGCAAAATCAACAATCATAGAATTAATTTTATTAATATCTTCTTTAGACGTAACTGGTCTTAAATATTCTTGATAATTGGCATTAATTTGAGCTTTTTGCTGAGGATTAAGTTTATCCAAACCGAGAGTTCTTGCCAGCTTCAATACTTCATCGGTTTGCAGCGGCAATAATTTTTCAGCACCTTCAGGTTTTATTGTAGATATTAACTCTACCAGAGATTGATCATTAGCAGTAATAACCTGCGAATATTTCAAAGAAAAATCTTTATTAACTGTATAAGAAACCTTATGCAATTCTTCATCCGGCAAAATTTTATCTTCGTAACCTTCAGGAACACTGCCGTCTACTGCAAGTGTCAATTTATACTTATCAGTAACTAAAGGGTGATTAATTAAATATTGAGTATATTTTTTTACAAACGGTTCAGGCAAGAGAGATAATTCTTCTTTCAAAACTCCTCTTAAATATTCATCAAGGTCACCGTTATATCTTATTTCATGAGTTTCGGGAAAAACCGTATAAGTTCTTAAAGACTTGTCTTCACTGAGAGGAACAGGTTTTACTTTATCTTCGGAAGGCATAATCTTTGTTTCTTCCTGTTCCTTTGCGAGCTGTGCAAACATTTCATCATATTCTGCCTGTTTTATATCATGCAATCTTTGTCTTTCCAATCTTGCAGGTTTAATTTCATGAGCATAATTTATTAATTCACGAAATTCTTCATTATTTCCGTCAACGCCATATAAATCCATAAATAATTTAATAGTATCTTTCATAGCAATTGAACGATGTTCTTTAATTTGCGGGTTACTGTTCCAGTATGCATCTAATAAACTTTTTTCTGAACTTGTTAACTTATCATAATTTTCGGCAAAATCTTTCATTTCATCTGATGCATGAACTTTTTCCAATACAATTGAACTGATTTCGCTTAAATATTTAGATACGAAATTCAAACTTTCTGTATTTTTGAGATTGATTTTTTTAATTTGTTTTTTAGTTTCTTCAATATTACCCTTACCTTTGATAAGAGTTTCAGAGAGTTTATCAATTTCCCAATCTTTAACATCGGCAAACTTTTTATGTTCAAGTTTTGGTTTTACATCAACATTAGCTGTTACACGTTCGGGAACTCCGTTTCTATGTTCTGCGGCTTTTCTGGGCTTGTATTCATACGGAAAATCTTCACGTGTTGCAATAAAGGATTTCCAGAATGCGCTTTTCGGAAATTTTATTCCATAAGCTGAAAGAGTTTCATATTGAACAGGGCTTATGCCTTTATAATGAACTGAAATATCTTTTGCAAAGTCAGTGTTTATTTCTTTTAGAGTTTTGCCTTCAAGATAAACTTTTTTCAGAAGGTAATGACCTAAGTTGTCTTTGCCGTTCTTGAATAATGTTTTTCCATCCTGATGCATCAATTCTATTTCTGCAATAACACCTGTTCTTGCTTTTTTGTTAGGTGAATCTGTTAAATTTTCAAACAATGGTTCTTCAGGGAAAATTCTTTTAACCTGTTCAAGAGATTTTGTTTCTTCAATATCACCGTAAACAAGTTTCATCATCTGATTAGGCGGCATGTTTTTTCTGTCTTCGTAATCGTTAAAAAGATATGTCTTCATTGTATGCGGCATATTTTCACGATTAAACGGCTGTTCATAGAAATTTTCAGGAGTTCTGAAAAGGCGTGCGGTAAAGTTTACATTGTAATCCCTGTAAGCAAGAGGATTATAAGAATAATTAGTATAATTATTCTTTGACAACAAGTTCTTGTTGTCAGATTTTTTAGTATTTTTTTGCACATAAAATAACGGGGTAATTTTTTCTACTTTCATTTTTCTCTTTCCGGCTGTTCATAATGTATATTTACTCTATTATTTTAAAACGCTGAAAAATATTTTTTGTCAGCTGTTTAAGATAATGTAACAAATATTTTTTTGTGCTATTCTTTTGTTATCGGAGGATGAAAAGATGTGCGATGTAATAACTATCGGAAGTGCAACAATGGATGTTTTTGTAGAAAGCGATGATGCAAATATCGTATCTGTTTATACAAAAAACAAAAAATCTGAATTTATGAGCTACCCTTATGGAGCAAAGGTAGAAATAACAGACTTTGATTCAAAAGTGGGCGGAGGAGGAGTTAACACTGCAGTTAACTTTTCAAACCTCGGATATAACACAAGCGCAATCTTTAAAATAGGTGATGACATCTATTCTGACGGTATTTTAGAATCTTTTAAAGACAAAAAAGTTGATTTATCAAATATAGTTCAAGACAAAAAAGTAAGCACAGGCTTTTCAATAATTCTTGTAAGCTTTCAGGGCGACAGAACTGTTCTGGCTCACAGAGGCGCAAACGCTCAGATTAAAAAATCTGATATTAATTTTGATGCCATTAAAAATGCTAAACTTTTATACATTGCTCCGATGAACGGCGACAGTACCAAAGTTCTTGATGATATTGCAAATTTTGCAGGCGAAAATAATGTTTATGTTTGTTTTAACGCCGGTTCTTCCAGTATTAAAAAAGGTTTTAATTACCTGAAAAAAATTCTTGAAAATGCCAACATTGTTGTTTTAAATAAAGAAGAAGCTTCTCTTGCTACCCAAATTCAGGTAAGACCTGATACAAGAGATGAAAAATTCTCTGATAATATAATACATCCTGATGTAAAAGAAATGTTTAAAAAATTAAAGGTTAGAGATTATCAAATTATTGTAATCACTGACGGAGGCAAAGGTGCTTACGCTTATGACGGCAAGGACTATTATTACTGCCCTGTTTTTGACGGGCCGGTTGTTTCAACATTAGGCGCAGGTGATGCTTTTGCTTCAACTTTCTGCGCAGCATTAGGAAAAACTAAAGTAAATATCGGAAAAGCTTTAATGTATGCTTCTGTGAATTCTGCAGGCGTAGTTTCTAAATTCGGAGCTACAGAAGGTTTGCTCACCTTTGATGAGATAGAAAAAAAACTTTCTGAAAATCCTGATTATAAATACCTGTTAGCAAATTAAGATAAAATATTATTAAAACACTTCCCTAATTTCAACATTTTATAGTATAATATTTGTATATAAGAAGGAGAAAATTATGGGATATAAAATTTTATCAAAAAAAGAGCTTTGTCCTAATCAATACGAAATTACAATTGATGCACCTTACGTTGTAAGAAACGCTAAAGCAGGACAATTTATCATATTCAGAGCAGACAACAACAGCGAACGTGTTCCTTTAACTATTGCTGATGTTAATAAGGAAAAAGGCGAATTAACTCTTGTGTTTATGGCTGTCGGTTATTCAACAAAGAAACTTGCTGCTCTTAACGAAGGCGATGAAATTCATGATATCGTAGGACCTTTAGGTCAGCCTACGCACATCAAAAAATACGGAACAGTAGTTTGTCTTGCAGGCGGATACGGTGCCGCTCCATGCTATTTGATTGCAAAAGCTTTTAAAGAAGCAGGCAACAAAGTTTACATGATTATGGGTGCAAGAAATAAAGATTTAATCTTCTGGCAAGATAAAATGAAAGATGCTTGCAGCGAACTGTTCATCACTACAGATGACGGAACTTTAGGAGAAAAAGGATTTGTAACCCAGGTATTAGAAAGAATAATGGGTCAAGAAAAAGTTGATTATGCTATAGCTGTAGGACCTATGCCAATGATGAGAGCAGTGGCGGATTTAACACGTGATAAAGGCATTTATACTGAAGCCAGCATGAACCCTATCATGGTAGACGGAACAGGTATGTGCGGCGCTTGTCGTGTTACTGTAGGCGGAGAAACTAAATTTGCCTGTGTAGACGGTCCTGACTTTGATGCTCATAAAATCGACTTTGATGAAGTAATTAACAGAACAAGAATTTACAAAGACCAGGAAAGAAAACGTGACGAAAACTGCAACTTGTTAAAACAAGCAGCAGCAATGTCTAATAAATAGGAGAGAAAATTTATGGCTAAAGATATTCCTTACTGCCCGCTAATGAGTGCAGGCTCTGACATAGACAAAGTTTGTACACTTGAAAGCTGTGCTTGGTATGTTCCGAGTGTAAGAAAATGCTCAATGTATATGTTAGCTTATAATGCTTTATTAGAAACTAACGCAAGACAAAAGGCAGCTCAACAAAGGTAATAAATGAAAGTTATTGTTTGTGTAAAACAAGTCCCTGATACTACAGATATTAAGTGGACTGAAAATAATACAATTCAAAGGGAAGGTGTGGAAAGTATCACCAACCCTTTTGATGTATATGCTATAGAAGAAGCTTTAAAAATAAAAAAAACGTGCAAAGATGTTGAAATTACAGTGCTTACAATGGGACCTTTGCAAGCGGAAGACATGCTTAAAAAAGCTGTTGCAGTAGGCTGTGATAACGCTGTATTAATATCTGACAGAAAATTTGCAGGCGCAGACACTTACGCAACAGGCAAAACAATTGCAAGTGCTATTAAAAGTAAATTTCCTGATTTTGATTTAATTATCTGCGGTCAATTTGCGGTTGACGGCGATACAGCACAAACCGGACCAAGTGTTGCAAATCAACTTGATATACCTCAGGCTACTTTTGTGAAAAACGTTGTAGAATGTAATGAAAACGCAATTACCGTTACAAGAGAACTCGAAGAAGGTTTTGAAACTGTTAAAATAAAATTCCCTGCACTGGTTTGTGTTTTGAAAGGTTTTGAAGAACCGACAAGAGCAAAGATTAACGGAATTATTAAAGCGCAAAACTCTCAAATTGCAATTTATTCTATGGAAGATATTGGTCTTAGTCCTGAAGAAGTAGGCATAAAAGGTTCACCCACTTATGTAAGCAGGGCATTTAGACCTGAAAAGACAAGAGGTGAATGTCAAATTTGTTCCGACTGCAACACTCTTTTAGAAAAAATAAAAGAATATGGAGGACTTGCTGATGAGTAATATTATGTTATATGCAGAAGTTACAAAAGACAATTACCTCCACACGGTTCTTTTTGAACTTGCTTACAAAGCGCAGGAACTTTCTCAAAAGCTTAATAATGCTGATATTTCTGCTCTTTTAATCTGTAAAACAGGATTGGGTGAAACTTTTAAGGAAGCCTTTATTAACAGCGGATTTGATTATGTTTACATTGCAGAAGACAACAGCCTTGAAAATTATTCTACAGAGCTTTATTCAAAAATTGCCGTTGATATTATAAATGAAGTTAAACCTGATATTATGCTGATAGGTGCAACTACTCAAGGTCGTGATTTGGCTCCGAGAATATCTTCTACATTGCATACAGGCTTAACAGCAGATTGCATAGGACTTGATATTAATGAAAAAGGTCAGCTTGCAGCTACACGTCCTACATTCGGCGGAAAACTGATGGCAACAATTCTTTGTAAAAATCTACCTCAAATGGCAACTGTCAGACCGAAAGTTTTTAAACCTGCTCCGGAAAATATTGTAAAAGATACCAGGTTTATTTATATCAAACCTGAAATTAACAATATCGAAAGAAAAGTAGAATTTTTGAATTTTGTAAAGAATTTAAATTCTGCAATAAACGAACTTGACAGCGCAAACATAATCGTTGCAGGCGGCAAGGGAATGAAAAATGAAGAAGGCTTTGCCCTGTTAAAAGAGTTTGCAGATAAACTCGGAGGATGTATAGCAGCAAGCAGAGGAGCTGTTGCATCTGCTGATATCCAAGTCGGACAAACAGGAAAAACCGTTACACCAAAGCTATATATTGCCTGCGGAATTTCAGGAGCAATTCAACATATTGTAGGTATGCAGGACAGTGATAAAATTATTGCCGTAAACAATGACCCTGATGCTCCAATTTTTGAGCACAGCGATTGCGGAATAGTAGGCGATGTATTTGAAGTTCTTCCTGCTCTTATAAAAAATTTATAGCAAAAAAATTTTTTTACGTTTTTTATATCCTAAAAAGGAGAAAGTGTATGTTTATCACACCTGTTTCAGGGTACAAGGCATCATTATATAAACATGATAATATTAACCGTAAAGAAGCAATTCAGCATAATTTTAACTATTTGTCCAATGATACTGTTTCTTTTGCAGGAAAAATTCCTGCTGCAAAACAAGCAATAAATGTTTTTGATAAATACAATCCTGTAGTTGAAAGTTTTCGAACTTATAATCTCAAAATACATAACAAAGAAATAGCTAAAAAACTTCAAGAAAGCTATTCAAGTGAAACTTTCTCCAAACTTTTTGAGTTTGCTGAAAAGAAAGGTGTTTTTGATTTAAACATTAATGACAGTACCCACTATATTACAACGAGTTTGATTGATCCTAAAGAAAATCCCTTAATGGGAAAATTAATATGGGTTACAGACAGCTGCAGATTTATGCCTGTTTTAAAAGACAGATACCCTGAAGCAGCAGTGCCATTAATGGAAAACATGTCAACATTCTATAAGAAACAGGAACGTAATTTTAATAAAATTATAAATAATCCTCTTGAATATGAACTAAATCATGGCTGGCCTAACACTGCCAAAAACGGTATTGGACACGTATTCAACCCTAATAATATGACAACACATAAATGGTTTGCTCATACAAGACTGGAATCACCGGGACTTTACCTTCAAACAATGGGAGAATTAATAACAGACGGTTTGAACGGTGCAAAATACGGTTACAAATCCGCCGAACAAATTTCTCAAAACTCTATTGATGCAATAGCAAATGTAACTGCTTATTTAAAACAAATTGCATACCCGTACGGCAAATCCACAGGAGCATGGGAAGAACAAACGTTTATGATTACTCCTTCAAGCGATGTTGCAATAATCAACGAAGGTTTTAGAAAAATTATAAATCTAATGTATTCGCCTACTAAAAATCCTGAAATCTTAAAAGTACGCCAGAGATTGTTATCATCACCCAACGGTAATGTATTCGCCGATGAAAAGGGTTTACGGGAAATGCTGAAGGTCGGAGAGCACAGAATAAGACTTAACAGTCTTGAAGAAGTTCCACGACACAATATAAAAATTCTTGAGATGAAAGCTAAATCAGATGAAGTATTACCAGAATATGAAGAAAGAATTCTTGACGGTGCATTAAGTTTTATACCTCACACAGAAAAATTCAGCGATGATTTAGAAAAAGATGCATTCCAAATTATTAATAGAATGGAGCTTTTACAAACAGGTGATTACAGAACCCCTGAATTAGTCAGAGAAAACGGTGTTATAAGATATGTCGGCGACAGATATTTAAATATGACGTCAGGTCATCAGGTAAATGAAACGAATAACATCGGTAAAAAAACAGAAGCTCAATGGTTTATGAGCAGTGATATATCAAAAAGTTACGGTATAGCAGCCCAAAGACTGCTGGATAAAATAGAAAAATATCAAACCTGTAATAGACAAACTATGGAACTTTTGGATACTGCAATAAGAAAACAAACAGAATTTATCAACCGTGCATATGCAAGAATTACAGGTAAAAACTCTTACAAAGCTAACGGAAAAGCTTGTCCAGCGTTTCAAATTCCCGAAGCCTATCAGGCAG
>ENA-OPFA01000171-OPFA01000171.1-human-gut-metagenome-genome-assembly--contig:-NODE-171-length-8874-cov-2.400045_pt1 | contig 8874 bp, 8 predicted proteins | sample MGYA00241302_ERZ501538 | MGnify/ENA primary metagenome ERZ501538 (study PRJEB25962, sample SAMEA2042299) | human gut metagenome | biome: human gut; feature: human-associated habitat; material: faeces... | reverse complement strand
CAGGAATACTAAATAAGAAACAATCCATGCAATTCCACACTGTAAAATAACAACAAAATAAGCATAATTTCTGCCAAGTTCACGTTTTACAGTCGCAATTGCAGCTACACAAGGTGTGTATAACAATGAAAATACTAAAAATACAAATGCTGTAAGTTTTGTAAACATAGCAGGAAGCATATCGGTATTTCCGCCTGACAAGACTGTCAGCGTACTTACAACGCTTTCTTTTGCCATAAATCCTGTTATAAATGCCGTAGAAATTCTCCAGTCCGAAATCCCTAAAGGTTTAAAGATTGGCACAAACAGGTTTCCTAAAAATGCCAGTAAACTGTCAGCTGAATCATGTACAAGATTAAGTCTTGCATCAAAGTTTTGTAAGAACCATATTGCAATTGTTGCCATAAAAATTATAGTAAATGCTCTTGTAATAAAATCTTTTGACTTCATGCAGATAAGTCTGTAAACATTCATAGGGCTTGGTATTCTGTAATTAGGTAATTCCATAACAAACGGCACCGGCTGACCTTTAAATACAAAAAATTTCATAAAGTAAGCAAAAATTATGCCGACAATAATACCGGTTAAATAAAGGCTTAATATCACAATAACCTGATTTTCTTTAAAAAATGCAGCAGTGAATAATGCGTAAATCGGCAGCTTAGCAGAACAGCTCATAAAAGGTGTTAAAAGAATAGTCATTTTTCTGTCACGTTCCGAAGGCAGAGTTCTTGTTGCCATAATTGCCGGAACCGAACAGCCGAAACCAATAAGCATAGGTACAAAGCTTCTTCCCGAAAGTCCGATTTTTCTTAAAAGTTTATCCGTTACAAATGCTACACGTGCCATATAGCCGCTGTCTTCGAGAATTGAAAGGAAGAAAAACAGAACTATTATAATTGGCAGAAAGCTCAAAACACTTCCTACACCTGCAAATATTCCGTCTATGATGAGTGAGTGAACAACAGGATTTAAACCGTAGGCACTTAATGCTTTATCAGTTATTCCTGCGATATACCCAATGGCAGCTTCTGTTAAGTCCTGTAAACAAGTCCCAAACGGTCCGAATGTAATATAAAATATTACTGCCATTATTGCAAGAAATGCTAAAATTGCTGTGTATTTGCCTGTAAGAATTTTATCCGCATTGACTGAAATCTTATATCCGATTGTTTCTTCCGGTTTATGAACAAAGTTGCTGCATAAATTTTCTATAAATGTAAATCGCATGTCTGCTAAAGCTTCTTCTTTATCAAGCCCTCTTTCTTTTTCCATTTCAGTGATTATATGTGTGCAAGTTTCAACTTCATTCTTATCAAGATTAAGAGATTTTAAAATTAAAGAGTCGCCTTCAGCTATTTTTGTTGCTGCAAAACGAACAGGAATATGTGCATTTTTTGCGTGAGTTTCAATAAGATGTATAATAGAGTGGATGCATCTGTGAATACTCTCCTGATTTTTTTCATTCGGGTTGCAAAAATCCAATCTTCCTGGGTGTTCTCTATACTTTGCAACATTAATTGCGTGCTCTGCCAATTCTTCTATTCCCTCGCTTTTAGATGCCGAAATAGGAATTACAGGTACGCCCAATGCTGCTTCAAGCCCGTTAATATCGATGCTGCCTCCGCTTTCATGTACTTCATCCATCATATTCAATGCAATTACCATTGGAACGTCAAGTTCTATAAGCTGCATTGTTAAAAGCAAGTTTCTTTCAATGTTTGTTGCATCAATAATGTTTATTATTCCGTCAGGTTTTTCATCCAGTATAAAATTTCTTGTCACTATTTCTTCACTGCTGTACGGAGATAGTGAATATATACCTGGAAGATCGGTAATTGTGATTTCAGGATGATTTTTTATTATTCCGTCTGTTCTGTCTACAGTAACTCCTGGGAAGTTCCCTACGTGCTGGTTTGAACCTGTTAGTTTATTAAACAGTGTGGTTTTTCCGGAATTCTGGTTACCCGCAAGTGCAAGGTTAATCTTTGTTTTTACGGAAGATTTATTATCTTTTCTGGTTTTATAAACTGTTGTTTCGCCGATTTTTGAGTGTTCAATATTTTTAAATGACCTGTTTTTTCTTGGGCAGTTATGGGCATCGTGGATATCATAAATTTTGATTTTGGATGCATCTTCTTTTCGTAAAGTCAATTCATATCCTCGCAGCCTCAGCTCAAGCGGATCGCCGAGAGGTGCTGTCTTGACCAGAGTAATTTCAACACCGGGAGTCAGTCCCATATCAAGAATATGTTTTCTTAAAGCTTTGTTATCGCATTCAATAGAAGCGATTACAGCATCTTTTCCGATTGCTAATTTGTCTAAAGTTGTTTGTTTTTCGGCATCAATCATAGGCTTCCTTAAAATATTTTAGGACTATTAATGGGGTTCCATATACTATTGTAAGTCTAGCCTAACTTTTTGTCAATATAAATATGTTTTTTTATTAAAATAAATAAGTTTTGTGCTAGTATGTGGTTATGAAATATTGTATTGAATGCGGTGCAAAACTAATTGAAAAAGAATGTATCAACTTCGGTCAGAGTGAAGGAATTGTGCCTTATTGTCCTTCCTGCGGCGAGTTTAGATTTCCTGTATATAATACGGCAGTAAGTATGGTAATTTTTAACTGCGATTATTCTAAGAGCTTATTAATACAGCAATACGGCAGGAAAAAAAATATTCTTGTCGCAGGCTACGTTAACAAGTGTGAAAGTCTTGAGCAAGCTCTTGTAAGAGAAATACGTGAGGAAATAAATCTTGATATTCTTGATTATAAGTTTAATGCATCAGAATATTTTGAAAAATCAAATACTCTGATATGCAACTTTATAGTACGTTCAAAAAATGAGAACTTTGCTCTTTCACAGGAAGTTGACTACGCAGAATGGTACAGTTTAAAAGAAGCAAAAAGAGTAATTTTAAAAGACAGTTTAGCTGAAAAATTTTTTGACAAAGCTGTGGAAAAGGTTATTGCAAAAAATTATCTTCTTAGTGCTTAACACCGCTTAAATTAAGCCCTACAACACCTATTATAATAAAAGCAAGTGAAATTATTTTTATTGGATTTATCTGCTCATGAAAAAATATTACTCCGATTGTTGCAATTAGAGCTGTACCAAAACCACTCCAAATTGCATAAGCCATGCTTACATCAATGCTTCTGAGTGACATAGTCAGACAGCAAAAACTTATTGCATAAAAGATAAACAAAGCAACTGACGGCAGTAGAACGGTAAATCCGTTTGAGAGCTTCATCATGGTTGTGCCTGCAACTTCAAATATGATTGCTGATAAAAGAAATAATAAGTTAGTCATAATAAATGCTCCATAGTTTTTTCAACTATTTTAACATAAACTAAACTTCAAAACTTTTTGTCCAACACATAAATTGCTTCTTAATAAACATTATTATTATAAATGATTACTTAAAAATTGAAAAGTACCTTAAAGTATATATATAAATTTTAGCAAAAAAAATATTAGTAAGTTGGTTAACGACAATGTAATTGATTTAAATCATGAACAATCACAAAATGTTTAGGAAGTTATTTTTATTAGGGGAGAATGAATGTGTTAGAAGCGCAAAAAATTAAGGAAAATAATAAGTTTGAAAATTTTTTGAAAACAGCATCAGGAGAGGACTTATTTTCTAAAGCAAGAAAAGTAAACGAGGTACTACAAAGCGGAATATTAACAGGTAATGAAGGCTTGGGAATGCTTGCAATGGATAAAGTTAAGGGTGAATATCCGATTAAGGAAAAGTCAGGCGATGTTCATTCAGTTATAATGCTTGGTTCAAATTCATACCTGAACCTGTCTACACATCCGAAAGTTATGGATGCATCGAGGAAAGCTTTAGATAAATTCGGGTATGGTATGGGTGCTGTATCAAACTATGTAGGGATTACAGAGATACATAAAGAATTGGAAGGGCGTATTGCAAATTTTTACGGTACGGAAGATGCTATTGTTTTTCCAAGCGGTTATGGTACTAATATCGGTGTAATCTCTGCATTGTGCAACGAAGGGGATATTATAATTAATGACAGTGCAAATCATGCTTCAATATTTGACGGATGCAGATTATCAGGCGCTGATATTAAGGTTTTTCCTCATTCTGACATGAGAGGGCTTGAAAGAATTTTGAAAAAAATTCCCGATGAACAATCCGGACGATTAATAATTACTGACGGTGTATTCTCAATGGACGGCGATATTGCAAAACTTGATGTAATAACTCAACTTGCAAAAGAATATAAATGCAGGGTAATGGTAGATGATGCTCACGGTGTGGGTATTGTAGGACCTACAGGCAAAGGTTCTGCGGAATATTATAATGTTATGGATAAAGTCGACCTCAATGTCGGTATGCTCAGCAAATCTCCCGGAGGTTTGGGCGGGTATTGCGCTGCTTCGGCGGATATAATTCAGTATTTAAGACTGTATGCAAGAACATATTTCTTTTCAACAGGTCTTCCTGCATCTGTGGCAGGAGGTTTGAACGAAGTTTTCAAGCTTTTCCAAAATGATGAAGCAGGCAGAGATGTTTTGTGGGAAAAAATTAACTGTCTTAAATCAAAACTGGTAGAAGCCGGGTTTGATGTTGCACACACCCAGTCTGCGATTATACCCGTAATGATATATGATGAGGAAAAGCTTTTTAAAATCCATTCCGAACTAAGGGCAAACGGACTTTATACAAACATTGTCACATATCCTGCCGTAAGACGTAAAGAGTGCAGACTGAGACTATGCGCAATGAAAGAATTATCTTTCAAACAAATAGACAATGCCGTAGAAATATTAAAAAACATAGGCAGGAAATACGATGTCATTAAATAAATCTGTTTTGATAACCGGTGCAGGCGGGTTTATCGGTCTGCATGCCGTAAAAGTATTTTTAAATGCGGGTTTTGAAGTCCATGCAATGGTTCATAAAAGAATTCCGCAAGAATTAATCGGTATGGACGAAGTAAAAATAATAATTGCAGATATTCGAAGCAGAAAATCCGTTGCATCTGCTCTTGCAAACTTTCAGCCCGACATACTGGTTCATATTGCAGGAATTACTGTAGATACTGTTTCAGACAGAGAGGCACGTGAAGTAAATTTTGAACCTGTTAAATATCTTGTAAATATCCCGAAAGAAAAGATTATTTATTTTTCTTCTACAGATGTCTACGGTATTAAAGACTTTTCCGGCGAGAATGAAGATGAGCTTCCCTTGGATTTATCTGCCAAAAACCCTTATCCGAAATACAAAATTAAATCGGAATTGTGGTTAAATGATAATCTAAACAAATCCAAATTTGTAATTCTGCGCCCTGCGGCTGTCTATGGTGAAAATGACAGAACGCTTGAACTGCGTGTTGTTAATTTTTTAAAGTATTCTCCGTTTATCGTACATTTCGGAAAGTGGAAAGGCAAAAACAGATGGCCTGTTGTTAATGTCAAAACTGTTTGCGAGGCTGCTGTGCAGTGTGCGCTTACCCGTAAATTTGACGGAGAAGCTATTAATGTAATTGATGAGAATGTAATTTCTATTGACGATTATTATAATGAGGTGGCATCAAAACATTATCCCGGCAGAACTTTTAAGACAATCAGTCTTCCTTTGTGGATTGGCAAAATTTTAGGTTATATTTCAACTTCTCTGACTTTGCTTTTAGGACTGCGCCATCCTATATTTGATCCGACAGCATATTCACTTTTGCACATTTCATCAAATCTTGATTTTGATTGTGAAAAACTTAAAAAACTGCTATCAGAAAAAATATGTTAAATGTTTTTAAGTAGCAAGATCGCTTTTGCAGGCAACCACATTGGAACTTGATTTAAAAAATGCAATTCCTATAGAAAGCGGACCTACACGACCTAAAAACATTGCTAAAGACAAAATGATTTTACCGGTATTTGATAAGTCAGCTGTAATTCCCATTGACAGACCAACAGTTCCGAGTGCGGAAGCCGCTTCAAAACATATTTCCATAAAAGAGAATTGTTCTGTCAAGGTGAGTAAATAAACCACAATAACCAGAGTAAACATATAAGTTGTAGTAGCTGCAATTGCTGTGAACACTCTGTTTAAAGGAATTGTTTTGTTTAAGAACGTAATCTGTTTATACTGACCTTTCATAACACTTCTTACAACACCGAGCAAAACGCTTATACTTGTAGTTTTAATACCGCCTCCGGTACCACTGGGAGATGCACCGATTACCATTGCCGCAATCAATACTGCAAGTGAGGTTGTGGAAAGTTTTCCGATACTTACGGTGTTAAAACCTGCTGTTGTAGATGCTGACATTACCTGGAAAAATGCTGGCAGAATTCCGGAATTACAGTTCAGCATGTATAAAACTGTTCCGCCAATGCCCACCAGTGCGGTAATAAACAGGATAACTTTTGTTGTAAAGGTTATTCTGTGGTTTTTATCAACAATTTTTCTGTAAATATCCATAGGAATTATAAAACCTATAGCACCCGAATAACATAAAAATGCAATAATTAAATTTATTGAAATATCATTTTTAAATGCTTCCAATCCTGTTGCAAAAATACTGAAACCTGCCGTAGAAAATGCTGATACAGCGTGGAAAACTCCTGCCCATAACGGATTTGCATAACCGAGTTTCGCAAACTCAATACTTAGAAGAATGCTGCCTGTTAATTCAATAACAAAAGTGTAAATGATAATATTTCTGATGAATTCTTTTATATTGAAATTCTCCGGAAGTGTAAATTCTGCGCTGAGAATTTTTGTTCTGTACTTAGATAAATTATTTCCGGATGAGAGTATAAAAAATGAAGTTATTGTCATGTAACCTATAGCACCCAGCTGGATTAATGTTAATAAAATCAGCTTTCCGAAAGGTGTGTACAGCTGACTGATATTTCCGGTGGTTAACCCGGTAGTAGATAACGCTGATACAATGTTGAATAAATTATCAACAAGGCTGACGTGCATTTTCTGTGCAAAAGGCAGAGAAATACATATTAATCCTATTAAAATATAAGTTAAAAAACCCAGTATAATAACCTGATAAGGCTGTAGTTTTGAAAATTTGCATTCCAATGAATTAATCAGTTTAAACATTATTGTAATCCTTTTTTCCCAAAAAATATTCTAAAATATATTACATCTTATTTGCAGATTAAGTCAATAATTTTTACATTTTAGAAAACATATATTTTTATTATATAATTGTTGAAAAAGAGGACAAATATGAAAACGATAAAATTAACTAAAATGCAGGGATGCGGAAATGATTTTGTAATAATAGATTATTCCGAGTATGAAAAAACAGGCATGAAAATGGAAGATCTGGCAAAAAAAGTCTGCAACCGCAACTTCGGAGTAGGTGCTGACGGAATGATTATCCCTAAAACAAATACAGAAGAAACCGATTTGGGGTGGTATTTTTACAATTCTGACGGTTCAACAGCCCAAATGTGCGGCAACGGTATGAGATGCTTTGCCAAATATGCATACGATAACAAACTTGTAGACAAGAAAGCCTTTAGCGTTCAAACTCTTGCCGGAGTTATAAAACCTGAACTTTTAGATAACAACCTTGTAAAAGTAAATATGGGAAAACCTGTTCTTGAAGATAAAAAAATTCCGTTCTGGGGTGAAAGAAAAATAACAGTTCTGGACAGACAGTTTGATATAACCCCTGTTTCTATGGGAAATCCTCACTGTGTAATAATTACCGGTGAAGATCCTATGGAATTGGCTGAAAAATACGGACCTGTAATAGAAACACACGAATATTTCCCTGAAAAAACAAACACGGAATTTGTAAAAGTGAAATCAAGAATGGAAATTGATATGCGTGTTTACGAACGAGGCTGCGGAATTACTTTAGCTTGCGGAACAGGTGCTTGTGCAAGTGTTGTAGCCTGTGTTTTAAATAACTTAACAGAACAAAAAGTAAAAGTAAATCTTCTTGGAGGACCTGTATTCGTTGAATGGCAAGGTTCTAAGGATGATACTCATCAGGATATTTTCCTTATCGGCTCTGCTAACTACAGCTTTTTTGCAGAGTATATATTGTAATTACGTGTATTTTCATGTTAACATTATTCCATACACTAAAAACGAAGGAGAAATAGTAAATGAAAACTTATGAATTATTAACTGTATTTAAACCGAATTTAGATGCAGAAGAAGTAGATAAAGCAGTTGAAGCGTTAGGCAAATCAGTTGCTGATTTCGGCGGAAAAGTCGAATCTACAGACAAATCAGGCAGAAAAAAATTAGCTTATGAAATCCAAAATTTCAGAGACGGATTTTTCGTAGTTTCTTTAATCAGCTTGCCTGAAGAAAAAGTTGCTGAATTCAGACGTCAATTAAAATTGAATGACGATGTTTTAAGAACAATGTTTCTTGAAGCTTCAAAAACAGCAAATGTTTAATTTACTTTAATAAAAGAAAGAAGAAAAAATGTCACTTGCAAAATCAGTAGTAACAGGAACAGTATACAGAGCGCCGGAAAAACGTTTTACACAAAACAATATTGCGGTATCTGCTTTTGTTCTTAATATCGGCGAAAGAGAAGAAACTCTTATCAGAGTAATTTCAAGAAGAAATGCTCTTGATGAAATCGTATCTTCAATTTCTAAACGTGTGCTGGTTGAAGGCAGACTTCAAACAGCAGCAGTTAAAATGGATGACGGTTCAGAAAAAAGAATTTATGAAATTGATGCCAACACAATCGAAAAACTCGGTGAAGGTGCAATGGCGGTTTCTGATTCAAAGTTCGGAACAGAAGAAATCGTTAAGTTTGAATCAGATGATATGTCAAATGAATTGATTAACGAAGACGAAATTCCGTTCTAAACCCGCCGAGCAAAGGTACGACTGCAAGG
>ENA-OPFA01000154-OPFA01000154.1-human-gut-metagenome-genome-assembly--contig:-NODE-154-length-9344-cov-2.418775_pt1 | contig 9344 bp, 10 predicted proteins | sample MGYA00241302_ERZ501538 | MGnify/ENA primary metagenome ERZ501538 (study PRJEB25962, sample SAMEA2042299) | human gut metagenome | biome: human gut; feature: human-associated habitat; material: faeces... | reverse complement strand
CCACCCTTTTAGCATCATCCAGAAACCTTAAAGCACAAAATGTTATCGGATTACTGGGCAGTGTAAGCTAGATTATCCCCCTGGAATGGCATATGGCAATTGCGATTGCATCAACAGTATCGTCTAGTTTAGGAAGCTTATCAGATTGAAGTGTGAGCCGAACCATCTGTTCGACTTCTTTTTTTTCTGCTCTTCCATACCCTGTTAGAACCTGCTTTACCTGTATAGGAGTATAACTGTAAGTAGGTATGTTAAGTTTTTCTAGAACTGTTAATATAACACCTCTCGCTTCTGCAACAGGTATAATTGTTTTCTGGTTTTTGAAAAAGAAAAGTTCTTCTACAGATGCACAATCCGGCTGGTACTTTTGGACAACTGTGGTTAAATCGTTATAAATTTCAAGTAATCTTTTTGAGTCTGGAAGCTTCTTATCAGTTTGAATTGAACCTGATGTTAAAAGATTAATGCTGTCATTTACTGTTTCAATAAGCCCGTAGCCGACAATTGCCATACCGGGGTCAATTCCTAAAATCTTCATAAAGAGATTATATCACAACTTAACATTTGGCAAACATTCGTGACAAATATAAGATTTCGCGCTATTATAAATCTGGTACGTATATTATAAAGAAAAGGTTTTTCATGAAAAAAGAAATGGTTATCGGTATTCCGCGCGGAATGTCATTTTACAATAATTACCCGTTCTGGTATGGATTTTTTACCAGCCTCGGTATAAAAATAGTTTTATCTGACCCTACTACAAAGCAGACAATGTCTGACGGTTCTGCTCTTGTCGTAACAGAAACATGTCTTCCGATTAAAATTTATTTGGGACATATACTTAATTTGATTTCTAAAGGTGTAAAAGATATTTTTGTACCATCTTTGCAGTCTGTAGCTCCCAAAATTTATAACTGTTCTAAAATCAGAGGACTTCCTGATTTAGTTAGAAATGTTATAAAAGCAGACATTAATATTATAGAACCAACACTTGATAAATCTGCTAAAAATGGCGGGTTGTATACTTTCTTAGAAGAAGCTGTAAGACCATTCGGAATTACTAAAGTCGAAGATATTAAAGCTGCTTCAAAACAAGGATGGAAAGTTTATAATAATTTTCTGGTAATGGTTCGTTCCGGTATGAGCTACAAGAAAGCTATGAACTATGCTCTTCAGGGAAAAGTTTTCATTGAAAGTAATTCCAATTCCGCTCCGATAAATGTAGCGCTTGTTTCACATGGATACAATATTTATGATGATAGAGCATGTATGAAGATTTTTGAAAAGCTTGAAAAAATGGATGTAAAAGTCTTTACCTCTCTGCAGCTTACTGATGAGCAAATGGAAGAAGGTATTGCCGCTTTGGGACAAAAACGTTATTGGGCTAATGAATATGAAATGACAGGTACTGCCGGACATTATTTGAAAGATAATAAGATAGACGGTATTGTTACACTTAATGCTTTTGGCTGCGGACCGGATTCTTTAATGGTTGAAAGAATTACGCGAAAAGCAAAAGAAGCCGGAAAACCACTCCTTTCGTTAACAATTGATGAACATACCGGAGAGGCAGGCTTTATAACAAGGTTAGAAGCTTTTATTGATATGCTTTACCGTAAAAAACGTTCAAAAATTATTAACAAAATCTCTATGCCTGAGTACGATTACGTCCCTCAGACAAACATTTGCGACTCATTATTTGTAGAAAAGAAGTAATTTGCAGTGCTAGATTTTAAATCAACTCTGAAAATGGCAATTAACTCATTGAGAGTAAACATGCTGCGGTCAGCCTTAACAAGTCTGGGCGTTATTATTGGTGTCAGCGCTGTTATAATAATGCTTGCCGTTGGTTCTGGAGCAAGCAAAAAGGTCACAGAGAATATGGAGGCTATGGGAACTAATATACTTACTGTGCGTTCAGCTTCTGCAAAATCAGGCGGAGTTCATATGGGAATGGGAACAAAGCCTACTCTAACCTCTAAAGATGCTCTTGCTATAAAAAAAATGGCACGTGGAATTTTAGCAATTTCTACAATGTCTTCTCAAACCCAGCAGTTAACATATGGTAACCAGAACTGGTCTACAACAGTATATGGAATTCAACCTGCTTATCTGTATATTAAAAATTATGAAATAGAGATGGGGCGAGGTTTTATCCCGGAAGATTTGCAAAATAGCGCAAAGGTAACTTTGATTGGTTCAACAGTTGCAGAAGAACTGTTTGGCGATGTTGATCCTATTAATAAGATTATAAGAGTCGGAAATATTCCTTTCAAAGTAGTAGGATTATTAAAAGTCAAGGGACAGTCAGGGCCTTTTGATCAGGATGATTTAATTTTTATACCAATAACAACTGCACAGAAAAAAGTATTTGGAACAGATTTTCCAGGGACTGTAAGTCAAATAGTTATTAAGGGACAAAACCCTGATACATTAAATGAAACAATTGAAGATATTAATGAGATTTTGACATCAAGGCATAATCTTGGGAAAAATCAGGAAAAGGATTTTGAGATAAGAAATTCTGCAGAGTTTCAAGAAAGAATGAAATCTACCGTACAGACTTTTGCTATTTTACTTGCTTCTATCGCTTCTGTTTCGCTTCTCGTTGGCGGGATTGGTATAATGAATATAATGCTTGTGTCTGTTACTGAGAGAACAAAAGAGATTGGTATAAGAATGGCTATTGGTGCTCAGGTAAGTGATATAAGGTGGCAGTTCCTAATCGAATCATTCCTGCTTTCTATGATAGGAGGTTTAATTGGGGTTGTTGTTGGTGTTTTGGGGTCTTTATTAATAACGGTTATTGCACCTTCTATGACAATATCAATTTCACTGTTTTCAATAATTCTGGCTCTCGGGTTCTCCGGACTTGTGGGAGTTGGTTTTGGATACTATCCTGCATACAAAGCCTCGCTCTTAAATCCAATTGATGCCCTTAGATATGAGTAAAAACTAATGAAAAAATTTAAGTAACCAATTGTCTTTTTCTTTAATTTTGTCGAATAATATCTGAAGTTTTTCTATGATTACTTTTTCATCTGTATATAAAAGGGCGTCTAATTCCTTGTAACAAGCTGTCTTAACATCTTTAATGATATCTTCTTCAACACCTTTTTTTGCGGCATATTCACAATAATCATCCACCAGTGGTGCGATAAGTTCTTTCTTTTCTTTGCCGTTACCCCAGCCGTGTTTTATTAAATCAAAGCAGTTTATAATAAAAGAGATAGTATTTTTATCACTAAATAAATCTTTGATATTTTCAGAGTTAACTGCTTCAATCGTTTTTTTTACTTTATTCAGGTCTGCATCTTTTATTTTCCCATCACTAGCTTTTTCTGCTAATTCTTTTAACATATCACTTAGAAGCTGCAGATAATCTATGTCTTTTTCTAAATCAGAACACAAGTTAGGATTAGGTTCTGCTTCTGGATTTTCTGTTATATCTATGATGCTAGAATAAGTAATAAGCTTATCTAATTCCATTTTTATATTTTTAGAGGAATCCCATGGATTAACTAAAATTACGTATTTCTTCCCGCCTTCTGTAACAATTTTTTTGACCTGATACGCGTGTTTTCCATACATTACTCCATCAAGAGCGTTTCCTTGAAAACCAACAGTAACCAGATATTCATTAGGATGTTTTTCTACTTCTGTTAACATCCTTAATTTTTCATTATAACTTTTTTTAACCTCGTCCAGAAGATTGCTCTGTGGCGGCAAAGGGTAATGTGTATTAGTTTGCTTGCCGGATAACAATTCTACAAATTCGGAGCCGGATAACCCATTTCCTGTAATTGCTTGTCCAGATTCAGTTCCTATGTTTTGTTTTCGGGTTTCATAAAGATGACCAAACTTTATTAAATATTTTTCAACAGCTAGCTCCATTGCAATCATATCATCGTCACCTGATGAATATATACCGCTTTCTCTAGCTTTAATGATTTCATTAACAGAAATATGAAATTCTTTTTGTTCGCCTTTTGCTCCCTTAAATGTGATAACTGCTCCACCTGCACCATCAAACTTGATTGCATTTTTAATTAAATTTTTACCCCATTTTGTATCTCTGAGTCCGTTAATGTATGTCAATAACCAGCAATCACCTGCATTTCCCTGTTTGGTATCTTCAATTTCACCATTGATAGATGTCTCCCAAACAGAATTCTGGTAGCTGTTTTGAGTAACCTTTCTTCCGTTATTTGCGGTATACGTTTCGTAAACAGATTGATTTTTGTTAACTTTTACCATTACTAAATATTCTTCTGTATTTACATCTTTGATTTTATTATCGGCATAAATTTAAAAAACTTGAGAGAGGAGGGGGAAATAGGGGAAAATAAAAAAAAATGTTTCCTGCACTATAACTACGTTTGAGCCAAATGTAACAATTTTTCAAAATGCTTAACAATTATTAAATTTTGTAAAATTTGAGGCAAAAAAAACTTTCTTTTTGTTTTAATTTGTGTATAATAGTACAAAGAAAGAAAAAAGATTTATGATACAGAACATAGCAACTTCACAAGTAACAAAACCAACAACTTTATGTGATGAGATAGAGAGATATTTGCAAAAGGTTTTTGAAGCTGAATTGAATGCAAGCGGCTCTATTCTTGTCAGCTATACCCCGTTTGTAATAAAAAAGATTGCAGCTTACCTGTCAGGCAGAATTAAAATGCCTGCATCAATTGGTATTGCCGGAGAAACTGCCAGCGGAAAATCTACAATTACTATGGATTTAATTGATACCATTGAGTCATTTGCTGCTGAATTTAATATTGATGATGCAATAACAAGAGTTAATACAGATGATTATTATTACGATCGTTCAGAAATGGTTAAGGCTGCAGGAAGCTTTTCTGAATTTGCAAAAAATTATGATTTAGATGTGCCTCAAGCACTTGAATTAGAATTGATGAGTAAACATATTAAGGAATTACTGTCCGGAAAAATTACTTATCTTCCTAAATATGACATGAGTGGAACTGCCATCAGGCATGATAATTATACTTTAGCTAAACCTTCTAAAATAATTATTTCAGAAGGTTTATTTACACTTACTGAAAAAGTGAAAGATGCTTTCGATTTTAAAATTTATGTAGATATTGCTGAAGATATCAAGAAAGAACGTTTTTATGTGCGTGCTAAAGAACGTGATTTAGGTGATTCAGCAGATTATATTTATAAGAATGCAAACGAAAAAGCTGCTGTACACATAAGACCTTGTAAAGCTTATGCAGATATAGTTCTTTCCGGTTCTGCTGACAGAATTAAATATAAAAACTTTTTAAATAGAATTATAGCTGTTATTCAGGAAGTTTATTTCGCTGAATAAATTTTTCATACAAATCTGGTCGTTTAAATTTCGTTCTGAGTATTTTTTGTTCCATACGATACTCTTCAATCAATTTATGATTGCCGTTCAAGAGAACATCGGGAACTTTATATCCCATATATTCGCGGGGTTTGGTATATTGCGGATACTCTAAAAGCCCGTCTGCGAAACTGTCATCATGAGCAGACTCAATTTTGCCGAGTGTTCCTTCAATCTTTCTGGAAATACTATCAATAATGCATAATGCAGGTAGTTCACCGCCCGTTAATACAAAATCTCCAATAGATATTTCTCGCGGTTTAATAATTTCTCTAATTCTTTCATCAAAACCTTCATAATGGCCGCAAAGAATTATAACCTGCTCGTATTTCGCAAGCTCATTAGAGATTTTATCCGTAAAAGGTTTCCCTTGTGGTGTCATCATTAAAGTAATACTATTCTCAACTTTTTCTAGAGAATTATAAGCATCAATATAAGGCTGAGGCATTAAAACCATCCCAGCTCCGCCACCATATGGAGTATCATCAACTTTTTTGTGCTTATCATGGGTAAAATCTCTGGGATTAATGGTGTTAACAGAGATTATTCCTTCATCTGATGCCCGTTTCATTATGCTGAAATCCATATGTGACTTAATCAATTCCGGAAACAGCGTTAGTACATCAAACCTCATGAAAGTAATCCTTCCAGATTGTTGATTTGTATTTTGCGGTTTTTGATATCTACTGAGAGCACAATCGCCTTAACAAAAGGAACCAGGCAAATCTTTTTATCAAGATTTTTTACCGATAACAAATCACTTGCCCCGTTATTTGATACACCGACAACCGAACCGACTTTTTTCTCTCCGTCAAAAACATCAAGTCCGACTAATTCATCTATCAAAAACTCGTCTTCCTCAAGAAAATCTCTGGCAGTGTCTTCTGTAACAAAAATAAGCAGATTTTTGTATTCCAAAATATCATTTAAAGAGTCAATGCCTTTAAACTTGATTATCCCGCATTTTGGAGTAAAACGGAGTCTTGAAATTTCAAGCTTTTTATATTCTCCGTTTTGTTGAACATAAACTTCTTTCAGGTGAGCTAAAAAATCTTCCCGATTTTTTGAATATCCAAGCTTTGCCTCACCCTGAACACCATGAAAGTTAAGAATTTTACCTACAGAAACAAAATTATTCTTCATCTTCTTTCTTCTTAGGTTTTCTTCCTCGTTTAGGCTTTTCTTCAACTTCCGGCTCAGCTTCCGGTTCTGGTTTTACGGCTTCTTGTTCTGGAGCCTTTTTTGCTTCTACTGCAACCGGAACTTTTTCTTCTGATGACGGTTTAGTATGTTTTGCAACCATATAATCAGCTGGCTTATCCGCTCTGTCTTCGTTCCATCTATCTAAACCAAGCTGGGCGCGAATAAGCTTAATTCCAACGTGAACTCTCCATTCATCCATTTTCAACTGAGCTGCAATAATTTTGTGGCAGCCAATTGGAGGAAGTGGCAATAATGGTTCGTATAATGCTTTAATTGCCATCATCTGGTCTGGAGAAATCGCAAGCTTACGTTTTGGGAACGGAAGCTTAGGAAGCATCATTTTTTGACGCACTAAATTTATACCGAAAAACACTTTTTGCGGTTCAATACCGAGTTTTGCACCAATTACTTCGTGACAATCAGGATTTGGTAATGGCAGCATTGTTTTGTAAAGAACTTCAATTTGTTCTAATTGTTCTTTGCTGATAAGCAATGGTCTAGCTGGTTTTTGCGGACGTCTGTTCTGCATTGGACGTCTTTGTCCATGCTGAGGTCTTGCACTTGCGTAATTATTTCTGTAACCGCCTCTGTTATTATCAGGTCTGCGCTGTTGATATCCGCCCTGACGGTTATTGTTTCTTTGATAACCACCCTGTTGTGAACGATTATCTCTATTGTAATTATCCCTTCTCTGATATCCGCCATCCTGATTACGGGAATAATTATTATTTCTGTAACCGCCTTGCTGCGGTCTGTCATAGCTTCTTGGGCGAGACTCCGTAGAGTATGAGCTGTAGGAACTATAGCTCTGCATAGGTTTTTCTTCTGTAGATTCTGTTCCTTTATCAGCGTATAAGCAATTAGGACATATTACTCTTTTGGGGTTTTTCGTTTCAAATTCCGCACCACACTTAATGCACTTGTTTACATACATAATAAAAGCCTCTTAACCAATTAAAATAAAAAATTTCACTACTAATAAATAATCCTATCAATAAAATAATATGAGATTCATCAAAAAATACAGAGTTAATTCAACTCTACCCATACATTATAATATAACTTTATAAAAAAAGCAATACTTATGCATGTTTTCTTGCATCGTTGTTTGCAATGCTGTCAGCCCATTTTCCTAACAACCAGCCGCCGAGTGCAGAAATACCGATACCCATTGCTATTCCAATGGCGCCTCCTGTTTTAGTTGCTGTTTTAATTACATCTGGCGTTTTACTGTCTAATTTTTTTAATTCTTTAGCATATCCTAGAATTCCTGTTACTAGACCAGCTCCAGTGCCGCACCAGACACCGTATTTTGCTCCGGTATTAGAGTCATAGTAGGCTAGGCCTTTATTTGAGAGAGCAACTTCATCACTATTCATTACAGCATTTTTCGTTCCGACTTTTTTTACAAAGTCAGCTGTTTCTTTAGCTTTTTCGTTTCTTTTATGGTCAATAAAAGCTGCACAGCCTAAATGGATAGCAAGAACAGCTAAACCATTAGCTAAAATTGCAGTTTTATTGATTTTGTTGACTTCATTTAAGCTTCCGGGTTCTTTGTTTAACATTTTTGCAAAGAAATTAGCAGCACTTAATTCCAAGGCTGTGCCTACTGCGGATAAACCAGCAAGTGTACCGCCAATTTTCATCGCAGAATTCGTGTGATAATAAGGATTACCCTGCTCTGTACGCTTATAGTTTCCTTTAAATGCTGGAGTCTTTGTTGAAAAATTAATTGAATCTATAGACATACACAAATTCCTTTCCTGCTACACATGGATAAAAAGTAATTAAAATAAAATTTTTTGCTTATGCATAATAAAATTGTTACAAAACTTAATTCTTTTCAGTTAGTTCTGTTTTTAGTTCCTGAATTTCATATTTAAGTCTGTTCAATTCACACTTTACAGGATCCGGAATTCTGTTATGCATTAGTATTCCGTCCTGATTAATAAATTTTTGCTGAACAACCCTGCCCGGTACGCCAACAACAGTGCAGTGTTCCGGAACATCATCAACAACAACTGAGCCGGCGCCTACTCTTGTATTATCTCCGATTGTAATATTGCCTAATATTTTAGCACCTGCTCCTATGATAACATTGTTGCCTATGGTCGGGTGGCGTTTACCGTGTTCATTACCTGTTCCGCCTAATGTTACCTGCTGATAAATAAGCACATCATCTCCGATAATTGTAGTTTCTCCGATAACAACGCCTTCTCCGTGATCTATGAAAAATCGGTTTCCAATTCTCGCTTTCGGATGAATTTCAATACCTGTAAAAATTCTTGTCCAATAAGAGATTAATCTCGGAATAAACGGAATTTTCCAATAAGCTAGTTTATGCGCAATCCTGTGTGATATCAATGCCTGTAACCCAGGGTAACAGAAGAGTACCTCTGCAAGATTATTTGCAGCAGGATCTTTTTCGTAAATAACTTTAATATCTTCTTTTATTTTTTTTATAGCTCTAAAAAGCATTATAGCTCCTACCAAACAGACAAATATCTTTCGCCGCTGTCAGGAATAATAGCAACAATTAATTTATCTGGATATTTTTTTGTAAGTTCTTGTGCTGCGCAGACATTTGCTCCTGCAGAAATTCCGCAGAAAATTCCGTGTTTTTGTGCCAATTCACGGGCCTGCGCAATCGCATCTTCTCCTTTTACGGTGAGTATTCCGTCTAAGTGCTTTCCTTCAGAAATTTTTGGTATGAAATTGGCACCTATTCCCTGAACAGCGTGCGGCCCTGCATGACCTTCTG
>ENA-OPFA01000153-OPFA01000153.1-human-gut-metagenome-genome-assembly--contig:-NODE-153-length-9346-cov-2.855452_pt1 | contig 9346 bp, 9 predicted proteins | sample MGYA00241302_ERZ501538 | MGnify/ENA primary metagenome ERZ501538 (study PRJEB25962, sample SAMEA2042299) | human gut metagenome | biome: human gut; feature: human-associated habitat; material: faeces... | reverse complement strand
TCCGGCGCAAGAAACAGAACGTTTTTGCCAGAATCAATTACATCTTTTATAAGCTTAAAATAAACTTCTGTTTTCCCGGAGGCAGTAACGCCATGCAGCAAAATCGGGCTTTGCGACCTTAATTTACCCTTAATTCCTTCATATGCTGTAATTTGCTCTCCAGCAAGCTCAAACAATGGTTCTGTTTCAACATCTTTGAATATTGAGAGCGGGTTTCTGTAGATATATTCTTCTTCGATTTTTATGAACCCGTTTTCTTCGAGCTTTTTCATTGTTGTTCGCGTTGTTTTAGCTAGTTCTTCAAATTCAATAAGCGAGCACTTTCCTTTTTCCTTAAGCAGTACAAGAATTTCTTTCTGGCGTTTGGTTAAACCTTCTCCATCATCTTTCAAGAGCGAAACAGCTAATGCAACTTTGGCATTTTTTTCAATTAATTTCATCGGAAGCGCTGCGTTTAAAACCGTAACAAAATCAGTGCAGTAATAATTTGCAACCCATTCTAATAATTTTAAATATTTTAGTGAAAATAGCGGTGTTTCATCGAGGATTTTGTTAATCTTTTTTGCTTTAAAATCACCCGGAAGATAGTCAGAAAATCCTACTATAAAAGCATTAATAAGTCCCTGACGTCCGAACGGCACAAGTACAGCCTGCCCGATTTGAATTTTTTCGCGCATTTCGTCAGGTATAAGATAGCTAAAAGTCTTAACCCCAAGCCCTTTTATATTCACTAAAACTAAAGCATACTTCATTTGTAATATTATAACATCAATACAACTGTTATTTATCTATCATAGAGAATTTTGGAGGTAATTTGGAAGCAATCTTGTCGACAAAAGTTCCTGGTGATAAGGAATATGCTTCTGCCATTTTAAAAATTGTTGTTAACTGCGGGTCTTTTAACCCCCGCTCAGCTTCACTAACAATCGAAAGAGGGATATCATTTTCACTACTGTATTTGAATAAACTCTGCTCACCACGACATTCTCTCATGGTTGCAGCTAAAGCTCTTTTTATCAAGTTTTTCTTTTCTGTAATATCCTTTTGCATACTAGAATTTTATTATTTTTTTAAGCAATTCGCTTTCGCGAACGGGATAAGTGAATGTGATAATTATTTTTCTATCAGAAAAAAATTATGAGGTAAGTTATTCTCTATTCTTAAAGCTAACTCAGAAAAAGATAAATCAAAACCTTCAGCAATCTTGCATAATGTTGTTAATTGAGGATCTTTGACTGCACGTTCACACTTACTAATTACATCTATACTAATATCATTTTCGCTGCAAAATCTAAATTGACTCTGAGCACCTCTCAAATCCTTTAAAGTTTTAGCAAGTGCCTCTAGAATAATTTTCTTTTTTTTATTTAAATCTCTTTCCTCTTGCATACTTAACATAATAGTGATAAAATCTTTTTATCGCTTTCGCGAACGCGATAGATAGGAGGGGTATATTTTGATAGATGAACAAGAACAAGATCTTAAAACGTGTAACGATTTTTTATTAAATCAGCTTTATGACTTGCTTGGAATGGCAACACATATGTCTGGAAATTTAGAATGTGTTGTATATATTAGAAAGAATTGTTCAAAAACTTCTAAAAAAAAGCTTAAACAGCTTGAGAAAAATTTTCTTATTATTGAAAAAATAAGCCAACAGCTCCAAGAGTTAGTTAATGAAGCTGAAAAAATTTCATTTGATTATATTGAACTTACTAAAAAAGAGGATAAGAAAAGTAATGAAAATATCCCTCTAAACAATATTATTATCTTTCCACTGGAGCAAAACGATGATTTATACGTTTATCCAGATGAAAAGCTAACCGGAATATTTAAGAAAAATCGAGATGATGAGTCATAGAGATATGGTTCTATAACAAGCTGCTATTAATCACTCTATCTATGCAGGCTTTTGGTGAGTAACCCCATTCACGTTTTGAAATTCTTGAAACTTTCAAGCCGGAGCGCTCAATAATAGCCTGTTTCTTCATATTAGAAACTTTACAAGGTGTTTTATCTTCTACTCCATCGCATTCAATTACAAACTTATCATCAACGAGTAAATCCACGCTTAATCCGGCAATATCTACTCCGCAGGTTACTTTGTGTCCTAATTCTCTAAATGCATTTGCAACTTCTTTCTCAAAAGAATTTTTATAAATATTTTCATCAAAGTCATCAGACTTGCTCAGAGCAAACCTGTTTTCATACTCTTCGACAAAACCCAAATAGCTCCTTAAAATTCCTTCCGGCAGTTCTCTAGGGTCTTTTGAAATAAAGTTAATCATCTGGTAGCGTGCACGTGTGATTGCGACGTTAAACAAATTCGGTTTCTGTAAGAATATTAAACTCTGCGGGAAACTGTTGTTTGCATAAGCCCACGATATAAGGATAATATCCCTCTCATCACCCTGAAAAGTATGCGCTGTACCGATTTCAATCTGGTGTTTTCCCATCATGTGCTCTGATATAACCTTGCTTACAGAAATCTTTAATTGTTCAACCTGCGCTCTGAACGGAGAAATTATGCCGATTGATACAGGATTATCAGGATTTTTCCTTTCATCTTCGATAACGATTTCATGTAATCTTTTTACCAATGCTTCGATTTCCGGCAGATTTCTTGTTGCATCAAAATCTACTTTGCCGTCAGGAACAACAACTGTTTCAAGAACTTTTTTAGAATTGTCATTCCTTCTCATGACCTTAATTCTTCCGCCGTAAAACTCTTTGTTAGAGTAATTAATAATAGGCGGGAGGCTTCTGAAATGTTCATCCAGAAGAACCGGATGCATAGAATAGTAATTGGCTAAATCAAACATTGAATTTGTCCTGAAACGCCACATAAGCTGATATCTGTCAGTTATTCCGTATTGTGAAAGGAATGACTGTTCCTTTGCTTTTTCTAAGAAAGATAGGTGAGGTAATTGTTTATCATCACCAACTACTACAGCTTTCTTAGCTCTGAATAAAATTGGGAAACAGCTTGCAATATCGCATTGAGAAGCCTCATCAATGATTACGACATCAAAAAGTCCCGGTTTCATCGGTAAAGAACCTGAAACAGCGTAGGTTGTAACACACCAGCAAGGGAATGCTTCAAGAAGCGGTTTAAAATCTTCTGTTTCAAGAAGCCTGTTTTGAAGATTTTTCTTCCTCTCAACAAGGGATTTTGAATGAACAAACAATCTCTGTCTTTTTACAGGGTCTTGCATTAATCCTTTTAAAGCTTGTCTGCGTTTGCATTTTAAAATATCAATTGCAAGTCGTTTCTGTTTTTGTTTCATGTTTCTGATTTGTTCAGACAGAACGTGAATATTTCCGATTGTCTGAATTTCAGTTTCAATTTTTCTTGCTTTGCATACAAGTTTTGCAAATTCCAATTCATTTCTAAGTATTGAAAGATTTTCATTATTAACATCAAAACTGTTGGTGCGTAGACATTTTTTTAGATTTCCGATTGCAGAAATGTTTTTTAACCCGCTCCAAAAACCTGATTTTTCAATATTTTCGCTAAGTGACTTAATGGAGTTTTCTACAAGATTAATTTCGTCTTCCTTAAGAACGTGTTTGATAAACATAGGATTTGCATATTGGAATTTTTGGAGATTAATTTCTCCATTTACCTCCGTCCATTCTTCTTCAAGCTTAATTATTTTTTCTGATTTCTTTTCTAAGTCAGATATGGCTTTCAATAAGTTTTCCATATCAGAAACATCGCATAGAATAGAATTTTCAGCCCCTTCATCAAGGTCGACTTTGTTTGCAAGCAGGTCTTGAAGCTGCATTGATAACTCTCTCTGGTAATTCAGCCTTCCTGCTCTGAGCGCTAAAAACGGCGCTCCCAGCTCGTTAAGTCTTTCTGCGACAACATCAACAGCTTTATCCATACGTGATGCAACAAGAACAGTTTTTCCGTTTGCAATTAAGTGTGCAGCAAGGTTAACGATTGTCTGCGATTTGCCTGTTCCCGGAGGGCCGAAAACAGATACAAGCTTTGCATTTTCTACATTTTTTACAACATTAAGCTGTGCATCAGAAAGCGACAACGGAGTTACCGGAAAGAAGTCCGCAAGGCTCTTTTGCTGACTGTCAGTCGGTTTTGACTGAGTGTATTCTTCATTGATAAGGTTTAAAACAGTTTCTCTATAAATTCCGCTCGGTTTTTCAGCAATTTGTGTAAGTTCGTGCAAAACTCCGGCTGTTACAGCAGGGCGCTTGGTTAAAATTATTGCGCACTGTTTAGTTAAACTTATTTTATCCAGCTTTATAGCAGATTTTTTAACTCTTTCTTCCTGCTCAATTATTTCGTCAATGTTTTCTGAGTTTATCCCTTCATTTACCCCGTCATTGTAGAAATCTTTTGTTATATTGTCTTCTTTGATAATGTTATCAGGATTTAGTGAAACGTCAATATCAGGAACTATTGATTTAAGAGTGGTTAAAAATATATCCATCTTTTCCTGTGTAATAGGAACAGACGGTACAACATCAAGTAATCCTTCAAGAAGCTGCTCTGTTTCATCTTCATCATCATTCTTTTTCATCAAGGCAGTGAGTGCGCCTGTATTCAGGGATAAAAACTCATCAGTCAGCATGCAATTTATATTAACGCCGTTTCTTTCAAGCCTGCAAGGTGCATAAAGAAGCGGGGTCAAAAATTCGTTTTTCTTACCGCTTTTTGATTTTCCTGTCAAAAACATGTAGCCATAAATAAGATATTTATCTTTCTGGCTTGTTTCTGACTGAATCATAAGCTCTGTAAGTTTCGGGTCAGAGCCCTCCAGCCTTAAATATTCCAAACCTTGGGTAAACAGAGTATCTTCTTCATCTAAGAAAATCCATTTGTTGTCTTTGTCAGCTTTAAGATTTCTGAAAGTAGAGCTTTTGACCTCTTCACGCACACAATCGTGAAGATACTGGCTCAATTTTTTTATAAAACTATTATTAAATGCAGAATTTATAGCTCTTGTAGCTTCCTGTAACATATTCTTCTCCCTCTGTACTTATATATTAAGCCAATTATACCACTCCGAAGAAGATTTAACAACATATAAACCTCCGTTTACATTTTTTCTCCAAAATGATATATTTTGACTATGACAGCTACAATTGTATTACAAAATCATTCTTTTCTATCCTTAGTTTTTTCATTTATCGGTGTTATTTCAATTATAATGACCGCTTTATATGCTGCTTTTGCAAGAACAAGTGTTGACAGGACTATTGGTCTTATTTTTTGTCTTGTAATAACTTTTTATATTGTATTAGAACACATAAAAAGATATTTGTTTCTGAAAAAAGGGTATGTATCTGTCATCCAAATCTCAGATGACAAGATGCGTTTAGTATATTCATATTTTTCTGAAAGGAAAGCAAAAAATATTAACTTTTCTGATATCAAAAGTTTTAAAGTCATTATTAAGGCGGGAATGATTTCGCGCTTATTTACAAGGGGAGGTTCTACCAGTGCAAGAGTTTATAATATAAAAATAATTATAGACACAGGTAAGGAATGTATAGAACTGCCGGTTCATCCCAATCAGACAGATCCTGGAAGCAATTTAGATTTTATGTATCCTCTGATTGATGTGTGTGATAAAATTCCAAATTTTTCTTATGAAATTGAAGGAGATGCTTTTTTAAAAGAAACTTTTCGTGAGTATGCAGCTTCAAAACTTTCAAATTAATACTAATATATGAGTTCGTAAAATGAAATATATGCTAAAATGCAAAAAGCATAGGAGATTTTATGAGAAAGTTTTTGTTAATTACATTAATGCTTTTTGTACCATGTTTTGCGGCTGAGATTAATGCTGTCAGCCAGCCTGTAACAATGCCTCAAAATATTATGTTTGCGGATTGTACTAAAATTTTTACAGTAAATAAAGAGAAGCTTTTTTATCTTACACTTGCATCATTGTCTGCAAACAGGTTTTTAATAGATGAGGTGCAGACATCAAACGGGTATGTTATTTTTACGGTAAACAAAAACAGATATCTTGCAACAATCGCAGGTGTTGACAGTTCCAATTCTATTCTCAAAATAACTCCGTGCAACAATGTGTATAATTTCCCTCCAGGAATTTTGATTAATACATTTAAGTATATTGATTTGAACCTTAATTCAGATATAAAGGGCTAATAAGATGAAGAAGTTTCTGGTACTTTTTATTCTTATGATATCAGTATTAGGACTTACCGCTTGTTCAATCAGAAAAGAACATGAGCCAAAAGTTGTAACGTTCTGGACTTTGCAGATGGGTGACTTTTCTGATTATATGTATAAAGTAATCAGGACATACGAAAAAGAGCATCCTAATGTGCATATAAAATGGGTCGATGTGCCGTTTTCTGAGGGTGAAAAACGAACTCTTGCAGCAGTTATGACTGATAATCCGCCGGATTTAATTAATCTTAATCCAGATTTCTCAGCTCTTTTAGCTCAAAAAGGGACTCTGGAAGAGATAGATGAGGAGTCTGTTCAGGATTTCAATCCTGAAATTATTAATGCTCTTAAATATAATGATAAATTGTACTCAATTCCGTGGTATGCAACGAGTGCGATAACTATTTATAATAAAGAATTATTTCAAAAATCTGATATAATAAGACTCCCAAGAACTTATCGAGAACTTGCTTCAATCTCTGAAAAAGTAAAAGCAAATACAGGTGCTTACGCCTTTTTACCAACAATAACTGAAAACGATACAATGGTTAAAATTTTGAACAAGTACGGAATATCAGAAGCCGAAGATTACCCGAAAGCGCAAAAAGTTTTTGAAATGTTCAAAGATTTGTATCAGAAGGATCTTATTCCTCCTGAAAGTATTACTTTTACTCATCGTGAAGCTTTAGAGCAGTATATGGCAGGTAAAATTGTTTTCTTTCAAGGGGGGGCAAATTTTCTTACTATGATTAAGGAAAATGCACCATCAGTTTACGAGCAAACAGATGTGATGGAACAGATTAAAGGTCCAGTTGGTCAAAATGATTTTTCTGTCATGAATTTTGTAATTCCATTGAGAGCTAAATATAAAAAGGAAGCGCTTGATTTTTGTCTATATTTAACAAATGAGCAAAATCAGCTTGAGCTTGCAAAAATGACAAACGTTATTGGTACAAACACCAATGTATTAAAGAATAGTTTTTATAACGATAATTCTGCTCTGGAAGCAAAAGCCCGTTCAATAAGTGCAAAACAGATTAACCGGATAACCCCGCAGTTAAAACAGAAAAGAAATCAAAAGGAAATTAACACTCTTGTAAATACTGCAGTTCAGTCAACTTTGTTGAACAAGGATTCAACTGAAAGTGTTTTAAGTAAGCTCCAAAAAGATCTTGAAGCTCTTGCTGAGTGATTAATTAACAAAGTTCTGCATCTTTAAGCCCAAATTGTTCAAGTGAATTTGTTTTAGCTTGTACACAAAGATATTGCATATCGGTTTTGGCTTCAATTGTTCTAGCTGCTTTCGGCATTATCTTTACGCAACTTCCTTCCTTAACGTCTATAACTTTATTATCAACTGTAATTGTCCCTTCACCCTTCAGAAAAATATAAATTTCTTCGTTTTGAAAATGTCTATGACAAAAAGGAATTTTTAGACCAGCTGTCATAGCATTTACTGATATTTCACAGCTTGTCAATTCTAGCAAATCATGTAAAAAAGCTTTACCGTTCTCATATTTTTCTCCAATTTCAGCTAAAGTTCCAATTTCTGCGTTTTTAAAGTTTGTCATAATTCTCTCCTTTTGTTTGATGTCTAACTATTATGTTAAAATTTTTTATATAATTTTTCTTAAAAGTTCTTCTAAAATATCAGCTTCTTCTGCTGATAAATTTTTGTATAACATTTCGTTTAAATCTTTCGAAATTTTTTCAAAAACAGGTTTAAAATTTTCTCCCTTTTTAGTCAAAACAATATTTGTATATCGATTGTCCTGGCTGGAAACTTCTCTTTTCAGGTATCCTAATTTTTCGAGCTTGTTAATAAGTGCGGTTACTGTGGGTTTTGTGCGGTTAATTTTTTGCGCGATATCTTTCATTGTCATTTTTTTATTCATATAAAGGTATATTAAAATATCACCATGGCTCGGAGCAAGCTCTGCTGCCCCGTTCTTTTTTAATTCTTTAATAATAAAACGGTTTCCTTTTTCGTGAATTTTTGCTATAAGTGACAATAAATCTTTCATAAAGATATTATAGTTAGATATCTAACTATTGTCAAGAGTTTTTGTTTTTACGCAGTAGTGTTTGGCTAAATATCTATACATTTAACCCTGTTTATCTTATACTAGTTGTTAAAAATAGATAAGCGAGGATAAAGATGTTAAAAGATTTTTTCTTAAATGAAGTTAAAAATGGTATAAAAAAAGCGGCTGCGGCAGGAAAACTAGGTCAGATGAGTGCTGATGCAGTGTTCTCTCTAATTGTCGAAAAACCTAAAAATCCTGATTTTGGTGATTTTGCTGTGAATGTTTCTTCGCTGGCGCGTTCTGCTAAAATTGCTCCGCCAATGATTGCTCAGGCAATTGTTGAAAATCTTACAAAAGAAAATTATTCTGTAACTGTTGTCGGCGGATTTATTAACTTCAAGATAGAAAATTCTCTTCTTGCAGAAGCTGTAGCTGAAATTCTTGAAAAGAAAGAAAATTACGGCAAGCCGGAAAACGTACCGGTTGAAAAAATCCTGCTTGAATATGTGTCTGCTAATCCTACAGGTCCTTTCCACATCGGGCACGGACGCTGGGCGGCAATGGGAAGCGCGATTGCAAACCTGCTAAAATTCTACGGACATGAGGTTTATCAGGAATTTTATATCAACGATGCAGGCTCTCAAATCCAAAAACTTGGTAATTCTTTAAAAATAAGAATTAAGCAGCAACTGGGTGAAAATATTGATTTCCCGACAGACGAAATTGAAAGAAAGAATTATTATCCGGGCGAATATTTGATTCCTGTTGCAAAAAAATATCTTTCTGAACATGAACCAACAGATGACGTTCAGGTTCTTTCTGATTATGCCAAAAAAGAAATGGAAGCCTGCCAGAAAGCTCTGCTGAAGGAATTCAGAGTACACTTTGATAATTTTTATTCCGAGCTTGATTTGCACAAATCCGGCAAGGTTGAAGAAAGCTACAAGGAGCTTATGGCAAAAGGTATGCTTTATGAGCGTGAAGGGGCAATGTGGTTTAAATCTTCTGAATTTGGTGATGATCAAGACAGAGTTATTAAAAAAGCTGACGGCTCAAATACTTATTTAACCGCAGATATTGCTTATCACATTGATAAACTTCGCCGCGGCTATGACAGACTTATTAATATCTGGGGCGCTGACCACCATGG
>ENA-OPFA01000141-OPFA01000141.1-human-gut-metagenome-genome-assembly--contig:-NODE-141-length-9560-cov-2.139506_pt1 | contig 9560 bp, 8 predicted proteins | sample MGYA00241302_ERZ501538 | MGnify/ENA primary metagenome ERZ501538 (study PRJEB25962, sample SAMEA2042299) | human gut metagenome | biome: human gut; feature: human-associated habitat; material: faeces... | reverse complement strand
CAGGTGCCTTGCCACTTGGCGACGCCCCATTATCTGCTACATTTATTATTCTAACCGCTAAAATTCAGTTGTCAATATTTTTTTTGTATAAATGGACTTTTTTCTTGCGAAAATATTACTTCTACTCCGTTTATAAGTTTTTTTAAAACCTCCAGAATAAGAATTTCGCTTTCAAAATGCCCTATATCATAAACTGCAATTTCGCTGTCAACAGCTGTATGAAATTTTAAATCACCTGTTACAAAAGCATCGGCGCCGTTTTCTTGAGCCTCCCGGATAAATTCACTGCCGCTGCCTGCACAAAAAGCTATCTTACTTATATTTTCAATGTTTTTATTATTTACATATCTGAGGTTTGGAGAAACTTTTGATAATAATTTTGCAAAATCTTCCACACTAAATTCACAATCAACATATCTTATAAAAGATGAATTGTCTATCCCGGTTTTATATTCAGACAGTCCAAGAACATTAATCAATGTGTCTGTAGTACCGCCGTTTGTTCTGTCAAGGTTAGTATGAGCACAATAGATATCAATTTTTTTATATTCAAGAGGAACATAAAATAGCGGGTGGTGAGAAATAATCATATCACAATTATTTGCATTCGCCTGATTGATTATTTCATCAGTAATCGTCAAAGCAAGCATAACTTTATTCACTTTATTTTTATTGGTTTTGACAAGCCAGCCTGAACAATCCCAGTTTTCTGCAAGATCAAGCGGTGCAAAATCCTCAATTTTTTCGACAATAGTATGCTTATTCATAAATTTCCTCAAAAATTTGGTAAGCTATAGTTGTTTTATCAGCTTTTTCAAGTTTTTTCATCCCGCCATTTTTGTCGAGAATTGTAACCTCATTGTAATCACTTGAAAAACCTATGTCTTTTCGTGAAATATCGTTTGCAATTAAGAAATCACAGCCTTTTTTAACAATTTTTTCTTTTGCATTCTCTATTAAATTTTCACTTTCCGCACAAAAGCCGACGATAGTTTGATGAGTTTTTTTCAGGCAGATTTCTTTTAATATATCAGGATTTTTAACAAGCGTAAGGGTAATTTCATCTTCGGAACTTTTTTTAATTTTCTGTTCGGCTTGTTCTTTAATTCTGTAATCAGCAACAGCAGCAGCCATGATTATACAGTCAGAAGCATCAAGTTCTTTTTCTACTGCGGATTGCATTTCAAGAGCTGACTTAACTTTTACAACATTATATTTTCTTGTAACTTCTTTAGTTGTTACAAGAGTTACGTCAGCACCAAGATTATATGCAGCATCAGCAAGTGCAAGACCCATTTTCCCTGATGAATAGTTGGAGATATATCTCACAGGATCAATATCTTCAATTGTACCGCCTGATGTTATAACTGTTTTTTTGCCCTTTAACTTTTTATAATTCAGAATTTCAACTGTTTTATCAAAAATTTTATCAAGGCTGCAAAGCCTGCCTTTTCCATCATAACCGCATGCCAAATACCCGCTTTCAGGTTCAAGAATTGTATAATGAAGTTTATTCAAATTTTCTTGAACAATCGGATTATCCCACATATTACAGTTCATGGCAGGAGCTATGATAACAGGTTTTCTGAATGCACAGGCGATTGATGTCAAAAGATTATCGCATACACCTGTTGCTATTTTTGAAATAGTATTTGCCGTTGCCGGTGCTATAACCATAATATCAGCTTCATCAGCAAATGAGATATGCTCGGGTTTGAAATCATCAATAGAAAATTCTTCAACCCCCACATCATTTTGGCTAAGGTTTTGCAGGGTTAATTTTGTGACAAAATTTAATGCATTTTTAGTGCAGACTACCCGCACATTTGCATTTGCACGTTTATACATTCTTATAAGCTCGCATATTTTATAAGCTGCAATACCGCCTGTAATACCAACCAGTATGGTTTTTCCGGTTAACATTTTTTTTGCTCTCCGATTATAACTTTTTCAAGGTCAGAAATTGCCTGTTCAAGATTATCATTAATGACTTTATAATCAAAGCTTTCAGCTCTTTGAAGTTCTTCTCTGACAGCTTGAAGACGTTTTTGGATTGTTTCTTCATCTTCTGTTTGTCTTCCTCTCAAACGTTCTTCAAGGGTTTTGTATGAAGGAGGACAAATAAATATTAAAACAGCTTCCGGCATTTGTTTTTTCACCTGCAAAGCGCCTTGAGTATCAATTTCGAGAATAATATCTTTGCCTTCCTGCAAACATTGGTTTATAAATTTTCTTTTGGTTCCGTACCGGTTTCCGGCAAACTCAGCCCATTCCAAAAATTTATTGTTATCAATGCATTGCTGAAAATCTTCTTTAGTCAGGAAAAAATAATTAACTCCATCGACTTCTCCACATCTGGGAGCTCGTGTAGTACAGGATATTGAAAGCATAAAATGAGGATTTTTAGCTAAAAACCCTTTTAAAACAGTGCCTTTGCCGACACCTGAAGATCCTGAAACTACATATAATTTTTTGTTCATACTATAATTATACAATGAATAAGAAAGCAATTTACAATTTTTTGAAAAAACTTAATACAACTAAAACTTACAAGGGGCTTGCAGATTTTGTTATAGAAAATCTTACACGCTTAACTAAGGCACAAGCATGCTGGATAGGACTAATTAATTTTACGACAATGCAGGTTGTGGTAAAAAAAATTTATAAAACAGAAGCTTTTAATAATAACAGGAAATTAATAAGTGAAGTTAAAAAAATCAGACAGGCTGTTTTTGACTTTTATAATAATTTTGAAATTGAAGATATAGTTGAGCACATATCCACTTTATCAAAAGAAAATAAGATTATACTGCCAATTATTTACAGAAAAAATGTTCTCGGGTATGTAGGTTTAATAAGTGATGACAGAAATTTTAACAAAAAATATATTGAATCAATAAGCATACTTGTACAAAATATTGCTTCAAAATTAGAAATTATTTCTCTTTATGAAGAAAGAGCAATTAATAAAAAAGAAAGACTTGAATTTCTGGCAAGTATATCGCATGAGTTCAAAACTCCGCTTAACTCAATAATAGGTTTTTCAGATATTTTGGCTATTAAATGCGAAAACAGCGAGCATTTAAAATATATAGATAACATTTCAAAAAGCTCAAAGTTCTTAATGGATTTAATCCAAATTACACTGGACTTTGCCCGCAGCGGAGCAAAGCCTATTGAGCTTATATGTCAGGATTTCAGGTCAAAAGAGGTAATTTCTGATATTATCTGGGGATTTGAAGAAATAAGAAAAGAGAAAAATATCACGATAAATTATACGCTTTCAGACGTTATAATAAACGCTGATATTACAAGATTTCAACAGCTGATATACAATCTTATTTCTAATGCAATCAAATTCAGTAAGGACAACAGCGAAATTATAATTGTCACTTATGTTAACACAAAACATGAATTTGTCTTTGAAATAAAGGATTCCGGAGATGGCATAAGCAAAAAAGATATAGGGAAAATATTTAATTTCTTCACACAGGTAAACAGAAATCAATTGAAACGCCAGCAGGGTTCAGGTGTCGGGCTTGCAGTATGTAAAAAAATCGCAAGAGCACATGGTGGCGACATATTTGTTAAATCACGGCTGCATTATGGAAGTACCTTCTGGGTAGTTCTTCCGCAAAAAAAATAAAAAGCTCCAAGTTATAAATCTTGAAGCTTTTTTATTTTTTATATTACTATGCTTTTTTACGCTTTTTAACCTTTTCATATATTAAAAGAACAGTACATATTACAATACAAATCATAGTAGATACGAGCCAGAATGCAATTGCACCGTTCCAGCCGAATTTATCTACCATAAATCCTGTACCGCCTGATGACAGAGCAGCTCCCACATAACCGAAAATACCTGTAAATCCGATTGATGCAGATGCAACTTTTTTAGAACTGCTTTCAACAGCGCAAAGACCGCCGATTAACATTTGAGGACCTGCTGTAAACATACCGATCATTGCAGCAAACACAAAGTCCATAAAATTATTGTCAGCAGGGTTTTGAGCAAACGCAAGCAAGCTTAAAATCAAACAGATTAAAAATATGATATTAATAGGAGTTCTGTTTCCTTTATAAACTTTATCGGAAATTACCCCTGCCAGAATTGCACCGAATGCTCCGATTAATGCTAAAGAGCTGAGTTTTGAACTTGCAAGAGTAAGAGAATTTCCCTTTACTTCAACCAGATATTTAACAAGCCAGTCTTCTGTTCCGAAACGAATAATGTAAACGAATATATAAGCTATTGCAAGCATCCATATTACAGGATTGAAAATGATATGTTCTTTAAATATTTGGAAATATGAACGGTTATCTTTTTCTTCATCAGTATCATTGCTGCAAGCAACAGGTTCTTCTCTGTATTTCTCTACATCAGGCAGTCCCAAAGACTGAGGCTTATCTCTCAATCTGTCATATAACCACAAACCTGTTATAATACAAATAACAGCAGGGATATAAAAAGCAGCTTTCCAGCCAAATTTATCAATAGCAAAACCTGAAACCATAACGGCAGCAAACACGCCTATCTGGTGAGAAGTTGACCATAATGACCATTTTGTACCACGTTCAGAGTTAGAGAACCAGTAAGACAAACTTTTTGCAACCGGAGGAAAACCGCAGGACTGGAACCAGCCGTTAGCACCCCAGAAAAATGCCATAACAAAACCGTTGCCGAAGGCAATCCGAAAAAGCTAACATGCCCCGGTGTTATAAATACTGCACTTAAAACAAAACATAAGTTACAAATCGCAGACAATATTAAAGCTGTTGGTAAAAATGTTCTTACATTTGCTTTGTCTGCAATAACACCGTTTACAAATTTACCGATACCGTAAGTAACGTATAATGTTGACCCCAAAAGCCCCAGTTCCGTATTAGATAAATTTAAAGCTTTACCCATTGACGGAAGTGCCACTGCAATATTTTTTCTGCAAATATGAAATACAACATAGGCAATAAAACTTGAATAAAATATTCTCCATCTGTAATGAGTGTATGTCTTTTTTACTTCTTCCTGATTCATTGTAACCGGTTTTGCCGGAGGTTCTTTAAAGAACTCTATAAACGCATTCGCCATCTTATTTTCCTGCCTTAATTATCTGAATATTACGTGTCTCTGTAATTTCCTGGCGGGCATCTTTTATTAACTCTCTTTTTTCTTCATCTAATCTGCACCCGCATACCAATCTGTCTACAAATCCTGTGTTTAATTTTACGGCTTTATCAAAAGCACCTACTTCTTCCAGCACATCTTTTATCTGATGCAAGTCATAGCCGAAAGATTGTTTTGAATTATAAACAAGAGTTTCACCTGTCTGCGAAATAATAGGTTCTCCCCCTTGTTCGAAATATAATTTAAATACAGATTTTAAATCCTGCAATTCGGATTGAAGAGTTGAAACAGTCTGCTGAATTCTCAAAAATCTTTCAAATAAATATTCGACGTTATCCAGCTGTTTCATTTCCCAATCATACTTTTGGAGGTATAATTTCTTTAATTTGGGATAAGCAAGAGCCAAACCCATTGTATCAGCCATTGCACGGTGATGATTGTGCAATTCTACATTAAACTTATTTGTCAAAGCTTCCAAGCCGTGAGAGAACAGGTCAGGATAAACTTCTTTAAACATTTGCTGGGAATCAATTCTTGCATTTGTTAACTCTTTTCCTGTAGTACGGAGGCTTGCTTCATTCAAAAACGTATAATCAAATATACAATTATGAGCTACAATAGGGTAATCACCGATAAACTCAAGGATTTTAGGCATTGCTTCTTCTTCTGTGGGGGCATCGGCAACCATTTCCTGTGTAATTCCGTGAATTGCCATGCTTGATTTTCTGATATGCTGCTGTGGATTGATTAAAGTTTGGAATTCATCTTTTATTTTTCCGTTTTCCAATCTTACGGCAGCGAATTCAACCATCTTCTCTTTTGTATAATCCAAGCCCGTAGTTTCTGTATCCAGAACAATTTCTATTATCTTTTTTCTTCCCATTTTCTTATCCTATAGAGTTCTATTAAGATAATAGCACAAAAATATTTTCTGTGTTAGAATAAATCCGTTAAATAAAAAATTAAGGAGATATGTAATGTCAAATGCAGTTGATATCAATGATGAAACTTTTGAACAAGAAGTCATTAACTCAGAACAGCCTGTTGTTGTAGACTTCTGGGCTCCATGGTGCGGACCTTGCAGAAAATTGGGACCTATTTTGGACGAAGTTGCTTCAGAGTTCGACGGTAAAGTTAAATTCGTAAAAGTTAATACCGATGAAAATTTAAAGACAGCACAAGATTATTCTATCAGCGGGCTTCCAAACCTCTTGGTTTTCAAAAACGGTAAAGCTCTTGAAAGACTTGTAGGTTTAATGCCTAAATCTACTATTATTTCAAATATTGAAAAACACTTATAATAACGACTGTTACAATTATTACATTATATTAAGCCTTGTTAAATCATTGATTTGCAAGGCTTTTAAGTTATTTTGCCGCATTTTTTGCCCGATATTATTAAAGTTTTACTTCTAAAAAGCCGATAACCTACGTAAAGGAAAAGGAGTAAATGCTTTGTATACTATAGACGGCGTTACAAATAAATATAAAGTATTTCAAGAGTACTACTTTGAAAAAAACAAAGTAGAACTTACTTATTCTCAAGCGCTGTCTTATTACAGCCAACTCTCAAAAGAAGAATTAGAAGAATTTGCAAAGTACTATCAAGATGAAACAGGTTATGAAATAATCACTGCTAACGGTACTTCTTACGGTGAAAATGCCCAATACACAGAGGCAGGCACCAAAAAAGTAAAAAAACACTGGAAAATAAAAAGCGACGACGGTTCATTCAACGGACGTGAAGAAGAAGCAACTGAAAGAGAAGTTAAAGTATATTCAACTAATGCTAACAAAGCAAATATTATGATGAAATACAGCATGGAAGCTTATGCTAAAAAATCAGGACAAATCCTTGATCCTATATGGTCACAATATTCAGCAGAAGAAATTATTGCCATGGAAGATACAGGGGTAAATATTCCTAAGGATATTCTTGAACTGGCTCATGCTATTCAGGAAAATTCTTCTGCAAATTATGACAGCACAGGCGAACAAAACGACAATGCCGATGAAACTTCTGAAAAAATGCCTTTTTTGGAAGCTGTTAAAGTTGCTCAGAAAAAAATTGAAGCTTGTGAAGAAAACGATGAAAAAATTGAAGATCAAATAAACGATCTTTTACCCGAAAAAGATAAACAAGAAAGAACTTTAAAAGAAAAAATGCAAGAACAGGAAGATGCATTTGAAAAGTTCAAAAAAATAATGAAAGATTGGACAAATCTTCAAGACAAAATTAACAGAGGCGAAGCTCTTACTACAAGAGAAAGCAAAAGATATCTTGAGTTAAGAGAAATGTTTGAAAATGAAGATTTCAAAGCTAAATCTAAAAACAGTGAATATGCATTTGACGAAAATGAAATTGCAAAATCATTAAACATGATTAACGTTCTTGCTGCAAAAGGCGAAATCTTAGGTGCAGAAACAGAAGAAATGGGCAAACTGCTTGCTGATTATACTTCTAAAAACAATTTTAAAACTACACGCACAGAAGTTAAACAAACTTTAGGCTTCTTTGCTTCATTCATTGCAATGGTAAAAGGCAAAAAATTAGCTGACTTAGCTACAGAAGTTGGTGAAGAAACTATAGAATTCAGCGCTGATTCAATTGATTCAGCAAACGAAATTGCATCTATTCTTGATATTCAAGATAAAATTATTGATCCCGCAAGCAGCAATCAAGACAAAACAGATGCTACAACAGATGATGCTGCACAAGCTGCTGATACAGAACAAAACAATGTTGCAGAAAATACAAACCAAGAAGCTGTTGATACAGAAGTTACACAAGAAGTTACTAACACAAAAGCAGAAGCTCCTGACGGTTCAGAAAGTGCAGAAGCTCCTGCAAATGCTGTTGATGCCGAAGCAGAAGACAAAGCGGCAGATGTTAACAATACAGTTGATACAACAGAAACAACTGATAATAAAACACAAACAAATAACAGCGAAGGTAAAGATAACAATGAAGAAAAATTCGTTGTAAATAATGAAAATGTTCTTGAATTAACAGGTCAAGCAGTTGATATTAAAGGTGAATTGCTTGAAGAAATTAAAGAAGCTCTTAAATCAATAAAAGTTGCAAAAAATGACAAAAAGTTTGCAGTTATTGCCGATAAAAAGATTTCTTTAATCTTAAAAAGATACCAGAAAGACGAAGAACAACGCCAAAATCAAGTTGAACAACTTGAAGAAAGAAACAACGAATCAAAAAAAGAATTAGAAAGATTAACAGGCAAATCATCTGATGAAATAGACAAAGATATTAACGGCAGCGAAAAAGATTCTGAATTAACAGGACAAAACAGCAGTGCTGACGAAGAAACAAAAGACGAAGTTCAAAAACACAGAAACAATATCATCAGCAACAATAAAGAAATTTCTAATATTCAAGCTGAATCAGAAAGTGCAAAAGAAGAATTTGCACAAAAAACTGCTAAAGAAAAAGATACCATAAACAAACAAGTTCCTGTTGAAAGTATTGCAAATGAACGCCATACAACATTCTTAGAAAAAGACTTACCTGAAAAATCAGAACAATTAAGCTTTACAAAAGCTGCCGGTATAACTTTGACAAAAATCGGCAAAATCTTAATTGCAAGAGGTATTAAAACTTTAGCAGCTACATTCTATTCAAGAAAAGCAATCGAAGATATCAGAGAAGGTTCAAAAAGCGTTCTTATAGGAACCGGTGCAAGAGCTGCAGCAGGCGGTAAAATGATACCTAAATTAGCTAAAACAACATCTAAAAAAGCTGCTAGTGATTCTTCCGAAGCTTTAGACAAACTTAATACTGTTGATCAAAAAATCATTTCAGTAACCGAAGAAGAAGGCGCAAATAATTCTACCGGTGAAGAAAACAATGATGAAGCAGGCAAAACTGAAAACGGAGAAAATACCAATTCCAACGAAACATCAGATGCAACTGCTCCTGCTGCATCTGAAACAGCTGAAACTGCACAAACACAACCTGCAACAGCAACAGAACAAGTTGATGAAGCAACAGCAGTTCCTCCTTCTGATGCAGAAACAGTTCAAGAAGAAGTTCAAAATGTAGCACAGGACGAAAAAACAGAAAACGAAAACACAACAGCTAAAACCAGAGCTGCTGCTCTTGTTGATGAAAAAACAGAAGAAAAAGAAGATGAAAAAGCTCCTTCAACAGATTCTACAGGAGCTTCATCAGGCGTGACAAACAAAAAAGAAGAAAAAGAAGAATTTGTCAAAATAATCAATAAGAATAGCGATTTGCTCCTTCATTTGATTACTGATATACTTGATTTTTCCAAAATAGAATCGGGCGTTTTGGATTACTCGCTTTCCGATACCAGCCTGAAAGATATCTTCCATGAACAGTTTCAGGTACATGCGATGAAAATGCCTGAAAAGGTTTCTTTGATCTGTGACTTCGATGCTCTGCTGGACATCTTCGTTC
>ENA-OPFA01000138-OPFA01000138.1-human-gut-metagenome-genome-assembly--contig:-NODE-138-length-9649-cov-3.126537_pt1 | contig 9649 bp, 6 predicted proteins | sample MGYA00241302_ERZ501538 | MGnify/ENA primary metagenome ERZ501538 (study PRJEB25962, sample SAMEA2042299) | human gut metagenome | biome: human gut; feature: human-associated habitat; material: faeces... | reverse complement strand
CAATGCGGCCCTGTACTGTATCCGGTTGTACCTTCATACCCTACAACATCACCCTTTGAAACTCTTTGGCCGTTTGAAACTTTTATAGTGTTCATATGTGCATAGAGTGTTGTTATAGGTTTACCGTTAACAATACCGTGTTCAATTATAACAACTTTTCCATATCCGCCATACCATCCGGAATAGATTACTTTGCCTGAATTAGAAGCTCTAATACCCCCTAGTTTGGGACCACCGATATCTACGCCGGAGTGGAAAGACTTGCTGTTAAATATCGGATGTGTTCTCCAGCCGAAAGGAGATGTTATACGTCCTTGAATTGGTTTTATAAATCCTGATGCAACCTGCACATCTTTATCTTTAGCAGTTCTATTAATATAAGACCCTATGCTTGCAGATTGTTTTGCAAGTTCTCTTTCTGCTCGCTGATACGCAACTCTGTCAGTACGCAATTTATTAATCATGCTTTCATTTTTTGCAATTGCCTGTTGAATATAAGTCTGCTGAGTATTTATTGAGGCAACAGAACGTTCTAAATTCCGTTTACGGGCTTCAATATTATATTTCAACATTGCAATTTCTTGAGCTTTGCTTCTAGCAGCAGCCATTCTTGCGTAATCATCTCTTAAAATAATTTTCTGAAAATAAACTCTATCAACAAGCATATTTATATCTTCAGAAGTAATAAGCAGCTCAAAGAAAGCTTTTCTTTGCGACTTAAAAACTTTTCTTATATGAGCCGCAAGAATATTATTCAAATTATTATATTCTGCAGCTGCTTTATCTAACTGAGCCTGCATACCATTTAATTCTTTTTGAGCAGATATTATTTGTGTTTTTGACTGCTGTAAAGAGTTGGTAGCATTTTCGAGTTTTTGTTGATTTTTATAAAGTTTATTTGTTTCAAGGCTTTCTAACCATTTAAGGTGATTAATTTTTGCTCTGGTCTGCTTCTTTTTTGTTTCCAAATCCTGTGTTGCAAAAGAACTGCAGCACGCAAAAGTGTTAAGCAATAACCCTAAAAATATTAAAATATTTAATATTTTTTTTATTTTCACACCTAACCTCTCATGCTTAACATTGCAATAAGTGCTGTACCGCCTATTAACCAAAGTACAACTGCTACAAAAATAAATCCAACTATAGCCTTTTTATGTTGTCTAAAAAAATCCATTTCCACCTCTCATAAACATAATATTACAAAAATGGCAATAGAGCAATTTTATTAATGAAAGTTAAGTCATTTGTGGTAGTAAATTTTTCTCTTCATCCGATTCATTAACCATCTATTTAGCACAAAAACAGTAATAGAAAATTATAACAGAGTTGGACAATAGGTTAAAAATAAAAATTGTCGATAGGGGGGCTTGTCTTGCTCGTTCGCGTTTAACAGGTCTACAGTTGCCACCTGCAATGGCTCTGCCATTCTGCCGTTAAGTCTTCGTCCTCAGCTTTCTCACGCTGCCCCGCAAAAAAAGGGGCTTCGCGCCCGCTCCATACTATAAAAAGTATTTAGTGCTAAAGCCCAAATACTTTTTATGGTGTCGACAAGCTCCCGAATATGGGACCTTTTAGCTACAGTACAAAGACATTGTATAGTGAATTAATATCAATTATGAAACTGTCAACTCAAGAGTATTACAATATTAGAAAAATATTAAATAATAAAATTATTTGTTGATTTGTTTAGTTTTTACGAAAAATAATGGAACACCAATTGTTAATCCTAAAAATGGAATAGACCAAATTATTAATAACAATGGATTCCAATTTATATCTTTTAATCTCTTATTTGCCGCAAATAAACTAATAGCAAAAAATATAAAATAAGAAAATTGCAATAATATCATAAATAATTCAGTGTTTTGGTAAGCACTTGCAATTACATTAACCATAAAACAAGTAATAAGTATAAAGAATTTTGTAATAAAGTAAGGTTTTCTTCCGATTTTTCCGCTAAAAGCTAGTGGATTATTATTGTTTTTAATTTCTGAATCAGAAATATTTTCCATGTTTTTTTGAGTTTTTGAAATAAACAACATTAAAATTATACTTATCAGGTAATATACAAATGCAGAACCACAAGCTAAAATAATAAATTTGCTTTGTGCATCTGCTAATGACATATGATTATGTACTGCTCCAATATAAATCCCTAGTATTTTTCAATAACATATTGTGAAAAGTAAGATTGTGCATCATTACAATGTACAATAATGTGATATTTACAAGCGATACTAAGCCAATGATGTAATTTCCAGCTACTAGAAAGTACCAATATAATGAATTAAACTTCCTGCGTTGCCATTAAAGAGAATTAGATAAGTTATAAAAATCGAGATAATAGATTTAATGGAAATGGCAGGTATTATCAATTTATTCATTTAAAAACTCCTATATCAAAACACAGTTGTAATTTAACATACAGAACAAGATGTAATTAACTATGAGATGGAGATGAAAACATTATAAATTAAATTTATTTTATTATTCAAGATAAGTACTTACTAGAAATAACGCGTTTTTCTTTAGGATATAATATATAATCATTATCATAAACATTAATTTTACCTATATCAGAAACTGCCATAATATAACCCGCAATATCAATCCAGTATATCTTATTATTTTTTATTATAGGAATTACTCTATATTTTAGTTGTGTATATAATATAGAATTTCTATCCAATTTTACTTGGAATTGTTCTTCATTATTATGTTCTTCTTCTGCATGTTTATTATATTGAATTTTATATATGTGATACCATTTTTTGATCGTATCCGGATTGAAGATTTCATCGTTATTAATGTAACCATAGTTATTATAATAGTTTTGAGAAATTTTTTGAGCATCCACTCTTGTTATAACGGAAGAATCATTCGCCATTATATATGCAGTAACAGGATCAAGGGTTCCCCATGTTATTATATCTTTTAGCCAAAATATAATCCAAGGCAATCCTGTTTTTTCTTTTTGATTACCTTTTAAATCATCTTTGTTTAATAAACATAAAGAAATAAAAGCACCTATGTTTCTAGTAAATTTATATAAAAATTCTTTACTAATAAAATCATAATGATTTGAAGCGGTACCTGTAAATAGCGTTTTATCTTTTGAAAACCACCATTCAATATGTTTTTTTATTGTATCAAACTTTTTATCAATTTTGATTTTTTCTATTTCATTAAAAATTTGTACAATTTTCATAATATAGTTAATTCTGCAATTGTTTCCGAGAGAAAAGTAAGATTCCCCCTCTTTTAGAATTTTGTATATTTCACTAAATTTTGCTGTTAATTCCATTGTAATCTTTGGAGTTAATGAAACTTTATAAAAATAATTACGGAATTTTTTATTTGGATAGATAGTTTTTAGAAGCGCTTTACATCTGAGGTTAATAACATTTTTATAAAATATATAATCACTATTATTTACATAATTTGCATATGTATTTTCCCAAATTTTTAATATTTTATCTTCTAAATCACCCTCTTTTGAAACATTATCAATTTCTTCTATAACTGATAATAAAAATTCATCTAAATTATCTAATACATTTACTGCTTCGTTATTTTCATTAATTGGCCTAGTATTTTCGATCCATTCAATAAACTTTTCTCGACTTGTTTCTTGTGTAATCTTTTGCCATTTATTATAAATTTTTTCTAATAACTTAAATAGTGCACTAGTTTCTTCATTTTGTGAATTATTCATAAATTCTTCTAAAATATTTACATAATTTGTATGTAAATATTTTAGTTGTTTTTCTTGTTGTGGTAATAAAATATAAGTTTGCCCTTCTGTTGTTAAACAAGGACGTCCAGCCCTTCCTATCAGATTTTTAAAATTTTTTATATCTACTAAACTATTATCATTGATATCATATGGTTTTCTTTTTAATGATGTATATGGTAATAAAATAATCTCAAATGGTAAATTTATACCTTCAATTAAAGTAGAATTTGCAATAACTACATTTATTATATTTTGTTCTACCAATTGTACTAATATTCTTCCTAATCTTCCCGGCATTTTACCATGATGTAAAACAATTCCTTTTTTTAATAATTTATATTCAACAGAATCTTGCCCAAAATAATCTGCACATATTTTTAATGCTTTATTATAAATATCTAATTTATCATTATTAGGTATTACGAAATATTGTGGAATATTTTCAACATTAGATAAATCTTCTTCAATGTATTTTAGAAATGGAGTTGCATATTGTGAAACTATATCTTCAATACCTAATATAGAAATTAATACAGTTTTATTTTTGTCTTTGTTTGTCTGTGAAGCATAGTTAAGTGCTGCCCAAAATAATCTTGGCCTCATTTTTTGAATACTTTTTTCATAATTATTATATTTTTGGGGGAAAGGACATCTTTCAATAGGATTTAATATATAAGGTCTCTGTTTTTCTTCATTTTCAAGCTTTACAATTTTACCATCTATAATATCAACGTATTGTTCATATGTACCCAGTGGTGAATAATAAAGGCGACCGATCGTTTGTCTAGTGCTTCTGTAATCCGATTTGATTGGTCTATCCTTACTACCAATGAATGCAGATAAGCTTTTTTCAATTCCATCAGCAATAGCAGATAAGCCTATGAATCTAGTATTTGCTTTTAATTTCATTTTTAATCGTGTAATTAATGTTTCCAAACAAAAAGCACGAGAGTCTTCGGAATTAATATTATGTGCTTCATCAATAATTACCAATTTAACTTTTTCAAGAAATTCATTTCCAAATAGCCTAATAAGAGCATCCGTTTTTTCTTGCGTACATATGAGAACAAAAGGATGAATAGCCTCCGTTATTGATATTTCATCTGGTCCATAGTCATTGCCTCCATACAAAGATGTAATTTGAATATTTGTATTTAAATTTTGTGTCAAAATTTTAGATAATTTAAATTCAACCTCCGCTGCAAGAGCTCGTTTAGGTACTATATATAAAGCAATGCTATCATTAATGCTATTATCAGAAATATTTTTAGATAATAAATTCTGTATGATCGCTAGTTCGGCTATAGTTGTTTTACCAGAACCTGTTGGCGTACAAAGTAAAAAACTTTCATTTTTTGCTAATTCTTCTATCCCTACTATTTGTGATGTCCATGCAAGAGTTTTATTTTCTAAAAAATTTAATTTTAAATATAAATCTAATGCTTTTTTACCATCATCATTGACAGTTTCTTTTAATTTTTGAATCCACTTTCTTAATGATGTTTCAAAATATACTTTTATTACTTGATTACAAAGCCTACATAAAATCCAAGAAAAAGAATCTTTACCGTGTAGCATAAATTTTTCTATTGCTTCAAATTTTTTCATTGCAATATCTAATCTATCATTATCTCCCCAACGGAAATAGGAATATGTAATACTTATAACCCTTATAGTTTCGTTTATAATATACTGTTGTAATGATAAGTCTTGAGTTTCAGTATTATCAATGTTTGCAATTATAATATTTATATTATTGGTATAATAGTCAGATAACAATTTTATAATACTTATAAAGTCAGCTTTTAATAATGCTTGTAGTATTTTAGATTGGTGACTATCAATATCATATTTATTTAAAACACCTAACCCTCTTGCAGGGTATTCTGCTAACTGATAACAAGCGGCTGATAATAAATATAATGGTAAATCATTTTTATTTATTTCGGGATGTGCAAGCCATTCTAAGACTTCTCCTGCACGTTTTAAAGCATTTTTAAATTTATTATTATCTCCTTCCCTTTGTATTTCTGCATATTCAATTAATAATAATGCTTTATTCAATTGAGACTCAAACATTTGGTCATTCCAAGATTTTAGTCCCTCTTTTTTGGCTTGTAATCTTGAATGATGTGCATATAGTTTTGCGAAATCTGAAGGAAATGATTCCCCTGCATATTCTTCAATAATTTTATTTGAAATTTCCAAATCTTGTTTTTTATTCATCAGAATCTCCATTCCGATAAATTTTGTCGATAAAATTTTTAAGATTTGTGATACACAACTCTGCAGCGACAAGGTTCCTTTTACCAGTATAATAACTGTTAATTTTATCTTTTGAAATCCAACTGTCATTTTTTATTGGTTTTTGGTTATATAAATAACTAACCATATCATATCTTTCTTTTTGTGTATTTGTTATATTGTTTATCGCATCTACAAAAAGGAGGCTATCACTATCACCTTTTTCAATTAGTAATTGCTTTATTTTATCTCTGGATACTGGAATTATATTACTCTTGCTTAATTTAGAATGTGCATCATTGATTAAAGTAACATTATGCGTTAATGTGCATTTGGCTTCTATAAATAATACAGCAATTATTTCATTATTTTTATTACGTAAAAAAGCTAAATTATCATCACCAGTTCTTCCAGGTATATCCGTTGATATTTCAGCGTTTTGCAAATACATATCTAACCAATCAAAAACTGTATCATGGAAAGAAAAAAGATGCACCGGAATTTCCCAATCAAGGTCAAAAGGTTTTTGAGTAATGGCAATTAAACCTCCAAAAACTTCTCCCAAATAACCTTGTAAAGTTTTCAATGGCAATACCACAGTATATATAGGTGGTTGTTCTAAGGGATCTAAATTAAATTCATTTATTTTATCAATATATTTTTTTTGAGCTTGCTCATGTGCAATCTTAATATAAGTAATTAATTCATCAGGGAAATTTTCACCATCTGCATTTAATAATAAATGTATATATGATGGGTTTTTAGAAACTTTACAATCTAACCATTCTTCTATAGCATCTGTAATTCTTTTTTCCATGTTCATTATTATACCAAATAATTTTACAGCAAATCATTCAGCAAATTCATGCATTTGATTTTTTGTTGAAGGTTTGCTCTGCCATAAACATTTAGAGTGAATGATACATTTTTGTGTCCTAAAATTTCTGACAGGGATTTTATATCAAAATCCGATATCTCTATTGCTCTTATAGCAAATGTATGGCGAAGTTCATGAAATTTTACCGGTGTTAGTTTATGTTTTTTTACAAATCTTGAGAAAAATTGTCTATAAACTCTCGGTTCTGTTGGGGTTGATTTTCCTGTTAAGAAATAATGATTCGGATTATTTGTATAAAACTTTTTTATAATATTCATTAATAATGATGGTACGGGAATAGTTCTTTGCGAACTTTTTGTTTTGGGTGAACCAATATGAATATAGGATGTTTTATTTAATTTATCATAAATTCTTTGTACGGTTTTATTTATGGTAATAGTGTTATCGAACAAAGATATGTCTGACATTTGCAAGCCGCAAAGTTCTCCTATCCTCAATCCGGTAAATAATGTCAGTAATATTCCAACTGATTTTCTTGTTAAATTCAAATAAATTGCTTGTATCAGTGTTTGTTCTTCGTCCTTGGATAATGCTATAACTTTTTTAATTTCCGAATCTTTTGGGTAGTCTATTAAATCCCAATTTAATGCAGCAATTACTCTTGATTTATATGCAAAATTTAATGTAAGTCTTAAGACAAGAATGATATCCCTTATAGTTTTTACTGTAAGACCGCCTGCATTATCAAGTCGTCCGTTATTAAAAAGATAAAAAATAAATTCCTGAATTTTTGGTTCTGTTATATCGCATATTTTTTGTATTCCGAAATATGGCATCAGATGATTTTCAACAATAAGTAAAAATCCGGCATAGGTTGATTGAGTAACCATAGCCTGTTTTTCTTTTAACCATAAATGTGCCAATGTTTTAAAAGTAGTGTTTTTTGTTAGTTTTGTCATAATAAATACCTCCTTATATCTATTTATTAAGGTATTTATAAGATTTCTTGACCTCAAGTTATCATCTTGAAGACAGGGATAAATGTAATAAAAATACATGCGCAAACACATGTAATGTCCCTAAACTCCGCTTTAAAGGGTATAATGTCGAGTGGAAAAAGGTAAGAACAGAGGAAATATTTGAAAATGTTACAATAAAAAATAAACCCTCATTACCTGTTTTAGCTGTAACACAAGAAAGAGGTACTATTTTAAGAGAAAGCTGTGGAATTAATATAAAATATGAAAATGAATCTTTAAAATCTTACAAGTTAGTAAAACCTGGTAATTTTATTATTAGTCTTCGTTCTTTTCAAGGAGGACTAGAATATTCCGGATTAGAGGGTATTGTAAGTCCTGCATATACTATATTAAATAATAAACAAAGTATTTCATACGATTTTTTCAAATATTATTTTAAAACTTATAATTTTATAAAATCATTGAACATAGCTGTTGAAGGTATTAGAGATGGAAAGCAAATCAGCTATAATTCATTTAAAGATATTAAAATCACATTCCCAAATATAGAAGAACAAGAAAAAATAGCTTCGTTTTTAACATTAATTGATAAAAAAATTGAAAAACAAAAAGAGCTTGTTGAACTCCTCAAGAAGTATAAAAGAGGATTGCTTTCAGCAATATTCAGCCAAAAATTGAAATTCAAAGACGATAACGGAAACGATTATCCGGCATGGGAAGAAAAATCTCTCGGAGAAGTAACAGGCAATATATCTTATGGCTTAAATGCTGCATCAAAAGATTATGACGGAGAAAATAAATATATCAGAATTACTGATATTGATGAAACTACAGGTAAATTTAATAATTTGGATATCGTTTCCCCAGATTGTGTTTTATCAGATGATTACAAGTTAAAAATTAATGACTTATTATTTGCCAGAACAGGGGCAAGTACAGGAAAGACATATTTATATAATGAAAATGACGGAAAGATGTATTTTGCAGGATTCTTAATAAAATTTTCTATAAAAAACGAATATTGTAGTAATTTTATTTTTTATATAACCCAAACTTTTAATTATAAAAAATGGGTTTCAATCATGTCAGCTCGATCTGGACAACCGGGAATAAATGCAAAAGAATATTCAAACTATAAATTTTCTTGCCCTGTATATGATGAACAAGTAAAAATTTCAAATATAATATCAAAGTTAGATAATATTATAGAAAAAGAGAATATTTTATTAGATTCTTATAATGATTATAAAAAAGGTCTTTTACAAAAACTGTTTATATAAACATCTGCTGTAACAACCCCTTTTTGTAAGTTTTTAAATAACTTAATATACATTCTTCTTGTTGGATTTTATTATCAAATTTTGATAAAAAATCTGATATTTTATTTTGTTCATCTTTATTTGGTATCATTAATTTTAATTTTGCTAAAGTCTGCTTGCTTATTTCTAAAAATGTTGAACCGTTGGCATATTTATAGCAAAAATGTTTTATAATTGGTTGGCAATAATATATAAATTCACTTGATACCTCATCTTTAACAGGTATCAGTGATTGAAAACCTTGATTAGTTGTAGCTTCAATGCTCAAAATTGACATTTCTCCTAAGGTCGCACGAGTAGTCAATAATACAGTACCTATTGGTAATATTTTGGCAGAACTTTTTAATAAACCTAGTCTAGAAATCTTTCTATTACTGCTATCTGCATATTTTTTTATTATTTCTGTTGGTGTAAACCAATTGATATCATCACCCCAATATTTAACATTATTAGTATCTGGAGTTCCACCTCCTACAATTTTACAAATATCCCCCAATCTTTTTTCTTCCCATGCCGGATAATCGTTTCCGTT
>ENA-OPFA01000136-OPFA01000136.1-human-gut-metagenome-genome-assembly--contig:-NODE-136-length-9675-cov-3.093451_pt1 | contig 9675 bp, 6 predicted proteins | sample MGYA00241302_ERZ501538 | MGnify/ENA primary metagenome ERZ501538 (study PRJEB25962, sample SAMEA2042299) | human gut metagenome | biome: human gut; feature: human-associated habitat; material: faeces... | reverse complement strand
AAATCACACGAAAATCCTGTTATAAAGCAAATGTATGAAGATTTTTTACAAAAGCCAGGAAGTGAAGTCTCTCATAAATATTTACATACACATTATTCTAAGAAGGAGTTGTATGATATATAAGATTTAGAAATTGACGATTCTCAATTAAAATTTGTATGTGATAACAATGATAAATGTAGTAAAAAAATAGACTTTTATTTTTTTAGTAATATAATAAAAAGAGTTAATGAACTTTAAAGAATGTTTATGAAGCTCAAAATAATAAGAGAAGGTGAAAATATGCAATACTATAATTTAAAAATAGCAATTTTTTTAAAAAACGATTTACAAAATTATGAAACATATGAAAAAATAGGAAATCTAATATCATTTGCAATGCTAAAAAATGAAAACTTAAAAGAATTATAGTATGAAATAAAAGATGGCTTTGAAAGTGCAGATAAAAAATATGGCAAAATATCTCTAATGGGCTTTAAAACTCCATCTGGCGTCGAAATTCCTCGATTAAAAATTTATGATACAGAAGGAGAAGTACTAGAAGTTTTGACAGGCCCTATGGCAATGGATGAACTGAACAAAAGAGCTCTTGCTTACAAAGAATCAAGACAAAATTATGAAGTATTGCCTGAAGAAGCCGCAGAAGAAGGGGTAATTGCTGATTATTCAGGCAATCCCAATGATTACACTACTTAGCATTTTTCTTTAGTATAATTCCATTAAGCTTGCAAAAAGAAGTCAGGATGGATAGTTCATCTTTTATTAATTTTTGAAGATATGCGTGGTCATTTACTATGCTGATATTTTTAGCAAGCTGAAACATTTTAAGAGCCTGTTTAATGTAATTAGGCCGTAATGTTGATTTTGGCAATGCGAGTTCTTGAAACAGTTTTGCATATAGAATATAGCATTTTACTAAAACGGCTTCTAAATTGAATTGTTTGGCTATAAAAATGGATTTTTCTATATAAACTTTAGCAGATTCAAAATCCTGCTTTGCCATATAAATTTCACCAATCAGTTTGTTATAAAGAGCAATAAAATAATAATTATTAATACTTGGCCCCTGTGCAATATCAAGTGCTTTGGTAGCAATGTCCAGGGCAAACTGAGTACCATTTGTTATCAGCCTGATTTCAGCTATTAAGTACCAGGAAAGTAATACACCGGTTGCAATTTTTTCCTTTGCAAAATATGCTACCTGCTCCTCTAATATTTCCAGAGCCTTTTTGTTTTCATTTTTATCTTTGAACATTTTCGCCAAAAGAGTTTTTAGAATATTTTTTGTAAAATTATCATTAGCATTATTTGCATACGCTACAACATTAAACAATTCTGTATATAAGCTATTGTAATCCTTTGTAATGAATTTATTCAGTATATCAATAAAATTCCATCTGGAAACAATAAATGAATCCATACTGTCAAGTGAGTATTCTTTGAGAATATCATCTAGTATTTTTACAGAAGTTTTAGTATCTCCCTTTATAGTATTTGCTAATGCTAATGCTAGATGGGCACGACAGAGAAGTGCTGGATCAGAGGTTTGATTTTTTTCCAGAATGTCAAAAATTAATTTTATCACATCAAACATTCTGCTATCGCCTTGAAAACTTAAAGCTTCTGCAAAGTCAAAATATACTTCCAGCCAGGTTTCATACAAATCTGTAATGCTTATGACAGCAGTATTTTTACCTTTAGTTAAGTATTTTTCAATCACAGGCATAATCTCAGTATCAACGAGATTTACTACCTGACCGTAATTCCCTAGTCTTAATAACGGGCGAACCTGTCTTGATTTTATTAATACCTGCTCAAGCTCCATTTCATCTGGAATTTTATTTAAAACGCTGTCAGCACATTCAATTACCCCCCAGTAGTTTCCATTCTTCATTGAGGAAGATGCTAAATACCCCAAAAGTTCAATATGCTCATATTCTTCATTGTCATCAAGCATCATTACAGCATTCTGAATATATTCGAATGCTGCTTTGTTATCAATTGGTTCTAATAACTTTCCAACTCGTGTATATATATTCTTCTTTATTTTTAGATAATGCGGACTGTTTTTATTCTCAATCAGCTTTAATGATTGTTTTTGAGCTATTATATATAAACCTATGTCACCAATATAAGCAGCTTGTTTCATTAGCAAAGTCCATATTTCAAAAGCTTCATTTTCATTTTTTAACTTTTGTACAATGTAGCCTAACAACGCTATTGATGATTGTTTATATATTCCTAATGTTTCATATAAGATATTTAATACATCTTCAAAACATTCATCATTTTTCATAATAGTAACAATCGATTTCCATATGTTAGAACTCTTAAATTCAAACGATAGGTTATTAATTTGCGTTATAAAACCATGTTGAACCAGCGCTTCAATTATTCTTTCGAATTCCTGAGGCGAATTGTTGTCAAAATGTTCAAGCATTGCAGGATAAAATTTACTTCCTAGAACCGACATTGCTGCAAGCATTCTAAAAGCAGCCATATCTTCGCTTTTTAGAATAGTTAACCTTGTATCAATAATATTATCGAGAGAAGTGTATGCAATATGCTTAAACCCATTTCTTGCCACATCTTTATGAAGCATAATCATTTGTTCTACTATAGATGGATTACCCGCAGAAATTTTATGTGCAAGATTAACAAAATCCTCGCCGACACTAACATCATGATACTGATTTATCAAGACTTCAATTTGATTTTTTGAAAACGGGGCTATAGTTAAGTCAGTATAATTTTCTTCTGCTAACTTTGGTGATGTAATGCAGCCCATACCGGGTCTTTCTATTGAAGAAATCAATATAAACTTACATCTTTCAAGAATATAATCCTCCTGTAGTAATTCTTTTAGAAAATCAAATGACATACCATCAATATTTTCAAAATTATCAACAATGAAAACAACCTTCATTTTTTCTACGATTGTAAGGATAACCTTTTTCATTATTGTGAACATTTTTGCTTTATTAAAGTAAATATTTTCATATTTATCAAGATTTTCCGGATATAAGAAATTTAACAAATCTAAAATTTCTGTATTACTTAGGGTAGGAAAATCCTGCTTAAAAAACTTTAGAGAATTTTTTTTAAGCTGTAAGGTATCCGGACAAAAATTATTTACGTTAAAAAAAGTCAGCAGCAAGTCCTGGAAGTATCCGAATGGCGATAATTGGGTAACCTGTGTACAAGTACCAAGCAGCCAGATGAGCTTAGCATTTTTAAGCTCATTTATTGTATATCTTAAGACTAAATTTTTGCCAATCCCGCTTTCTCCGCTGATTGTTATAATTGAAGTTTCTGCATTCTTGATAGCTTCTAATAATTGCGTTTTAACTTTCTGTTGAGAACTTTTATTGGCAGTATATTCGGGTTTTGGCTCAAATTTTGGTTTAACAAATTCAATACCGCACTTTCTGCAAGACTTTGCATCCGGTAAGTTGGCAGCGCCACATTCACTACATATTTTTATTAATACTTTATGACATCCAGAACATTCTGTGGAAGTTATTAAATTTATAGTCCCGCAGTCTTTACAAACAGATGCAATTTTAGCTCCGCAAAAGTTACATTTTAATGAATTATCTTCAATTTCCTTTTTACATCTGGGACATTGCATTAATATAATCCTTATATGACTGCAATAATTTCATTTAAAGCATCAATAACTTTATTTTCGCTTAAATCAAGTTTTGCAGCAATTTGAGAAATTTGTGCATTCTCTTTGTACTTCATATTATAAATTTCTAAAATATTTAAATCAGGATTTTTATTAGCGAGTTCTTGCAAATCTTTTGCTACTAATTCAATATCAATATTATTATCCGGTTCATTATTTTCCGGTGTGAAATCAAACTTTGAATAATCTGTCGTTGCAAATGTTTGTGGTTCTTCTGGGCTAACTTCAGTTTGTTCTTCCGGCTCAAAGAGAGGTTCTGGCTCAAGTTCCTCAAGACTTGAAATATCACCGCCTTGCAAGAGGTCTAATTCTCCTGATGCTTCCGGCATAAATTCTTCAAGCTCGTCTTCCACTGGGTTTAGAGCAAAATCTTCATTTAAATTCCCGCTGTCAATTAAATCATCACTATCAGATATAACCGGATTTAATTCTTCTTCTTCTTCCGGTAAAGCTAATTCTTCCTGTGATGTACCGAAAACTTCTAAATCATCAGGGTTTTCATCAGTTGTTAACATTTCTGTTATATCATCTTGAATATCACTGCTTGCCGTTAATTCACTATTCTGATCAAGATTTTCTAATTCTGTGTGATTTTCCTCTTCATTAGTTTCTTCTATTTCATTAGAAAAGTCAAAAGATGCTAAATCCTCTTCATTCTCAGTATTTTCTACTAAATCTGTAAAATCAGTGCTGCTTTCTGTTATATCTTCTTCAGGAGCTTCGACTTCAAGTCCTTCATTAAATTCTTCTATTGAAGCGTCTTCACTTAAATCTAATACTTCGTTTTGCTCTGCTTCTAATGTTTCGGGCAAAATTATTTCAGCAGGCTCAATAACTTCGTCACTCTTAAATGTTTCTGACTCTTCAATAGCTAATGGTACTTCGGAAATTTCTTCCGTATCAAGAGATATAGGCTCATCCGTTAGTTCATTAATATCATTATTATCATCAGCAAAATTTATACTTAAATCATCAGGTATTGTTTCTGTAAAATTACCTAAATCTATACTATTATCAATATTTTGGACATCAGAAGGCGAATTAGTTGTTACAGTTTCTTCAGCTTCTTCTGTTTCAGCCTGTTCAAAGTCTAATGACGCAACCTCTTGAGTTTTATAAGGCTCTGGCTGCATTTCTAAGTCAATTGTATCAATATTAACGCTATCATCAATTATTGGTTCTTGGATAATTTGCGGATGTTCTTCCTCAACGCTAATTTCTTCTTGTTTTACTTCTTCTGCAACAGGTTCAATGGGTTTAATAATTTCTGGAGCATTAATCATCTTGTCAATCAACTTCTGGTCAACTTTTATAGTATTATGTTCCCTTATAAAACTTCTATGTTTTATTTCAGGATGAAAGTTCATCTTTTTGGGAACTGTTATTATGGAAGTAGATACAACTTTTTCAAGATATGCATTTATAACATCTTCATTAGTAACCGTTTTTATAATCACTTCTGAGTGAGAATAAACATCATCAATAATATCCTCAAGAATTGATTCTAGGCCGGGGAACTTTTTGTGTTTTTTTACTAAATTTTCTATTATGCCATAATATTTATTTTCTTTTTCCATAATAAATTCTCATCTTCTAGCTTATAAATGTATAATCAGAACCGGATTTCCCTGTAGTTTTGCAAAGGAATCGGTATTTGTGCTCAAGTTCATAGCAAGAGCTTTATTAACTGTTTGCAGAATTAAAGCATCAACACTATTTTCTCCGCTTGAAATTGTAATTCCGACGGCCTCAAACTTTCTGCTGTCACGGTTGTACTTAATTTCAACTCCAATTTTATTTGTTATTGGCGGTTTATTTAAGAGCAATAACTCTGTTTTTAAATTTAATTGTATAATTTTACCTAATTTTGTAAGATATCTTTTTGCAGATGTATTAGATGTATACGCCGCAGGAACTTCCCATTCAACTTTTAAATTTGAAACAAGGATTGAGGCATCAAGATTTTGTTCAATCATAGGAATTGTTTCAGAAGCAGCTTCATTGACCGTATTTTGTGGTGTTGTTGCTTCAACAGACTCAATTGGCATTGCTTCTTCTGTTTTAGGAGCTGCCTGCGATTCTGGATTTGATGTTTCATTATTGATTATATCTTCACTTGGAGGTGGTGATGCAAGAAATTTAGTATATCCAACATAACCAAGGGCACCTGCTGCAATGAGAACAAGCAATATTGAAAGCGGTATTAAAAAGCTTTTTTTCTGCTTTGCTGGATAAACCTTTAGCCCAGGAGTTTCTTCTGTAGTAGCAGCATCTTCATTAACAACATCTTCTGTATCATTATTAAATAATGCTTCAATTTGTTCTCCAGTTCCATTTTCTTCGCTTATCGGAGCTTCAATATTATTATCTTCCGGCTGATTTGTAAGTTCCTCAAGAATATCTTCGGAAGTATCAATACTTGGTGAAGCTACAGTGGTATATTCAAAAGTTGTATTACTACTTACTTCTTCAGTCGCTTCCTCGGAAGGTTCATTATCAAGAGAAGCAAATGGCATATCTTCTTGTATTGTTATATCTTCTATATTTTCTTCATCTGTCAGTGTATTTGGAATTTCTATTTCTTCATTTGAATCGTCCTGTTGTAAATTTATCTCAGAAGAAAAGTCTTCATCTACAGTTTCTAAAACATCTTCTTGTGCAGCCACAGAAAAATCTTCAATATCTTTTTCTTCTAAATCAATTAAATCACTAGTTTCTTCAATCGAATCTAAAGTATCAATGCTTGGTTCTAAATCATCTACTATAGGATTTTCCAGGCTCAAGTCATCAATATTTTCTTCAGAAAGTAAATCTAAATCACCAGAACTTTCAAAACTGATTTCCGGAGAGTCACCAAATCCAAAGTCTGGAATATTTTCTTCAATTTCATTTGCTTCAATATTGTTATTATCAGCTATAGATACAAATTTAAATATATTTTTAGCTTTGATAGCTTTTGCAAGTTTTATACGGCCTTCTTTAGATTTTAATAATTCTGAATAAAAGCTGTTTTTATCTTCAAGGGTATTATCAATGAATGCAAAAATATCCTTATCACTGACTTCTACAGAATCCTCAACTGTAACAATCAACGGTTCAATATCATAGAAAGATTCAAGGTCATCTTCATTTATATGATAATATCCATCAACAGAATTCATCATTTTTACATTTTCCGGATTAACAAAACCTATTACTGTAGCACCTGATAGGTCTGCATTAATTTTGATGAACATGTAAGCAGTTGGAAGAAGATTATTTTTGAAATGTGCAGCTGGTATACTCATTTCTTCTTCATTAAAGAATACTCTGGCATCAAAATAATTTCCATTAATGTATATATCTGAGATATCAATATCTTCAAGTACGGTTCCAATATTATGCAATCCAGATTCAGAATCTACATCATATTTTTCTGTATCAAAAAATTTTGCAGCTATACTTCCTGCAATAGCATTAGCGACAGCTCTATTTCTTACCTCTGTATTGGTAATCATTTTACATATATTCTGCGCCATTTCAATATCGCTATTATCTATTAAAAAATTATCAGTATTCACCAAACACTCTCCCATGCTATGTTAAATAATACCATACTATAAAAAAAAAATCTATATATAGCATGCCGATTTGACTTTTTGAATTAATTAATTAAATCAAATAGTGGATATTTTGTTCCCAAAGCTAAAGAAATAAATTTTATTTTCGTTTACATAATTGAAAGGATTAAATTTCTATGTTTTCTTCAATGATACAAAATTTATTATCATCATCCGGTAAAGCAAGTGCAATGCAGCGTGCCGTGCAGATGAACAATTATGTAAATACTTTAAACGCTCAGTGGGCACCTGTAGAAAAACAAAATACTGCTGTAGAGAATCAGCAGGCCAAGATTCAATCTTTTGAGAATGTTCTAAAGAATTCTACCGGCGTAAAATTTGGTGATTTACTTACACGTCCTGTTACAAAAGTTAATGCCAACATTTATTCTGCTCAAGCAGAAACCGGAGCAGAAAAAATATCTACAAGAGAACAGATTAAAAATATTGTATTTAGGGCTGCAAAAAAGCATGGCGTTGATGAAAAACTTGTTAATGCACTTATTAAGCAAGAGTCCGGGTTTAATCCTAATGCAAAGTCAAAAGTAGGTGCTATGGGCTTAATGCAGTTAATGCCTGCAACTGCAAAGGGACTTGGGGTTACAAATCCTATGGATCCAGAACAAAATGTTGAAGGCGGAGTGAAATATTTGAAATCCATGCTTAATAAATATAATGGTAATGTTATTTTAGCGCTTGCAGCTTATAATGCTGGGCCTGGGGCAGTGGACAAATATGACGGCGTTCCTCCTTATAAGGAAACTCAGAACTACGTAAAATCAATTCTTGCTAATTATTTATAGAATTTAGCTTTTCAAGTCTTCTGGCTTCTCTTTCCCTATCTTGCTTTTCATGGATTCGACGCGTATTTTTATATGTTAAACGCGGAATAAACCAGCCAAGCAGATATGGTGATATAAAGAATGTTGTTAACAAACCTGGTACAGATGTAAGCCCCCTTGCAAAAGTTGTTATTTTGTTACTCTTTGCTTTGCCTACAGCCTTCATTAGCTTTTTAATTATTTCATCAGCATTTGACTTATCAAATTTTTCAACAAGTGAAATTATTTTTTTGTTTTTCTCAGCTTTATTTAAACCATTTAAAGATGATATCTTAAATATTTCTTCTGCATGCTCTGATTTTGATATAATTTTCTGTAAATCTCCACCGTTTTTATCAATGTACTTGCAGAAATTTAGCATTTTATCTTTTGTATCAATATTATTGTATAGAGAATTAATTTCTGAATTTGTTAGAACATGAGCTTTGCTGTATGGATTCAATAAATCCAGAGAAGTTTTTAGTTTTGACTGACTGCTTCTGTCTTTTTGCATCAGTACAAATCCAGATTTCTTTTCATATGAAGTTACGCATGCTCTTGTAAGCATAGGTACTGCAAAAACTACAGCAAGGCTTGATGTTAAATCTCTTAAAACAATTTCCCATAACTCGGTTAAATCTTTTTTTCCGTCTTCATCAACCTGTGCACGACTGTAAGCTCGAAGCCCTCTTGGAGCTAAAAGCCCGAATACAGATAGGCCAGCCATCAAGGTATTCGTAAAATTGTGGCCATTATATTCTAATTCATTTGAAACAAAATCATTTTTGTTCTTATTGATAATTTTTCCTAGCTTTTCAAGAACTCCTGCATTAGGCTTTCTTCCTTCAAATGCTATATTGTAATCCTGAGTTTTTTGATCGACTTTTCGTGCCCCAGGTGCAGTATTGCTTCTTGCATAAATTTTAGGCAGCACTGACAGCACGCCTAATGTAGCAGCCATCATAGAAATATTTGTAATCATTCTCTTTGCAAGAGATTTATTTTTGATGCTTTCTGCAGAAAGCTCATCAAGTTTGTCTAGGTGTTTGTTTACAATGATTGCATCGTCTGAGTATTTTATCATTGCATCAATTGCATTCTTTGTTGAAAAAGCTTTTTTGCAGTCAAGCTTATCTGACCCGAACTTGACTTTCTGAAGCATGTTTAAATCAGAACTGGTAGAATACCTTATATTGTCAATATGCTCCATGATATTGTTCATGCATTCGCTTCTGTACTTAGCTTTGCCCCGGAATTTTTTTAACTTGGCATCCGCAGGAATTTTTTCCATATTATTAATTTGTTTTAAAATGTATTCAACAGATTCTTTTTGAGTGTTTTCTTTGCCTAAAGTGTCATTTAATATTTTTTCGATATTTGTTCTGTAAAATTCCTGCTTAAATCGCTCAGGCTGCTTCAAGAGACCTTTATCAAAATTCGGGTTTGTAAGAATTTCCTTTAAGCTGTTGCCAAATCTTTTGATTAATTGAGTATTAACACTTGTGGTACGGCCAAATTTAGCAGCAATAAGAAGCGATAACGGGGCAACCGCCATCATGCATGG
>ENA-OPFA01000128-OPFA01000128.1-human-gut-metagenome-genome-assembly--contig:-NODE-128-length-9944-cov-2.466478_pt1 | contig 9944 bp, 10 predicted proteins | sample MGYA00241302_ERZ501538 | MGnify/ENA primary metagenome ERZ501538 (study PRJEB25962, sample SAMEA2042299) | human gut metagenome | biome: human gut; feature: human-associated habitat; material: faeces... | reverse complement strand
AATAAATCCCCCCGCCACTTTACAAATTAGAATTAATCCTTTTTCTTTGCAGGGATTCTCATTGCATAGAAAGAACGAATTACATAAACAAGAGCAATTACCAGAATTACCGCTCCGGCAATCTTAGCATGAGCCTTGAATGCAGGATTGATAGCAATTTCCATTGCCAGCAAACCAAACAGAGTCGTAAATTTGATAATCGGGTTCATAGCAACTGATGAAGTATCCTTGAAAGGGTCCCCCACTGTATCACCAACGACTGTAGCTGCGTGGAGTTCAGTTCCTTTTTCATTCATATCAACTTCAACAATCTTCTTTGCATTATCCCAGCATCCGCCGGCGTTTGCCATAAATACAGCCTGAAATAGGCCAAATACAGCAATTGCAATCAGATAGCTTACAAAGAATGATACAGGTGCTGCATTATCACCAACAGGGGCAGATAAGCATGCTAGAGCCAGAGCAAAGCCAAACAAGGCTATAAATATATTATACATACCTTTCTGAGCATATTGGGTACAAATCTTTACTACTTCTTTTGAGTTAGCAAGATTAGCACACTTATCATCAGCTTCACCAAGTTTAATATTATTCTTAATAAATTCTGTTGCAGAGTAAGCACCTGTTGTTACAGCCTGCATGGAAGCTCCTGAGAACCAGTAGATAACGGCTCCGCCCGCTATAAATCCTAGCAGTGTATACGGATTTAACAGGTTCAAAATCATCTCTGGCTGAATTCCAAGAGTTTCCTTAATTACAAGAATTAATGAGAATATCATGGTTGTAGCACCAACTACAGCTGTACCAATTAATACCGGTTTTGAAGTAGCTTTGAATGTATTGCCTGCACCGTCATTTTCTTCCAAGTATGTCTTTGCATTCTCAAAATCGGGTTTGAAGCCGTAATATTTTTCAATACCTTCTGCAACATTAGGAATTTCTTCAATTAACGACAGTTCATATACTGATTGAGCATTGTCCGTTACAGGACCATAACTATCTACAGCAATTGTTACAGGCCCCATACCAAGGAAACCAAATGCTACAAGACCAAATGCAAATACTGAAGGATAAATCATCACTTCGTTTGGAATATACTGACTTGCAAAATAAGCCAATCCCATAAGAAGAACAACAATTGCACCAATCCAGAAGCCAGAGAAGTTGCCTGATACTATACCTGAAAGTATTGTAAGTGATGCACCACCTTCTTTAGAAGCAACTACTACCTCGTGGGTATGTTTTGCTTTAGGACTTGTAAACACCTTAGTAGCTTCCGGAATGAGAGCTGCACCCAACGTTCCGCAAGAAATTATTATTGAAAGCACAAGCCATAAGTTTTCACCCATTTCGCTTAATAGATAATAACTTACACCGAAAGTCATTATGATTGATAAGATTGAAGTTATCCATACAAGACTTGTAAGCGGCGCTTCAAAATCAAATTTCTTTTCAGGTACTGCAAACATTTTTGTAATAGCACCATTAATCCAGTATGCAATTACAGATGTAATAATCATTAAGAATCTCATCGTGAAAATCCAGGCAAGTAATTGCACCTGAAAATCTTTAAATACACCTAACAGAATGAAACTAACCAGAGCAACTCCTGTTACACCATAAGTTTCAAACCCGTCAGCAGTAGGTCCGATAGAATCTCCGGCATTATCCCCTGTGCAGTCTGCAATAACACCAGGGTTACGAGGATCATCTTCTTTAATACCAAACTGAATTTTCATTAAGTCAGATCCGATATCAGCTATTTTTGTAAAAATACCGCCCGCAACACGAAGTGCAGAAGCACCTAGAGATTCACCTATTGCAAACCCTATAAAACAAGCTCCGGCAAGCTCTCCAGGAACAAATAAAAGTATTACAAGCATCATTATAAGTTCTACTGATACAAGTAAAACACCAATACTCATACCGGCTTTAAGCGGAATGTTTAAAATTTGCAGCGGGTTGCCTTTTAGTGCGGTAAATGCTGTTCTTGAGTTTGCAAGTGTATTCATTCTTATGCCAAACCAGGCAACAAGATATGAACCAAGAATACCTAAAATAGACCATCCTAAAATGATAAGAACAGATTTCAATTCCATTCCTTGCAAATACCAGAAATAAAATGCTATACACAAACCAATTAAAACTTCTAAAGCAATTAAAAACTTACCCTGTTGAACAAGATATGTCTTGCAAGTTTCAAAAATAGTATTGCCTACAGCGTTCATAGCCTCATGAACTTCAACTTTTTTCACCTTTAAAAACTCTATAAGACCGAATATAACACCAATAACAGAAACAATTAACCCTACAACCAGAAGATTGTAACTAAACGGATTTTCTGCTTTGATGTTCGGAACTACAAGAGAGGCCTCTCCGGCAAAAGCCGGTGCCGTTAAAATCATTGCAGTTAGTACTGCAAACAATGATTTTAACATTGATTGTTTTTGTAACATAACTCTCTCCTTTTAATGTTAAAACTCAAACACTAATAAAGGTATTATATAAAATTTGTAGAAATAATACAACCATAATAAGAATATTTAATTTGACAAACCATTATGCTCTTGTTATAAATATATATATTAAAACAAGCGTGGGCATGTGGTGGAATGGTAGACACGCTAGTCTTAGGAACTAGTGCTAACGCGTGGGAGTTCGAGTCTCTTCATGCCCATATTAAAAAACAGGATAATTAATTATCCTGTTTTTTTCTGCTGTTTTTGTATTAAACCAAACATTTCAATCATGTACTGCTAATATGATTATTGCCTAAAAAGAGGCATTGTGTTTAGGTTCTAGCCCGGCGTTTTTATGTTAAGATTTATTTATGTCAAATATATTCCTAAAAACAGAGAGATTTATTTTAAGATACCTAACTCAAGAAGATTTCGAAGAATTAAAAGAGATATTACAAGACAAAGATGTTATGTATGCATGGGAATATGAATTTTCGGATAATGATGTTCAAAATTGGATTGATAAAAATTTAGAACTTTATAAAAAATACAATCTCGGCTACTTTTTAATGGTTGAAAATATATCAGGTAAGATTTTGGGGCAGGCAGCCTTAATGCCCGAGATAATAGACCAGCATAAATATTATGAAATTGGATATATTTTAAAAAAAGAATATTGGCATAAAGGTTTTGCTACGGAAGCCGCAAAAGCCCTAAAAAACTATGCATTTAATAATCTAAACTTGAATGAAATTATATTTGAAATTCGTCCAAATAATATATCTTCTCGTAAAATTGCCGAGAACCTGAATGCAAAAATCACCGGCAAATTTATCAAAAATGTCAGTAATAAGAAAATGCTGCATTTGATTTATAAATTAACACGATGCTCGTAACGAAAAACTCCAAGAATCAAAGAGCCAACACCGCAAAAATTATTTTTACAAGTTTTATAAAAATTATGAAAACAAACAGCATCTCATTTAAAGGAATAAATATATCACATGCAAATCTTCTCGGACATAAGATGAGTATTTACAAACTTACGCAAAAAGATGCACCCCTTATTGAAAAATTGGAAAAAGAAGTAGATTTAAAAGAACTCATTCCAAATATTGATAAAAATAATTTTGAAATATTCAATGCTATTTTACAAGGCAGCTTTAGACACGCATTAGACAAAAACAAACACAGTATGCTGCTCACTTGCGATGATAAACCCTGTGGAATAATGGTAAATTTAAACAAAACTGCCTGTCATTTTGTAAAATACATATGCACTTGGCCAATAGAGCCTGACAAAAAAGCTCCATTCGGTGCTCAAACACTCTTTGAAGAAATGTTCAAAAATTTTCTTAATTCTCAAGCCAAATTTATAGAACTTTATGCAATAAGATTTGGAGATGCTATCTCCAAATACATGAGAATTGGGTTTACCCCAAGAGGTGGAGATAATGACGTAGAATTGATGAAAATCTCTAGAGAAAAAGTCCTGGAAAGCTATAAAAGACTAAAAGAACGCATAAATCTTGAACCAGCAAATAATAAAGAAGATATAGATTTATTAAAAGAGCTAAAGTATTAAGTTTTGTAAATATTTTTAACACCTCTGAAATCACATCATTATTATATACTTTATATACATGTAAGACTAAGATGGGACATAGAAAATGACACCGACATTAGGCATGTACAGTATGAATATGAATGGATGGCAAGGCTTGTTTCAGCAAGGTCTTGGTATGCTCGGCGGAAGTTCTATGGGCTATGGCAATTATAGCAGTTTTGGAGGAAGCGGTATTTTCACAAACTGCTTTGGCGAACCTAATTATGATGCAATGGCTGGCTATGGAGTAGCTAATGCACTATTAGGAGTCGCTGGACAAGCAATTGCAGCAAATCGAAAAGAAAAGGCACCTGAAGTTAATTACACACAAGAACTTTCTAAGATAAGCAAGGAAATTGAAACAAAAGAAATAGATAAAGCAGAACAAACTGATATTATAAATACTAAAACCGACGAAATTAAAACTGCAACAGATACAAAAACAAAGCTTAATGGAGATCTCACAACAGTAACAAGCAATTTGAATGCATATAAGAAAGAATTAAATGATGCAACCTCTTTAACTGAAGATCAGCGAAATACTATTGAGTCAAAAATTGCACAAGCTGAAAAAGATGTAAATGCAATTGAAGAAGATATAAGAGCCCAGGAAGATATAATTAGAAAAGCAACCGAGGCAAAACGCAATGCAGAAACAAAAGAAGCGGCTTTACAAAGTGAAATAGATGAATTAAAGAAAAAGCAAGCAGAATACCAGAAAAATCTTAATACAAAAACTCTTGATGATGCTGACGGCAATGTCTTGCAAAGAGCCAGAAAAAGCTGCATGGATGAAACATATAACGAACAAAATCAAGCATCAAAAGCCGACATCAGAAGAGCTTTCAATACCTTTATAAAAGCAGATAATGACGATGATAAACGAACTGCTGCTGAAAAAATTAAAGAAATGTATGGTTCTAATTCAAAATTAGCAGATGATTTTGCTAAGCCATACAGTATAGTTGAACAATGGTTAAAAGAGCACCCTTCAAATGATTAAGTATTGTAACAAAATATATTGATACTAAAATTCATAAAAGTTAAATACTTTATATATATGTAAGATAAAAATGAGAGTATAAAATGGGTTACTACACAGAAATAAGCAATAGCCAATACGCAGCGAAAGACACCGCACTCTATAATCGTCTGAATGGAGTTAACGGTCATACATTCCTTGGAACATTTCTGGTAAGCAATACGACAAATATTTTCGGGATGGCAGCACAAGCCATAGGCAATAATGGGTCTGAAAAAGGTGATGTCACCGGCCCTGAAACAGAAACTGACACTGTAGACACAGATGCCAGCAGCAAAAACATTTCGAACTTTACTGCAGCAATGAAGGCTTTCGGAAAGAATCCGACTAAAGAAACAGCACAAGCATTAAAAAAAGCATATGAAGCAGATCCGGAAAATCCTACAATTAAAAGGTATTGGAAAAACTATGAGTCTAAAGTTAATGAAAAACTAAAGGAATCATAATACAAGTTTATAACCCCATCTTACATCTTACAAAGTTTTTATCCGCTCTTTGCGGATTTTTTTTGCATTAAAAAGGCCGGCCTTTTTAATTAACCTCTTATACCTAATTCTTTAATTAAGCTTCTGTAACCTTCAAGATTCTTTTCTTTTAAGAATGAAAGAAGTCTTTTTCTTTTACCTACCATCATTAAAAGACCGCGTTTTGTAGCAAAGTCCTTTTTGTTAGATTTCATATGTTCAGTAAGTTCTGAAATCTTTTTAGTTAACATAGCAATTTGTACTTCTGCAGAACCAGTGTCCTTTGCATTAGCACCGAATTTTTCGATAATTTCTTGTTTGTTCTTTAAGTTCATTTTTTCTTCCTTTTCTATTTGCTCCTTAGTAAGGCGTAGGTACCACCCCAGCCCCCACCGGGCACGTGTACTCAGAATCTTACTCACGTAAGAGTCCACAAGGGTAAATATAATATAAACAAACTCAAAATGCAAGCTTATCCTATTGCGTGGTATGAACCTATTACATAAAACATTTTTACCAGCGGCATAATTTCTTCAAAAGCCTTTTTTATTTTTTCATCAAGAATATGCCCTTCAAAATCTATGTAAAACACATATTCTCCAAGCTCCTTTTTGGAAGGGCGGGAATCAATGTAAGACATATTTATATCGTGAGCATCAAGTATTGTTAAAATCTTACTCAGCGCACCTGCTTTATTCTCGGTAGAAAATGTAATACTTGTTTTATCATTACCTGTTTGAGGTGATAAAAATTTACCAAGCAGAATAAAACGGGTCTGGTTGTTTGTTTCATCATTAATATTTTCTTCTATTACCGGAATATGATACATTTCTGCACAATCAAGACTGCCAATTGCAGCTATAGACTTATCAGAAGGAACAAGTGAACGTATACCGGCTGATGTAGAAAGAGTTGCTTCTTCAATCAATGAATCCGAAAAATTTTCTTGCAGATATCTTTTACACTGTGCAAGAGCCTGAGGATGAGAACGAACAACTTTTATATCAGATTTATGTTTTGCAAACCCGACAAGCGCATGTTCTACACCCATAGTTGTTTCTGCAATAATTTTAAAGTCTTCTTTCTTAAGCGAAGATAAATTATCAAGAGTTTCCCTTACGATACCTTCTATAGAGTTTTCTATAGGAATTACAGCAGCAATGTCTTCACTATTCTCATCTTTTAATGCACGAATAATGCTGGAAATAGATTTCAAATTTGTACTTACACAATTAAGATTAAAAGAATCAATAAATGTATTTTTTGCAAAATCACTATAAGATCCTCTCGGGCCTAAAAATAAAAGTTTTCTTATCCTTGATGTATCTAATAATTCTGGTGCCATAATTATCCTTTTATAAACTATCTGTCGTTAGAAAAATCTCTTTGTAATATGTTATTAACTCTCTTAGTAGCCTTATCAATCTCGCCGGTCTTGTAATACAATCTGGCGATTAGCATTTCCCTTGAAGTAGTCGGTGCAGCATTGTATGCTCTTTGAGCGTATGACAAAGCGGTTCCGTAACGTTTTACTATTCCGTATACATCGGCCATTTCTTCATAGCATCTTGCTTTCACATTTGCATCAGTACTATTTTCTGCAATAGCTTTATACTCTTCCAAGGCTTTTACATACTGTTTTTCGTCTTTATTTTTACGTGCACTTAAGAATTGCAGTTCCAGCTGTTGTTCCGCAGACAAACTCTGATTGTTTTCCTGCACAGGTTCTACAGCTTGCGCTGGCAGCGCTTCATTATCATCAATAGGTTTTAATTCTTCAGTTGCATTAACAGAAGATTGAATATCTACATTTAAGCCTCTGTTCTGCTGAGGTTCGTATTGTTGTTCTGCCGGCTGCTCTTCCTGATTTTGCTCTTCAGAATCATTAGGTCTAGGCATTGTATTCATAACATTATTTATATCCACTGCTGCTTGCTTTTGAGGTTGATTGTTTTCCATATTAGCCTGTGCATCTGAAAGATCATTAAACGCTTTTACAATTAATAAAAAGAAGCAGGCCAGTATTACCAGTGTAATTATTAAAAACTTCTTTGAACCAAGGTCAAAATAATTATTATTCATAAATCAAACTCCTAACTTTTCTTTATTTAATTCTACACCAAAAGCAAACATTGCAAAATCATATTTTACAGGATCCTCCGGACAGAATTCCCGAAGTTTTTCGGTTAGCTCTAATACAGCTTTGAAATCATTACTTTTTCGATTTAAAAGTCCCATACTTCTGGACACCCTTGCCACATGGACGTCAAGAGGAATTAATAAGTCCTTAGGCTGCATAAATTTCCAAATACCTAAATCTACTTCTGAGGAGCGCACCATCCAGCGTAAATACATATTCATCCGTTTCATTGCGCCTCCGTTTGCTGGATTAGGTATCATATGATAAAAGCCGTGCTCAGCAGTTTTCGGAGCATTAGAATAAAAATAGTCAACAACTGTCTGCAAAAAATTTTCAGACTTAAAAGCATAACTAAATAGCTCTTCCAGTCCCTTTGATGAGCTGTAAAGCTTATTTAGGATTTCAAACACAGGTATTATATCGTAATCTTTTGCAAATCTATATTCCATTCCTTTGAGATTAGCAAAATCACCATTTTTTACATAATTTGCAATATCATTATCAGCTCTGGCGAATAAATCATTGAGCTTTGAAATAAACATTTTGCGATTACCATATGCAAAAAGAGATGCTATAAAGCCTGCTAATTCTGCATCTTCTTTACCTTTATCATTAAAGCGGTGCAAAAATTGTATCGGGTCATCTTTTATAAAATCTTTTGTTTCATATTTCGCAGCGAGCGCGTCTAATTCTTCTTTTGTAATCATCTTATCTTCTTAAAAAACTCTTCTAATATTTTATTACATTTATCTTCTTCAATACCACCATACACTTTAATTTTTGAATTAGCAAGAGGCGGAGGTAAATACTGAGGGTTTGATAATAAAATACCGTATTCCGGATTATAAGCCCCAAAGTAGAGTGTTTTTATACCAGACTGAATTATTGCCCAGCTGCACATCGGACAGGGTTCAAGCGTAACATACATTTCACATCCGGTTAATCTGGAAGTATTAAGTTTTTTCTGAGCTTCTCTAATAGCAAGCATTTCAGCATGTGCTGTTACATCTTTATCTAATTCACGCCGATTATGAGCAGCAGCTATAATTTGCCCATCTTTTTTTATAACACAGCCGACAGGAACATCTATTTCACACCTAAGCGCCTGTTCTATTGCACTCTGCATTAATTATACTTTACTCCCCTCTCCCCAGATTTCATCGTCATAATAACCGAGTTCAAGGTGGCCTAAAATAACGGTATCTCCATTTTTTAACCCGTGTTTATGCAATTCCTCAAATACCCCCATACTTTTCAGGATATTTTGAAGTCTTACAACCTGTTCAGTATTTCTTGCATCTGTAACTTTTGCAAGCCGGTTAATTTTCCCGCCTGATATTAAATACGTTTCTTTATCGAGTTTTGTTATTTCGAACGCACTGTCATCATTGTCATATGCACCTAAATCTTCTTCGACATCTATATTAAACTCAGGTTTTGGGATCTCATCAACCTTTTGTGAAACAAAGTATAGAAGTTCATTTACACCTTCTTTAGTTACAGCAGATATAGGGAAAATATCACTTGCAAGAGGTTTAAACACTGATATAAATTTATCTAAATCCTCTGCGGCAACAGCATCAATTTTATTCAGCACCAGAATTTGATACAAGTTTGCCAGACTTTCAGAATGTTTTTTTAGTTCATTATTAATTATTTTATAATTTTCTACAGGATTTTCGGCTGTCAAATCTACAACATGAATTAAAAACCTGCATCTTTCAACGTGTCTTAAAAATTCATGCCCAAGCCCTATACCTTCAGACGCACCTTCAATAAGTCCCGGAATATCGGCAAGAACATAAGAGCCGCCATCAGCCTTTTTAACTACCCCTAGATGAGGAACAAGGGTAGTAAATGGATAGTCTGCTATTTTGGGTCTTGCAGAGCTTACGGCACTGATGAAAGTTGACTTTCCGGCATTTGGCATACCCAGCAGTCCTATATCGGCGATTAATTTTAGCTCTAACTCAAGAACTCTCTCAATGCCTGGTTCACCAGGTTCACAAAACTGCGGAGCCCTCTTTTGAGCAGTTGCAAATCTTGCATTTCCGCGTCCGCCTCTGCCTCCTTTTGCTACAAGAACGGTTTGCTCATTTTCAGTTAAATCTGCAATAATTTTTCCGGTTTTGGAGTCTTTTACAACAGTTCCTAAAGGAACTTTTATATATAAATCCTTTGCACATGCTCCATGCATACCTTTTATTCCGCCATTTTCACCCGATGGAGCTTT
>ENA-OPFA01000080-OPFA01000080.1-human-gut-metagenome-genome-assembly--contig:-NODE-80-length-11049-cov-2.884937_pt1 | contig 11049 bp, 8 predicted proteins | sample MGYA00241302_ERZ501538 | MGnify/ENA primary metagenome ERZ501538 (study PRJEB25962, sample SAMEA2042299) | human gut metagenome | biome: human gut; feature: human-associated habitat; material: faeces... | reverse complement strand
TACGATTGAATCTGTGCTTAGCTTCTGCCATTATTGCTTGTGTGATGATAAATTAGCAGACTTCCTGGACTACTTCGAATCCAAAGAAATCGGTGTGATTAATGCTTCTCCGCTTTCGTCTATGACACTACCTGTAATGATTCGGTTTTGTTGAATTGATTTTTGAATTGATGAACCTAGTTGGTTTGACCAATTGTTTGCAAAAGTGGATAATGGTAAGGAAACTAGTCCTAAGGAAAGTCCGCAAGCAAACCAAAATCTTTTTGGAGAATGAATACCCTGTACTATAACAGAGCGGGATTTTAAATACTCTTTTTTTCTCATGTCTTTCATTATTAATTTAGTATTAGAGTTGTTTTTGTTTTGATGTCAAATATAGACGGATGTTATCTTTTTATAAGTGGAAAAACTGATAATTTAGTTGGAATATCTATCAAAGGTAGCTAAACAACATATATTGCGGTGGATTAAAAATAGAAAGTACTTTGATGAATACCCATTTTCTGCTAATTTCGCAAAGGAAACACATTACTTTGATATGAAAACATACTGGGTTGATATTCTTACCTTTTTCTGTGTAGTAATACTATGCTTTTTTACAGCCGATGTACTGGCAAAAGGAGCTATATCTCAAAAATATTCAGTTACGTACTTTTCCAGTCAGAATGGAGTGGAGGATGGGCTGGTCAATGATATTATCCAAGATCATAAAGGTTTGTTATGGTTTGCTACTTGGAATGGGCTTTATCGTTTTGATGGTTATAATTTTAAGAATTATAAATCGAATATGGAAGATCTGGGAGGATTGACCAATGATCGTTTATTGGATATAGTCGAGGATAAATTCGGATGTATATGGGTATTGTGTTATGATTCCACTTGTTATCGTTTTAATCCTGACAAGGAAGTCTTTGAACCTGTCATTCAAAAAACAGTCAATAACTTTCGGTCAATATCTGTCCTTCCGAATGGAATAGTATGGTTATTATGTGAAGATGGGAGTGCAGTACGGGTCGTTACGGCTCCTGAAGATTTATCTATGACATTTCAATTCTATTCATCAAGAGAAAATATTTTGGCTACTGGTAAAATCCGGTCTGTATTTATGGATTCGAAATTACAGGAATGGCTTCTTACGGATGAGGGGGTATATCGATTATATGATTCAGAACTTTCTATTATTTCTTTATCTGATTGTCGAAAAAGTGAGAAAATACCTTTTTATTTTGCAACAGAGTTGGAAGAATATATATATTTAGGTGCACATCAAGGCAAAGTCTATAAATACTTGTTGACAGGAGAACTTTCTATCCATACTCAATTGCCAACATCGGCTTCTGTGATTTCTATTTTGCCTTCTGTGGCTGGACTGATATATGTTACTGATTCGGATGGCTTTTTTATTCATGACTCTCTCGGTGAGATAAGACATGTGATGCTTGATTCTCTTTCTCTGTTGAAAGACAAAAACATAGAGTCTGCTAAAATTACTTGTGGAGATTTATTGTGGCTTGTACATCCTGTTCCGGGAGTCACTTTGTTTGATCTGAAAACACAGCGTTTAAGCTTTATTGAAGGAAAGGATGAACAGGGAAGACCACTAAATACTGAAAGTGATTTTTTTGCTTTTGAGGATCGGAATGATATTTTATGGGTACACCCTAAGGGCGGAGGATTTTCTTATTTTGATTCTCAAAATAGGCGGTTAATACCTTTTAATACTACGGAGCAGCCTGTCAAGTGGAAATCAAATGACCGCTGTTTTGCTGCTTTTGTTGATAAACAAGGAAATTTATGGATGAGTACCCAGCTCAACCGACTTAAGCGCATCACTTTTATCCCTGATAAATTTCATATCTATACACCTGCTCCTCAGGATGTAGAGTTACCTGATAATGAGATCAGGGCACTGTATATAGACAAAAAACAACGTATTTGGACGGGAAGCAGAGATATGAATGTTTCCATATATGATGCCCGGCTTCGATTATTGAAAAGGATGAAATGGGGCAAAGTATATGCCATCATGCAAGATTCGGCTGGTGTTTATTGGATTTCGACTAAAGGCCAGGGATTGATAAAAGCAATAGAAACTTCACAAGGCAATTTTAAGCTACAGCATTTTAAACATAAAGCTGACGACCCCTATTCATTGAGTAATGATAATATCTATTTTACTTTTCAGGATAGTAGGCAGAGACTTTGGGTAGCTACTTACGGAGGTGGATTGAATTTGATTGAAACTATGCCTGATGGTACTTTAAGATTTATCAATCATCGCAATTTGTTAAAGAGATATCCGATTAGTCATTTTTATAAAGTCAGACATATTACTGAAGATAATCAAGGGCGTATCTGGGTGTCTACAACAGCGGGAATTTTACAATTTAAGGTTTCTTTTCATTGTCCTGAAGAAATAGATTTTCATTCTATATGCCGTGAACAGGGAAATGTGAATAGTCTTAGTAATAATGACGTACAAATGATTCAATGTATGGATAATGGGAACATTTTTGCCATTACTTATGGCGGAGGGTTAAATGAGCTTTCTCCCATGGGGCTCCATTCTTATCAATGTAAATCCTTCACACAGAAGAATGGACTTATTTCAGATATTATTTATTCCATGCACGAGGATAAACAAGGAAATTTATGGTTGGTGACGGGTGGTGGATTAGTGAAATTTGTAGCTTCGGCCGAACAGATTCAGTATTCTAGTGAGCATATCGCGTTTAATATGCATTTTAGTGAAGGTGTAGGGGCAACAGATGGCAAGCAGATTTTTTTTGGTACTAACCGAGGTTTGTTCTATTTTACCCCTGAGAATATTCATAAAACAGATTTTATACCACAAATATTTTTCTCTTCTATTTGGGTAAACAATCAGGAACTGACTCCCAGAAAAACTCCTTCTATTTTGTCTGTTAATCCTGATAATAGCAAGGATATGCAGTTACCTCCTAATAATCACACCCTCAGGTTGGTATTCTCTGCTCTAGACATGACCAATACGGAGTATATTCAATATGCTTACAAGTTAGACGGTTTTGATAAAAACTTTCGTTTGACGGATAACGGGCATGAGGCTAACTATACTAATCTTCCTCCGGGAAAATATGTATTTCGTGTAAAGTCTACCAATAATGAAGGTGTATGGGTTGAAAATGAACGAACACTTTCTTTTGAAGTGCTTCCTACTTTCTCTGAGACACCTTGTGCTACTATGCTCTATTTCTTTTTGATTGTATTATTTATTGCAGTTGCCATTTATGTATATACCGTTTTTTATCGGATAAAAAATAAGGCTAAAAATGAAGAATTGATTACTCAATTAAAACTCAGCTTCTTTACTGACGTGTCTCACGAATTAAGAACTCCATTAACATTGATTACCGGACCTTTGGAATATATACTCAGAGACGAAAGTCTTTCTGGGAAGGTGAGAGATACTTTGAAGATTATTAAAAAGAATAGTGACCGTATGCAGAGGTTGGTAGGGCAGATCTTGGATTTTAGTAAAATCCAGAATAGCAAGATGAAACTGAGAGTTCAGTATGTGGATATTATCAGTTTCACGAAAGAAATAATCAACTATTTTACAACTTTATCTCAAGAGCGGCATATTAGTTTGAATTTTAACACTCAATTGTCTAAAGTAAATCTTTGGGTGGACAAAGATAAATTAGAGAAAGTTATTTTTAATTTGCTGTCTAATGCCTTCAAATACACTTCTGATGGCAAGAACATTTGGGTTAGTATGAAAGATGATGGGAATGCAGTCCTTCTTCAAATCCAAGATGAAGGAGTAGGGATAAAGAGAGAAAAGCAGAAAGTGATTTTCAATCGTTACGAGAATGTGGTTCCGGATAGCATTTACGCTCCTTTAAGTTCTGGTATCGGACTTTCAGTGGCTAAAGAACTTGTGGAAATGCATCATGGTAGTATAAATGTGGAAAGTGAGTTCGGAAAAGGGAGTCTATTTACTGTAAGGCTATTAAAAGGTAAAAAACATTATCCGTCTGACACGGAATATATATTATCAGATTGGAATGAAGATACAAATTTAGATTTCAATTCTCAAAACGAACTACAAGAATTGAATGAAGCGGAGAAGCCGCTCATGCTTATTGTTGAAGACAATTATGAATTAAGAGTATTTATCAAACAAATATTTCAGGAAGCATATCGGTTTGTTGAGGCTAATAATGGCGAGGTTGGATTAAAAAAGGCTTTTTCTGATCTGCCTGATATGATAATTACTGATATCATGATGCCTGTAAAAAGTGGTCTACAGATGTTGCAGGAACTAAGGAACGATGAACGAACTTCGCATATTCCTGCCATAGTATTGACTGCCAAGACAGATATGGATAGCATTCTGACTGGTATTCATACAGGAGCTGATGATTACATAACGAAGCCGTTCAGTGTTAATTATCTGCAAGCTAAAGTAGAAAATATCCTAGCTCGGCGTAAAATGTTACAAGCATATTATTGTAAAGTAGGATATGAAGAGGGGAACGAAAATAAAGAAAAAGACAGATCGGTTCAATTGTCGGCAAGAGACGCTGCTTTTCTTAATAAGTTAGCTAAAATTATGGAAGAGCAACTTGGTAATCCGGAATTGAATGTAGATCAATTGGTCAGTTATTTCAGTCTGAGTCGGACCAATTTTTTTCATAAGTTGAAATCTTTAACTGGTATGGCTCCTATAATGTATATAAAAGAAATACGCATGAGGAAAGCTGCTGAACTGATTAAGGAAAACCAATATACAATGGCGGAAATAGCTTATATGGTAGGTTTTAGTGATCCTCATTATTTTAGTAAAAGTTTTAAGTCTTATTGGGGAATGACTTCTACAGAATATGCAAAAAATCAGATTGGACGATGAAGATAAATGATAGTAAAGTTATGTTTTATCATTATATCGGGTGAACTCATTGTTCACCCGATATAATAAGGGGGATCTTATTTTCTCACCTTATTTCCATTGATATATACTTCATTCAGTACTACATCTTTAGCTCCGGTAATTAAATTCCCTTTTTTCTCTACATTATTGAAACGGCTGTTTGTTACATGGATATCTTCAATATTGACACGGTCGTCATATCCGGTAATTAAGACTCCGTACTTACTTTTTTCACTAGTAACATTATCCAGATATACATGGCGTACTACAGGTGGGAAACTTCTGTCACATTTTTCACGGTTTTCATATTGCAGGTTGATTTTCAAAACGGCTTCGCGACATTCGCCTACTTCTATATTACGCACATAAATATTTTCAATGACCCCACCGCGGCAGTTGTTGGTTTTGATGCGGATGACACGTTCTAGGTTCGGACTGTCCATTTTGCAGTTTTCAACAAACAGGTTCTTATATCCTCCCGAGATCTCACTACCTACAACTACACCACCGTGTCCGTCTTTCATTTCGCAATTGCGTACAATGATATTTTCACTTGGTACGTTCCATTTCCGTCCGTCCGCATTCCGTCCGCTTTTAATAGCGATGCAGTCGTCTCCAGTATCGAATATACAGTTTTCAATTAATACGTTCTTACTTGATTCCGGATCGCAGCCATCGCTATTGGGACCGTGACTGGATACTTTAACCCCACGTACTGTCAGACTTTCACAAAATAAAGGATGGATAACCCAAAATGGAGAATTTTTCAATGTTACATTTTCTATTAAAATAGTGTTACAACGATATAGATTGATAAGCTGGGGACGTAAACCGTCTTCAAAAGTCATTTGGCGTTTATCTATCGGGGCAAATGTTTCGGCGTACATCAGTAATTTGTTTCTGCCGCCATTTTTTTGAGCTGTCATACCTTCCTTCCAGCCATAGTGTGGAGCACCACACATACTCCACCAGTTATCATTACTGGCCTGTCCGTCTATAATACCTTTACCGGTGATAGCTATGTTACTTTCTCCATAAGCATAAATTAATGGATGCAAATTGTAACAGTCTACTCCTTCCCAGCGGGTGAGTACGGTTGGAGTATATAGATATTTCTCTGAAGAAAATTTTAGATAGGCGCCTTCTTCCAAATGCAGATTTACATTGCTTTTCAGTGTGATAGGACCTGTTAGAAATTCTCCGGGTGGAACTAATACAGTTCCTCCACCTGCTTGACTGCATGTGAGGATAGCCAGATTGATTGCTTCATGGCAGAATATTTCACCATTATTTCCTTCTTTGGCACCGAAATCTTTAATGTTGTACACACGATCGGGAAAAGAGGTCTTTTTGATTTGTTTTTCTATTTGCTCACTTTCTTTCCAAATCTCTTGTGGTATTTGTGCATGAGCAAGTCCAAAATATGCACATATACAAAATACACTAACTAACTTTTTTACCATATATTTGATGTTTAATAATTAATAATTTCATAGTTGCCAGAAAATATCCACGATGCAATATTAAAGCATATAATTAAAAAATAAGTGGATTAATTGCCCATTATTGTGTAAATTCTAATAATGAAAGAATAATTGCTGCTACATTGCTATATTATTTGTATATTCGTACCTTAATAATCTGATATTATGAAATATATCACTTGTTATATACTGATATCTGTTTGGGGATTTTTGTTGTTATAGGAAGTAGTATTTCTACTACCAAAGATAGTCTTCTGAATATTATAGGAAGTCCTGTAGAGTTTTCTCTACAAATTGAGATTTACAGAGGTTTGGCTGATTTTTATTTTGAGAAACCTGAAGAAGTGGATTATCTTAATAAAATGTATTTCACCGCAAAAGCAGTAAATGATAAGACTCATATGTTTGAGGCTCTTTCTGATTTGGTTTTCTCGTATATTAAAGTTTATCATGCCGATTCTGTTTGGTATTATATGTCTCTTTTAAAGGATGTTGGGACACTGGAAGAATCTCATCCATATTTATTCTTTTTACGAATGAGATTGTTTGCAGGCAGAGTCAGGAATAATGAGGTTGAAACTGCTATAACAGAGGAATTGGCTTTTATGGGTAAAGAAAATATAGGTGGGAATGATATTTACATACAGATGGAACAGACTTTTATTACAGGCTATGCTTTGTGTAGTGAAGGTAAATATGAAGAGGCTGATCCCTATTTGGAAACTGCTTATAAGCTGGCTTGTCAGTTACCATATGAGGAAGGATTCAAGTTTCGTATTTGTACTGTATGGAATTTTCTTTCGACCTTGAACTTTATAGATAAAGGAGATCTATATATTGAATATGTTGAAAAATAGCTTCAGCAATATAGAAAATATTATGAGTTGTACTATGCTCGTCAACGTCCTTTCTATAATATTAATATACGATATCTCCAATGTTATACTTCTTTGTTGATGCGTGCGGATAAATTATCCGATGATAAATTAGAGAAGTATTATAATCTGATGATCAAGATGAGTGCTTGGGTTACGGAGCCTATTGATAAGTATAATTGTTTTTTGGCATGAATAATTATTACTTATATAAGCATAGTTTCCATAATGCATTGATAACTAATGACAGCTTGATAAAATATGCTTGGATGACAAGTCAGTCTAATGTCCCGGGATTATTGGATATCAATTCACAAATTTATGAGGCTATGGAAGATAATAAAAATGCTTTTAAGTATCATAAACTCTATATACAAGTGCAGGATTCCATTAAATCTTCCAATCTGAAAAAACAACTTAGTGAACTACAGGTAAAGTATGAAGTAGATCAATTGAACCATGAGAATTACCGTTTGGAAACTAAGAACAGGCGTATTTTAGTAATTACACTTTTTATGGTACTTGTATTGGTGATGAGTATTTGTTTTTACTTGTACTATGATTTGAAGAAAGACAGATGGAAAAAGTTTTAGGTGAACTGAATCAAAAAGCTGGGGAAAGTGAGAAAATGAAAACAGCATTCATTAATTCTATGTGTCATGAAATACGGACTCCATTAAACGCTATTGTTGGCTTTTCAGGTATTATTACTGCTAATGCGGAAATTCTCACTTCGTTGATAGATCACTTGCTGGTAGTGGCTAATTTAGATTCATCTGATGCGCCTCTTCTTTGTGAACAAACCAGATAACTCATATCTGCAGACAAGAAATGGATAAAGTAGAACGATGGAGCAGGGTGGGAATAATTTATCATTTGGAATTACCAGAAGGGGAAATTTTTGTTTCCACCAATGAATTGTATTTGTCGTTAGTGATAGAGAACCTGTTGGATAATGCTAATAAATTTACAGATTCTGGATCTATAACTCTTAAGATGAGGTTGGATAAGGCACAAAGTAAGTTACGAATTGAAGTAACCGATACCGGCTGGGGGGTTTCTCCCGCAAAACGAGAGGAAATATTTCTGTGTTTTATCAAACTGGATGAGTTTGCACAAGGTAACGGATTGGGGTTATATTTAAGCCGTTTAATTATTAAACGTTTGTCTGGTAACATATTTGTTGACTCGAGTTATACTGAAGGTACTCGGATGGTTATCTGTTTGTCTGTATAATTAGCGTGTGCCTTCTTCAATGTCCCGCTTTCGTTTCAGTGCTTCCAGGAAATAATAGTCTGCATAATTTAAAGGTACATCTATTTCTGTGCCATGAGGAATACTGCCCACTGAATGCATTAATAAAAAGTTACCATTTTTTCCAAGAGATGCCAGATAGTTTGGTGAGGCTAGAGAAGCCATAATACTGTCTGCATAGATCTTATAACTGTTTGCATCAGGCACATCCATTGTACTAATTTCATAAAGTGCAGAAGCTATACAAGAAGCACTTGAAGCGTCTCGTGGTTCATTGGGAATATTGGGAGCATCCATATCCCAATAAGGAATCAAGTCTTTGGGAAGCCGGGGATGTGTTTTCATGAATTGGAAAGTCTTCAATGCCTGATTTAGATACTTTTTATCATGAGTTTCCCGGTAACACACAGTGTAACCATAAATAGCCCATGCTTGTCCACGACTCCAAGTCGATTCGTCTGCATATCCTTGGGCTGTTTGTCTATGCCGTACCATGCCGTCTGCCAAACTATAATCTATTACATGATAACAACTTCCGTTTGTACGGAAATGCTCTTTCAAAGTGCGGTCTGCATGGTTCACTGCTATGTGATAAAAAGTGGAATCACCAGATAATTTAGTTGCTTCAAATAGTAACTCCAAATTCATCATATTGTCTATTATGACCGGACATTCCCAACCGCGTTCCGATTGCCAGCCTCGGGTCACATCCCATGATTGGATAATTCCCGGCTTTTCACGGAAACGAGTAGCCAATGAACGGGCAGCTTCTATCATGACTTCTTTGTATCTGGGTACTTTAGTTGTTCGCCATCCATTGCCGAAACTACAATTTATCATGAAACCTACATCATGGTGCCAAGTCAGTTTTTTGGCTTCTTCTATGGCCGAAGTGTATTTATCAGCTAATGATAAGAGAGTAGTGTCGCCACTCAGTTCATATAGATACCACACTGACCCAGGGAAAAAACCACTTCGCCAGTCGGCGTAGTCACAATAATAAATGGTACTGTCAGTTTTCAGTGTAACGGGGTTTGTAAATTTTTCTGATTTTTCTATGATTCGTATTTCATTCCCGATTTGTGCACGTGCAAATGCTACATTCTTTTCTATAAAGGAATCTGTTCTGACGGATTGTTTATTTTTCTCTGTGCAAGATACCCATAAAGTAGAGCAGGCGAGTATTGTAATATAGAGGACTTTCTTCATAGTGCTTATTTTTTATAATTTGCTACGAAGATAATGATAAATTTGTTGAATAGAAACTTTAAGATATTCTTTTACTTTGGAAACAGATTGATTCTGCCTCTAAAGTAAAAGAATATTGATCATAGAAATACAATAATCATTTCAGTTGTGATTCTTCTTGTAACTAAAATTTTATAGTATTGATGTATCACTTAATAGTTGATATACCCCACTTATAATTCCTAAAGCGAATATGCCGGCTACACATACCAACAGACTGATGCGCATCGGAGTTGCTGTACGAAAATTGCCGATAGGATCTTCATTAGGTGTGATGAACATGGCTTTTACAATTAACAAATAATAATACAATGAAATGATTGTATTGACCAATGCGATAAATACAATAAGATAATATCCACTATGGAATGCTGCCATGAATACAAAGAACTTACTGAAGAATCCGGCAAATGGCGGGATACCTGCCAATGAGAAAAGAGCAAGTGTCATGACCATAGTTAGTTTGGGGTTGGTCTTATAAAGTCCGTTATAATCTTCGCGCTCTATTTTACCGTGGGTATGTTGTTCAATGGTATTGATGACACCGAATACGGCGAGATTGGCAGCAATGTATACTACTATATAATATACTAGGGATGCCATGCCCTGCGGAGTTCCAGCCAGTACAGCCAACATTATGTAGCCGGCTTGTGAAATACTACTGAAGGCCATAAAGCGTTTCAGATTGTTTTGGCGGATGGCGAACAGATTGGCTATAGTGATGGTGGCTACAATGATAATACATAGTATTTCACTCCATTGTTCAGTCATTGGCCCAAATACTTTCATTAAAATAATCATTAAAGCAAAAGCAGCTGCGCCTTTTGAAATAACGGACAGGTAAGCGCTCACTGTAGTCGGTGCACCTTGATACGTATCTGCCGTCCACAGATGAAAAGGTACCAAGCTTAATTTAAAGGCTAGTCCGGAGAAGAAGAATACTAGTGCAAGAACTTGTAATGGAGTTCCTGTCAGTTCGGCAGGGATATCTTCAAAATATAAAGTACCTGTTGTCCCATAAATCATGGAAATACCATAGAGGAAAATACCGCTGGAGAATAAAGCTGAAAGAATGAATTTGGCTCCGGCTTCGGCACTATGTCCTTTATATTTATCGAAAGCTACGAGGCAAGCCATAGGAATGGTTGCCAATTCCAATCCAAGGAAGAATAGCAGGAAGTGCCCTGCACTTACCATGAAATACATACCCAGCAAGGTACTGAGGGTAAGGATGTAGAATTCGCCTTGTTTATGGCGGGGGGCTTCACGTTTT
>ENA-OPFA01000070-OPFA01000070.1-human-gut-metagenome-genome-assembly--contig:-NODE-70-length-11549-cov-3.630764_pt1 | contig 11549 bp, 16 predicted proteins | sample MGYA00241302_ERZ501538 | MGnify/ENA primary metagenome ERZ501538 (study PRJEB25962, sample SAMEA2042299) | human gut metagenome | biome: human gut; feature: human-associated habitat; material: faeces... | reverse complement strand
GATTACGAGAATCCTTTCTTCTGCGAGTGCTGCCAACGTGCGAGAATTTATGTACATACAATAATAACAAGACGGACTGTTTTCGATGAATCACCTGAAACACTTGTGTTTAGCAGGTCTGACATACGAAAACAAAAAGTCGCATAATGAAATAACGGGATAGCTATGCACGTTCGTAAAGGAAAACATGGAAATCCCACGAAAAAGCAATGAAAGGAGGACAAAAAATGATTGGTGAACGGAACATCATACCGGGAAAATCCCGGAAACGGAATGAAAATTTCCCTTATCGGCAAAAGGAAAGTGCAGGGGGAAAATTGAAGTTCTATAATATTAATTATAAGGTAAGCAACCTGAACGGTTGCTTGGAGAGTTAAATAAAGCAGCCTAAGGGCTGCGAAATGCGGCCTCGAACATAAGGATAAATCGCCCAAAAAGGCGATTATCCTCCTTAACATTATCGTTGTCAACATTAGAATAAAAAAAATGAAAACAATAGAAGATATGAAACTTGAATTATTGAGTGATAACTCAAATAAGTTCATGCAGACTCTAATAGATTATGACATAAAAAGTAAAGACAAATATGGCAGTAATCTACTTCATTATTATATAATGAACTATGATAGTATTGTACATCCAGCAGGTGTGATTATATCCGAATTTATAAAAAAAGGATTGGATATAAATGATAAAAGAAAAGACGGACGGACTGCATTATATCTTTCTGTTCAGTGTCAGCTACAAGATATTTTTGAAATACTCCTGAATAGCAATGCAGATTTGGATATACAAAATGTAAATGGGAATACTCCTTTATGGGAAGCTGTTATGCGATACCGTGGAGATGGCTTCTTTATCGAACAACTTTTGAAAAATGGGGCTAATCCCGATATAAAAAATAACTATGGAGTATCTCCTAAATCATTGGCAAGAACTATCGCAAATTATGATGTAAGAAGATTCTTTAACAACGATAACAAACAGCAAACCGACTGAACAAGCGGCACGCTGCCAAACATTAGTCGCTTGAAAAATAAAAAAAGAAAATGAGTAAGATAATGATATGGGTCGGTCAATTCGATTCCGAAGCTGACGTTGAGAAATATATGGATCAATCGGCTTTCCGTCAATGGTGGAAAGATTATGATGAAGACAATAAGGAACTTCGTTGCCAGTTCTGTAAGGAGCTTGGTGTAATGAACTATGATGAGGATTTTCTTATTATGAAATTCACATCTGACGGCTTGGCAGGATTACTTAACCTTATTCCTGCTGATACCCAAAAGATAAGTCTGTCGATGGCTGATAAAAATATTACAATGGCAAATGCTGTTATCTGCTATAATTGTCGTGAGGGTATATCTCCTAAGAAGGCAGAGAATGCCACAACCATGACTTATCTTGGTACGTTTGAGTTTGAACTGTCGCCTGAAGGTGTACAAGGGTCTAATGCTGGATTAGAATATATGATTTGGATTGGCACAACCGATAAAAGTCGGGAAGAATTTATGGAGTATTTCAATCAAGATGAATACATGAAAGAAATACGAGATTACAAAGAAAGTCGTACAAAGAAACGCCCAAATCCGGAACATCGCTGTCAGTTCTGTAAAGACATTAATATAAAGTATTACTATCCAGAATTTCTAACTGTGGAAATTAAGGATGAACCCGAAAATCCTTTTAATCTTGTTAGAATGATGATTGATAACAAACTTGTCCTTGACTGGTATATTGAGTCCGATATTGATGAATACCACATAAAGCCATCAAATTGTATTGTGTGCTATATACCCAATGGTTTCAAGGACAACAAAAGGAATCAGAAAATCTTTATTAAGAAGAAAAATTATGATTCATATGAAACACCTAAAAAATTTGTGGATGAATTAGACAGTTACAACGGTATTCAATATTTGGAAACTTATATTGCAGAATAAAGCGACTAACAAACGGATAATTTCCCTTAAAGGTCGATTATCCACTGGACATTATCATCAAAAGATAAATAATGAAAGATATGAATAATATACCGGGTTATGAAAAGATGGATGGCATTGAATTTCTATATATTCAAGGTGAGCCATCCTCAAATTTCAACAAATTAACAAGATTTGTTCAGCCTCCATTACCTAAAGGTGGAGGAGTGTCTGAAGAAGGTTGTTGTATTACAACTCCTGATGGCGATAAATTTTATGCTGTAGAATACCATTTTGATATATTAGGATGGAGAAAACAAATAAAGCAAGGAGCAAGTATGTTAAATTTATTGACAGGAATAATCAACAATGACAATATTGAATTGTCTGATGGTCGAAGTTACAACTTATCGGACTGTATAGTTGAACTTTATTAAATTGATGATAACAAACAGATAAAACATTTAAGGCTGTTTATCTGCCAAACCATTAGTTGCAGTCAAAAACGAAATAAAAATGAATGTAATATCAGAAAAAGAATATTCGTTTTCAAATGCGCTTTTTTGGAACGTAATGTTACATCATCATATTCGAGCCTTTGATGAAGAAAGGGATGCGAATTTTGATGAAGTATGGGATGAAGAACTTGTACCAACATTGTTGGATGAAAAGAAGTACAAGGAATATTGGTGTTGGCTATCTCAAATTGATTTGGGAACATCTGCAAATCAAGGTGAAATAGAAAATCCGAGAACTCTAACACTTCCTATCGGTAGTGATATTACATTGGCAATAGAATATCATCCTTGCTGTACATATTATTTTTTTAATGATACTTTAATCGGTGAAGTTAGTGGTAATTTTCACTTGAAGTATCTCACATATTCGGAATTAATGCGGATTACAAAAGAGAAATATGGAGATGTACTGTTCCATTTACTCTTACCTTTGTCTGCAATCAGGGAACAAGAAAAAGACATAGCACTTAATGAAATAATCCAACGATTGCAACAAATTCCCTTATTCAAGGAACATTCCGCATATATAGGTAAATGTATCTTGAATGGATTATTAATATCCAACTCTGACATACAAGAAATTCCCAAGATAGGAACGATATGTACAAGCAATTATTCATATAGAAATGCTTTGGTATATGATGATGAAAGGCAGGAAATAAAGGAGCTAAATATCCTTTTATCGAGATTATAAATATGCAACTAACAAGCGGATTAATCTCCTATAAAGGTCGATTATCCACAGAACATTAGCCACCTGAAAAATAATATGGTTATAGAGAATTTGAATAAATATAGCGAGGAACAAATTGCGTCCTTACAAGAAAAAGAGAATGTAATTCGGTTAATTATATCTGAACAACCGAATAGATGCAACCTCGAACATCTTAGAAAGTATGCTATAAAAAGCGATACCAACATTCAGCTCTGCTTATGTGCCGAAGACAACAATATTATTAAGTTTGACGTTTTTGAGTGTTTGGCTGAAAAGGTTGTTGATATAGAAATATATAACCGTAAAAGAGTATTGACAAGTATCATAGGCATATCAATTTTTAGAAATTTGAATAAGCTTATTATAAGCGATTTATATGATGATAAAATAGTGCTTGACGAATTAGTCCAATTAGAGAAACTTGAAATACTCGGACTGGTTTTAAATGGCGATTTGGACATGCGCCAGTATGAAACTATAAATCAACTATTTAGCCTACGGAGATTAGAGGTCAAAGGTTTGGATTCAATGTTATTGGATAAACTTCCCAATCTTGAAAATTTGAAATGTCATAATCTAAAAGATGGAACACAATTAGGATATAAGATGCCAAATCTTAAATCTATAACCATATATAAGTCCCCTAAAATAAGAGATTTGAATTTTCTTTTGGGTATGAAGATGATACAATGTATCTATCTTTACGGATTAAGTAATTTATCACATGTTCCAAACTTGTGTAACCTTCCCAATTTACGCCGTATTGGAATATGCAATATGAAACGATTGGAACAAATGCCTACATTGAACCGTGAATTAGAAAGTTTGGATGTGGAAAAGAATGTACCTATGTTGGGTGTAGATTCATTTCGTGATGTAACACCAATAAATCTGCCTAACTTAAAATGGATAAGAATAAATTTAGGAAATGACGTAAAATCAAATATGATATTGGATCGTTTCAAAAACATATGTGAAACAACAAGATGGTAAATTAACGGTGGCTAACAAGCGGATCAATCTCCCTAAGGTCGATTATCCGCCAAACATTATAAGCAGAAAACAATGAAGCCAAATTTGATAAAAGGTATTACTGAAAACGCATCATATAATTGCCATGACAATATAGCCTTGGCAGTTCTGGAGGCTATCTTTCAAAGAACGGATAGTCGGAATGACCTATTCAGATTGTCTGATAAACAATTTAGAAGCCTATTTCAAATAGCCCCCAGTTTCTTTTTGTTTGAATATGGGGAGAAAGTGAGAACGCTAATTGGTAAGTGTCACGATGATTCAAAGCCTATGTATTCTGATTATTTGGCGATTTGGGAATTTGCACAGTGCTTACAATCTTTGATATTTGCACCTGTTCGTACAAATTCATCTATGAATGAATTTACAAAACTTTATTCATATCTGAATATTATTAACGTGAATCGGTCAAACTTGAAAGACAAGGCGCATTATAAAAATAAACTCTTCCAATCGTTTCTTTTCACTTCACCATATTCTTGGGAGTTTAGTCAGCACATAAAACTGTCAAAGAATTGTGTTACATACAATGAGGAAAATATTGAGGATGTTTTATCTAAATTCTTTAACGTAGAGAAAGAGGAAAATGAAACGGGCAAGAATGCTATGATTGACAGCATAAATAGAATACTGAAAACGACATATTCATATATGGTAGGCGAAAAACTATTTATGCCTTATCGTCCTCAAAAGGATGTCTATTCGTATTATTATCTTCATCCTACTGACTTCATCGAATTGTATCAGAATAACAAGGCTCTATTCTATGCGTATTTGGATAACAGTGTGGAAGGTAAAGCTACTTTTATGAAAAAGGCATTTGTTTATAATTATAGCTTGTTTATAATATCAAGCCCTGATATAGTTATGTCAGAACTGGATTGTTATTGCAAGCATAAAGATAGGATTCTTGATGTCTTATTTTTATCAAATTCAACATTGCCTAATTCAGCAATTAAGAAAATCAAAATTGGCTATATAGAAAAAGTAAATGAATAAGAAACTTCTTATAACAAGCGGCTCAACCTCCTCTGAAAAGTCGGTTAGCCACCAAACATTAGCCACTTAAAAATAATAATAAAAATGACACATAACGAAGCCATAGAACTATTGTTGAAAGAGTACACTTCTTCTGACAAGAAGCGGCTTACTGAGCTATTCATACAAACCTTGCCAATAGGTCGGGTTCATTTTGGGCTTCAAGTTTTGTCGAAAATGAAAACATATTATGTTCATTCATATTCAATATACGACATTCCTAAAACAGGTGATTTTGACAAAGATGAAAGGTTGTGGATAAAAGAAAATAAGAAACCATTTTCAGAAAGAAAATACCTCACCTTTGAGAATATGACCGTAGAACAACAAAGGGAGATTATGGAAGAACCTACAAGAAACCCTTGTTATGTTTGTTCGTCTTTCTTTGAGAAAGATATTGAAAAATATCCATTCAATCTTGAATATGGAGTACATGAATCAGATGTTTTTCACATGGTACAATGCTTACAGCAAGAAAATAAGGAAAGTGTGAATTTCCCATATAATCTCAAACAACAGGAAGAAGGTCTGAATGTTCTTGAAGAAGTCTTTGTGACTATCTCATCAGTGCAGGAATCAGACGGAATTCGTGATGTGTACAAGTTGTTGAAGAAAAAAGATTTTTTCAAGCATTGGAAGAAAGAGGGGAAGCGTATTGATGTGGAATTTTATGCAGAATTGGCTTTACAACGATTATTGGAAATAATGGGATATCTTAGCATTCTCCACACAGAAAAATATAGAGGTTCTTTTTATGAGTTTAATGAGGGATGTCCTCCAAGCAGTAGCAGAAGTTCTGATTGGAATTACCCAGTGGATTTTTGGAGAGGCAAAAATGGCATTGATAAGATAGCTTTTAAGTATTGGTTTGGAGAGTATGATGAACTTGAAAAATACTGGAAATAATAAAGTGGCTAACAAGCAGCAAACCGACTGAATAAGCGGAACGCTGTCAAACATTATTGATTAGGACAAAAAAATGATAATAGGAAATCCATATAAAATTGTTTTTTGATAGACATCATTCCAAAATAAACTTGAAAATCATGATTGAAAAATTGAATAAAAATAAAATAACAACCGATTGGCTAAATTTTTTTCCTGATTTTGTCAAGTATAAACCAATGCACTTGATACGCAGAAATGGTGCTTTTTTATGTGGTATATACTTACAAACACATTCAGGTAATTGGGATTATGAGATGATTTTTCATATTCATAATTTAATGGTTGATTTTCCTGTTATTTCATTAGGTTCAGATACATTCCTATTGAATCACAAAGGGGCAAGAGATGGTGTATCTTTTTTACAGCATAAAGAAAGTTTTAGAAAATATGCGGAACGATTGAAACAGCAGATTCCGTTACTTCAAAAAGATGTTATCAGTTGCGATGAACTTGTTGCTTATATAAAAAGAACAGTTGATAACTCAATAGGTTATCCTGAATCATTGCGTGACATTGTACTTGCTCTATTCAAGTGTGGAAATATCACAGAAGCCGAACAGGAAATTGCAAATGGAAAAAGAATCATATCTCAATGGGATGATTATGCAACTCAACATTTTGGTGGTGTGATTGGCTGGGAAAAACAAGTGAGAGAATTAATGAATATGGATATATTAAATACTACAATGGAAAAGCAGTTACAGAAATTCAAATTGGATAAATTAACTGATTTTCAACTTGTAATTTGATTGTTTAGTAAAACATGTTCTATGATTGACGGATTGGATTCATATTATCAAAGAATAATCAATAACACACAGCAACACCGCTTAAAACGGAACGCTGCCAAACATTATCAATATATTGGAAAATGGAAACTTTAATAGACCAACTAAGAATACAAATTGACCCAATAATGCAGTCAGAAGGCTTTACTTTTGAAAAGGATTCTTATATAAAAGTCCTTGATGAAGCCAAGGGGCTGTATTGTGAATATCAGTTTGAAATACGAAAGAAAATTGGTGGCGATTATTATTTTCTACACATCAAAATCAATATTCTCCACGAAAGCATAAGTAGATTTCTGAACTCAATAAATATAAATAGAATTGAATTAGATTTTTGCCGATTGAGTAAGTATATGAAACGGAATATGATTAAAGAGTTGCAAAATAGCAGAGTTATAGCGACTCTTTCTCAATGGTCTGATATAGATGACTTATTCAGAACAAAGGTTACAATGTGGTCTTGTTCTATTTATGATATTCAAGAAATTGAAGATTTCAAACAACAATTCTTGGAACTTTTCAATAAAGGAAACGAATGGATTAGCAAAGCATCGGATTGGGACTTCTTAGTTAAATGGAATATTGATCATCGATTTTATGATAGGGCACTATGTATTTTAAAGTTTCTTGGAGATAAAGAACAATTTGCATCTGTCAAAGAATCGGCTATCAAACAGCTTCAAGGTAAGAAACAATATTTAGAGTTGCTTGAAGAAATAACCATAAATTGATACATTGATAACAAACAGCACTACTGCTTAAAGCGGAACGCTGCCGAACATTACCGATTAACAATGACAATATGAAATGGTATAAAATATACTTGAATGGAGAAAATCGAATATGGAAGAAATGTATTACATATTCGTGGGAGTTTATATATGAAGATAAAGAAATTAATTTTCAAAGAATTATAGATTCATCTTCATCGGAAAGGTATCAGATAAAAGCTCTTATCAAAGGTAAGGGGCTAATCGCTAAAAGTATATCTGAATTTGGGCAAATAAGAATGCCAGAATTTGCTGAAGTCAGCCATTTGTTTCTTGTCAGAGAAGATATATTGAATATAAACGAATTGTCCTCCATAAAAGGAATTTCTTTAAAAAGGGTTTCAGTATATGGAGATTTCCCACTTGATTATATGGCAATTATTTTTAATGAAGTAATTGATTGTGTTGACAATATTCATTCCAAACGAGAAGAATTTGAATGCATGAGTACACTTGTGTTAGATATGTCTAAAATACCTTCATCTGTAGATGGGTTCTTTTTAAAAGGGTGGAATAAATACGGTTTTTATAAAAACATTGTCAATGAAAATATGAAAATGCAATTACTTCATTTGTATAAGGCAAATGAGTTTTTAAAATTTAAAGAAATAGAAATAAATGGCACATCGGTAACAAATGGATAAATCTCCGTAAGAGAGATTATCCGCCGAACATTATCTGCCCATAAAAAGAATGAATATGAAAATAGAATTAGAAAATTGCCAAAAAAGTCTTACTCTCAAAGATTTTGAAGAAATAGAGAGTAAATTGGGTTATGCCTTGCCGGAAAGACTGAAAGAGTTCTATTTACAATATAATGGAGGTTCTACGAAACAGACCGCAAGCATAAATAAATATCAAGAGGTGGAAATTGAAGATTTCTTCCCATTCAAATATAACAAGGATTTTAAGAATGACCCCAGATATACGGCAGAAGGCGAAACATTAGAGTTAAGAAAAGCTGGAGCTATATCTGATAGCATTCTTATTTTTGCTATGGAATCTACCGATGAAGGTCGGATTACCATAGACTTGGTTAATGGAAAGATCTATCTTTACCCTATTGTGGGGATGCAAGATGTAATCTTCAATTTTGGAGAGCCACGACTTGTTGCAAATTCAATAGATGATTTCTTTGACAATCTCGTTGTTTTGGACGGGCACAAAGCAATTCCAGCAATAGAAGAAATCGAAGAGGGACAAACGGAGACAGCAGGTGTAATGCCTGAACTTTCGGACTGTTCGGCTTCGCTAACAAAAGAAGATATAAAGAATTTTGAGGTTGAGTTGAATGTAAAGATTCCGGCAGGCATGAAGAACTTTTACCTCAAGTTCAACGGTGGTATGCCATCACCATATTGTTATCAACCGCAGGACGAGGATTTGGATCGGGTGGAGATAAATGCGTTCTTTCCGATAAAGGAACGCACCAATGCTTTTGAAACAATTGAAGTCATAGCCAAAGATATATGGAGTAGGAATTTAATGCCATGCAATCTGTTGCCTTTTGCTATGGATTCGGGTGGAAACTATTATGCGTTGAACTTGAAGAATAAAAAGATTTACTATTACGTGACTGACGAGTGGGACGAAAACGCTTCAAGAGAATACAACTTTGAAACAAATACTCGTTACATCGCCCAGTCATTCAATTACTTTATAAATCATTTCATCGAAGAAGAGGAATAAAGCGGGCAGATAACAAGCGGATCAATCTCCTTTAATGATGATTATCCACCGAACATTATAAACTCGTAAAATAAAAATATGATTGAAGCACTGAAAAATATAGGATTCATCGTTACAGAACGATTGGAAAGAAAAGAATTAAGCTCTGATTTACAAAATCGGTACTCCGAACTTCCTGCGGACTATCAGGAGTTTTTACAACGGTTTCAGACAATCACGAATGAAAGTGATAATGTTTGGTTTAATTCCATAGAGGACTTTAACGGAGAAAGCGATAGCGGATTCCGTTGGAATGAATTTGAGCTGATGGGACTTGAGGCGTTGGCAGATGATAAGGAATCCTGTGATATGATACGCCTGTTTTGGGATAGCCATATTCCTATTCTTATGTCAGTAAAAGATGGATACCAATATTTGTGCATAGATTTATCTCCGGAAAATTACGGTAAAATCTATTATGGAGTTGAACCTGAATTTGAAGATTCGGCAGAATTTGTTTGCGATAGCTTTAATCATTTATTAGAAATGTTGTCTTCCAATAAAAAGAATGATATACTGACAAATTTCAAATAGGTTTATAACAAGCAGATAAATCTCTCTGAAAGATTGATTATCCACCGAACATTAACAACTCACATCTATTATAAGACAATACGCAATGAAAATATATGAAATAAGAAGTATATTAAGAAAGCGAGAAACTATTATAATGTTTAAAGGTAAAGGCAACAATGACCGGCTTCTCGACTTTTTCATTCTAAATCAAGGAGATGGTCGATTCTTGCAGTATACCAGATTAAGGGGTATAGCCCAGTGTGATATGAAAGAAAATGATTTGGAAAAATGTGACTTTTTACATTCATTTTTGCCTTGTCCCATATTTTCGCAACGTTTTGTTGAAAAGATGTCCTCTATCTTGAAGGATGTAGTCACGTTTTATCCGATATATATATATTGCGGTGACAAATCAAAAATGTTCTTTATAGCTAAAATAAATAACTATATTGATCTAATTAATCATGAAAAATCAGAAGCTCTAAAATTAGAAAATCGTAACGACTTATTTATGATTCCTATTGTAGCCAATGAAAATTTAGGCAATTTTCTTATAGCACGAGATACTAAAGAAGTGGTATTTTGGGGGATTAGTGAAGAGTTGAAGGATATAATTATTAGAGAAAAGTTTAAGATGAAAATATGTGAGATGCAACAATAACAAGCGAATCAATCTCCCATGAGGCTGATTATATGTCTGACATTAGGCTCAAAAACAAATGGAAGAAAAAAACTATATCTCAAACTTTGATTGCTCGCTTTGGCGAATTGATGATTGGGGACTATATGCAACTAAATCCCCCATCTGTATCAATTCTTTGGGCTGCGATCTTAATGCGTGGTTTGATGTGGATGGCGAGAGTTTTCCTACCGACAAACAGCTTGCTGCATGGATGGGATTTTGCAATATTAATCCGAATGAAATGAAAGAAATGATGATTGACGGTCCTACAAAGTTAGCAAATAAAATGGATGTCCTGCCAAATGATGTAGAGCCGGAATTTGGTCCGATATTTAGACCTATGGTTATTTCGAGAAATGCCAAACGCTCTATTGAAGCTGTAAGACATAGTAGAAAGACATTAGGTAAAGTGGCAAAATCCACCTTAAAATGCAGTTCGGTTGTTGTACCGTTACAAGATAAAGCTCCAGTTAGATTTATTGTAATGAACTTTCAAATTGGTCGTCGCCCTTATGAAATGGAAGCTGTTTTTTGTAATGAAAGGATGCTTATGGTCGGTGAAAACTCTGGCATTTGGACTCGCCTTGAATGGATAAATGAGTTTAATATTCCAATGTTTAATATTGGAACGGCATTACATCCATATTGGCGACCTGAATAATATGCGAATAACAAGCGGCTTAACCTCCCTAAAAGGTCGATTATCCGCCGGACATTATACCGAATCATGTAAAAAAAATAAGAATGTGTTGGTCTGTCAAACAAACGAAAATAACGGTTCTGCTTCTGCTGTTTTGCAGTGTGCTTTGCACCCATGCGCAAGTGAGTAGCTTGAGTAAGGGAATATCTGACAGCGGTTTCATTTCTTACAGACTGGAAGGAGAACCGGCGC
>ENA-OPFA01000053-OPFA01000053.1-human-gut-metagenome-genome-assembly--contig:-NODE-53-length-13372-cov-2.217316_pt1 | contig 13372 bp, 9 predicted proteins | sample MGYA00241302_ERZ501538 | MGnify/ENA primary metagenome ERZ501538 (study PRJEB25962, sample SAMEA2042299) | human gut metagenome | biome: human gut; feature: human-associated habitat; material: faeces... | reverse complement strand
CCCAGATTAGGCCCCATATGCCCTCCTGTTGTGTTTACTTTTTTAATTATAATATCTCTCATTTCATCAGACAAAGTGCTCATTTCTTCAATATTTAGATTTTTTAAATCCGAAGGGTAATTAACTTTTTCTAATACCATACTATTATATCTCCTTTCATGTACAATATATATTGTAAAACCTGATAGCAGCTATCAGTCAAGTACTTTTCTGAAAAAAGACAAAAAAAGGAATATCTTTTGATATTCCTTTTTTTATTATTTGTATAATTTATTAAAGAGAGCTTAAATTTCTTTTAATAATTTCAGCACCTTTGTTATTTACGTGAGAGCCTCTGATAAGTCCGTATTTAACATTAGCAGCTTCAACCTTAGCTCCTTTATTAAGGTTAACTTCACCATTTGTAGAAGTTGAGGTGAATTTAACATCATTAGCTGCTTCGACACTTCCGCTCAAGATTGTATTACCTGTGTTATTAGTAATATTTGCATTTTTGTAACCTGCAATTTGACCGTCAATAATCAGTCCGTCGTTTCCTGTTACGTTTCTGATAGTTAAATTTCCTGAGTAAGAAGGTGTTACTATAACTTTGCCGTCAGCATCTGTGCTGATTACATTATTAGTTATGTGAGAATTTTTAGTTACGTAAATACCTGTGCTTTCACGTCTTCCGTAAATGTTTGTATCAGCAGCTTCGTTGTTAATATCGCCGTTGATAACCATTTTACCGTTATCATTATATATGTTTAATGTTTTATCAGTATTGATTTTACCGTACATCATAAGACCGTTTTCACCGGTGTTGATAATATTTGTAGCGCTGTCAGTTCCTTCTTTTGTACCGTAATTATTGATTTGAGCATTTTTACCGATTACCATGCCTGAACCTTTGTTTACAATACCTAGGTTGCTGTCTTTTACATCAACTTTACCGTTAATTCTCATTTCACCGTTTGTATTATAAATTGAAGTTACACCGTCACCTGATTTTGAAACAGTACCATCAATAATCATACCGTTAGCGCCTGAGTTTTTAACAACAAGGTTGCCGTTAGCAGTACCGATTGAACCTTTAGAAGCAATTGCTAATTTATTTCCTGCATTATTAACGGTTAAGTCGCCTTCTTTAACAGCGATTTTGTTGTTAACAGTAAAATCACCTGCTTTGTTTACCATGTTTAAGTTTTTATCAGCCTGAACTTCACCGTTTATAAACATTCCGCCGTCAGCTTTGTTTTCTATATAAATTTTATTGTCAGATTTGATACTTCCTGAAGAAGCGATTTGGAATTTGCTGTTTTCTTTAGCTGCATTAACAATGTTTGCTGTAGAATTTCCTTTTAAATTAACAGAACCTGCAACATACATATTACCTTTATGGTTAACGATAGCAGCATTACCGTTAGCAACCACATCGCCATACATTGCCAAACCGTTAGTACCTTTGTTTGTAATACTTAAAACACCGTCGCTTGATACTGTTGAACCTGAATTTAAGTGAATACCTTCACCGTTATCAGAAATCAGTAAAGTTCCGTTCTGGTTAAGTAATGTACCTTTAACAAGTGTTTTTCCTGCATTATTAACCAGAGCTAAATCACCGTCTTTATTGTAAATTCCGCCGGTTACTTTAATACCGTCAGCACCTTGATTATTTACAACTTTGATGCTTCCTTTATTCATGTTGTAAACATCGCCTCTGATATTAATTCCGCCTTCTTTTGCATCGGACTTAATAACGATTTTGCCATCTCTGATTTCAGTTTCACCTGTGTTCATATCAAGAGTATTAACAAGGCTGTTGAACAGAATTTGATTAGCCTGATCCTGTGTTTTAATAACAGCATCATCTTTAACACCGTTAACAATATAAGAACCTTCAGGAAGAATTACGTGAGCACCTTGAAGGTTAACATTTTCTCTTGCTAAAACTTTACCTCTGATTAAGATATCACCGTTAGTTTCATTTTGTATATCTTTCAATTTCATAGCTGTAGGATTAGCTTTTAATTTGTCATAAGTTGAAGTTGACGGAGTTAAAACAGATAAAGAACCTACGTTTAAAACACCGCTTTCACCAACAACCATACCGTTTGGAGAAATAAATATAGCATGACCGTTATAGAAGTTACCGTCACGCATAGTATTTACAATACCTTGAATGTTAACTTTACCGTCAACGAGGTTAACAAATTTGCTGATATCCCTGTTACCATATTTGAATATTAAATTAGCTATATCATTTTTAGAAAGATAGAAATTTTCATATTGTCTAAAACCGGTATCACCGTTTGCCACTTCAGGGTTAATATTAAATACCCCGTTCACACCAGATACATTGCTGATATTAGATGCAAAAGCAGCCTGAGCAGTTAATGCAACAGCTACAGCAAATGTAATAATCTTTGATTTTCTCATAAAAAAATACTCCTATCATTTAGTAGATATTATATTAAAACATTCTAAAAAAAAATTTTTGCCTGTTTTATAAGATTTGTTAAGATGAATTTACAAAAGTTTTACTACTCTTTCGGATAATTAAATTTCTCACATATCCCGATAAAATATTATCATGAAAAAAATAAAAGTCAGTGATTATATTATTCAGGAGTTAGCGAAACTAGGTATAAAAAATATCTTCGGAGTTCCGGGCGACTATAACTTTAATCTTATTGATTCTGTTGAACGAAATTCCGCAGTAAAATGGATAGGTTCAACTAACGAACTGAACGCAGGATATGCTGCAGACGGCTATTCAAGATTAAACGGGTATGGCGCTGTTATAACAACTTACGGTGTCGGAGAGTTGTCTGCAATAAACGCTATTGCGGGAAGTTTTGCAGAAAGCATTCCTGTTGTAATGCTTGTCGGCATCCCTTCCTCAAAACAGATTGAAGAAAAATCAATAATACATCACAATTTTGCACCCCCTGATTATTGTAATTTCGCAGATATGTATTCAAAAGTCACTGCAAAAGCAGTGTATTTAACAAAAACAAGTAACATAAAAGAAGAAATTGATGAGTGTTTAGACATTCTGATAAAAAACAAAAAGCCTGTCTACATAGCAATTCCTAAAGACTTATGCTGTTGGGAAATTGACAACAATCCGACTGAACATAATATTTCTTCTGATGAAACTTCTTTGATTGAAGCAGCATCCCGAATAACAGATTTAATCAAAAATGCATCAAATCCCGTAATAATAACCGATAGTCTTATAAAAAGATTTAAATCGGAATTTGAAACAGAAAGATTTATAAACAAATCAAATATTCCTTTTTGCTCATTTTTAATGGGAAAGGGCATCATTGATGAAAGCCATAAAAATTATCTGGGAAGCTTTCTTGGCAAAACATTAAGCTCAAACCTGCTTGAAATATTAAACACCTCTGACTGCGTAATTTCAATCGGAACAATTTACTGCGATTTTAACACATTTAATTCACCGCTTAATTTTAAACCTGATGATATGATAAATATTCAGGGAAATTTTGTAACCGTACAAAATAAAAAATACGAAAATGTTTTTATGAAAGATTTATTAAAACATCTTTCTTTAAAAATAAACAAACAAAAAATTAAAAAAATTCACCCGATAAACGGCTTCAAACAAACTTCTATAAATAAAATCGAAAATTTAGATTCAAACTACCTTTATCCGAGGATTCAGGAGTTTCTAAAACCAAATGACATATTTATTTGTGATACGGGAATTGCCTTGTTTGGTGCTGCACAAATGAAGTTTCCCGACAAATTAAGATTTGAAAACCAATTTTTTTGGGCTTCAATCGGCTGGGGAACACCTGCCTCATTCGGCGCCGGTACTGCAAAAATTTTCAGAAGGACAATACTACTTACTGGAGAGGGAGCTCACCAGCTCACATTTCAGGAAATCAGCAATATTATCTCGCACGGTTTACGCCCGATTATAATTGTTATTAATAATTCCGGATATACAATTGAAAGGATGCTTTCTAAAAACCCTAAAGATGCTTATAACAATATAAATACGTGGGATTATACAAAACTGCCATTCATATTCGGTAAAAATGTTTTTACAGCACAGGCAAGAACTAATAAAGAATTTGATGATATTTTAAAGCTTGCCGAAATCGAACAAAAAACCAAAATGTGTTATCTTGAAGTATTCACTGATAAATTTGATATTCCCGAATTCGCAAAAATTTTCTTTAAGAGATAAATCGTTAAAAAATTACTATTTAATTTTTTTAAGAGATGACAAGAAATTATTATTTTCAACATCTCCGTCAACAGTTGTCAAAAACACCTGACAATCTTTCTCATCCGCATCAATAGGAGGCAGCATTTCAAGCTCGGCAGAATAATAATTAGCATCGTTTCTGCTGCTCAAAGGAACACGATTAGCAAGACTGTTAAGTGATATATTTCTCAAAAATCCTGCAAACCCCTTATTTCTGCTGCTGAATTTTGTATAAATTCTCAGTGTAGCATCTTTATTTTCCAAATCATATCTTCCCACAATAAACGCACTTAATTGTGAAGCATAAGATTTAATCTGCATACGTTTAACAACGTTATCGTTGATTACCAGCTCACCGGTAATCTTATCAAAATTACCTTCAGGGATATTTACCAAATCCGAGAATGTAGACGGACTTATCATGGCAAGAGGATTTCTGAACAAAGCGGCAAACTTCATAACATATTCAACAAGACCGATTTTTCCGATTGTACCGTTTTGAACAATGAATTTAATAGAGCCGTTAAGTTTCATTGATTTATCTGTGCTTAATTCCATTAATCCGCTTGCTTTCCCCGAAATTTCTCTTGGCAAATTCAACAGTGATGTAGCCATTATATCGGAATTCACGTCTTTAATTCCAAGAACTACATTATACTTTTGATTTTTCAAGTCACAATCAACTTTACCTGATGAATGCCCCTCTGCAATTTCAAATCTGTTAGAGTACAGTTTAAGCATACTGTTCTTATCAAGTGACATTGTTGCATGCACATCTGCAAAATTAATTCCCTTATAAAAACCTTTTAAAATATTTAAATTACATTTTTCAACTATAACATTGCCGATATCAAAAGTCTGAACATCATCATCCGGTTCTTCATCTGAAACGGTATATGAAACAGGTACGACATCATTTTCAGATTTTTCCTGCGGTTTGCTGTTTGAAAGAGCTAAAAATCTTTCAACATCGACATTATCAACGGTAAGGTTAACATCTTTTATAATTATCGGAAATTTTACGGCATTAACAATATCACCGTTAAAATCATAATTTGTCCGTCTGCATTTTCCGCTGGCAGACAGCCTGATAAGCCCGTTTTCGGTAATAAGCTTTCCGCTTTTAATTCCAAGTCTTTGTGACGGAATTCTCATGCCGTCAATAGCCATATTACCTTTTATAACAGGATATTGACCGTTATTATCAACTTTCAGATTACCGCTGAATGTACCTTTCCTGAACAATTTTTCGCCGCCCGTAAACAGGTTTAAAAACTCACTCGGAAGCGGTTTTGGAATATCAAACCCGAAATCTCTGACAACGGGCTCTGCTTTTGAAAAGTCAATATTTCCGCTGAGCTGCATAATAGGCTGAGGCTTCTTTCTCATTTTAACAACTTCTTCGGGAGCAATATAGTAGTTTATTGATTTAATTCCGAGAAGCATATCTTCAAAATGCAAATCAACTTTCAGCATTCTTCTGTAATTTACAGGACTGAATGAATTACCGTCAAGCAAAATATCTTGTCCTGGTTTTAATCCGAAAAGCCACACCAGATCTATTTTATTATTTATAGCTTTTAAGGTTAATTTCGTTCTGGTATTTCCTCCAATAAGGGTAACAGGAGCTCCTACAAGAGTTGAAAAATAATTTTTGGCAAAATCATTTGTTACAACTGCATTTGCTTCTAAATCAGTATCAATTGATTTTAAATAATCATTAACTTTTGCTTTAAATGATAATTTATTTTCTTTCTTGTTGTTATAAAAGCCTTCAAAATCTTTTAATACAACATCATCCTTTGTCATAACAACGCTGCCTTTTTGCAGAGTTACAGGTATGTTATTTACCGGCACAATCTTCAAATTTGCCTTATTTAAGGTCAACAAGCCGTTTAAATCATTATTGGTCAACTTAATATTAAAATCAAAACTTCCGTCTATATCTTTAAAATAAACCAGAACATCAGAGGAAATATTATTTTCAATAATATTAGATTCTACAAGTTCAATAACATCTTTGATGCCGAAATTTTTAGAAAATATTTCCACATTAAAATTATTTTTTTTGTCTGCATCCGCATTAAAAGAAATTTTTGATTTATTAATGTTTAATACACAGTTTTGGACAAATATTTTTTTATCTTTAATAAACACGGTATTTTTATCGGCAATAGCAATATTTAAATGTTTTTTTGCTTTTTCTATATCTGCCTTAATATCAAAATGAACATATCTTATAACTTTCTGGGTGTTATCTATTCTCAAATTATCAGCATTCAATGTTAATAACGTATCAGAGCCTGCATTATACAAAATTGTTGATTTTTTTACATATAAAAGCGAGTCAAAAAAGTCAAAATACCAGTCAGACGGTTTTTGTGTTTCCTGTTTTTGCTCGGGTGCAAGAGCCATAAGTTTATTAACATCGGCATAAATTTCATCCGCACCCAACTTTTTTATTATAATATTTTTTTTCAAAACTTTAGCAAAAGAAACTCTGGTGTCAAAATTTTGAACAGCCAATAAAGCATGGTTTTCTTTGTTGTACAGGGAAAGTTCTTCTACTTTAAATTCCAGCTCAGGTGAAAGGCTTGTAGTTAAGACAGGGGCTTTAACGTTAAGTTTCAGTCCTGCCTCTTTATAAAGAACTTTTTGGACATAATTTAATACCTTCGGGCTTGAAACTACAGCGGGAAGCACTTTCAAATAAACGGCAAAAGGTGCTGCAATAAGTACGGCTCCGATTGCAGCTGCTGATATTATAATCTTAGTTTTTTTAGAAAAATTTTTCATAACCTCTCAAAAAAATTATAACATAATTAATTTTATGTTATCATCCTATTATGAAGAAGTTTTTATTAATATTATCTTTCATTTTATTATTACAAAATTCTGCATACTCTGCTGACGGTCAATCCGTGCAGGTTTTCAGCGAGAAAAATCTCTTCGGGCTTAAAGATGCATCAGGCAATGTAACTGTTCGGCCGGAGTATAAAAAATTAATAAGACTTGGAAAATCTTCATATATAGTTCAGAAGAAAAACCGTTTCGGCATGATAGACAGTGCAGGCAATTACCTTGTTGAGCCTAAATATACACATACTGAAAGGGTTCTGGGAAGATATGCAAAATTTGGCAATGACAGCAATTACGGTTTATATGATGCTGAAGGTAAAATGATTTTGCCTCATGAATATACAAAGATTGACCTGCTTTTCGGCGGCATGTTTTTGACATACAAAGACTATAAATACGGTGTAGTTGACTTTAACGGACGTACAATTCTTGAGAATAAATTCGATGATATATACATGCCAAAAGCAAATATTATGCGAATTAAATACGAAGGCGAATGGTACGAAATAGAGAGAATTGCATCAGAAGAATTACAGCTTCCGGAAGATATCACAACAGTAAAAACCGATAAAAACTTTAAAGTAACCAATCTTATTACTGATACCGGAGCTGTTTCAGGCTATTCCGTACTTACTTTTACCGATTACCTTATCAAAGTATTCTCATCAATTTCTCCTGCTCATGAAGAAACAATTGATGAACTTATGCTATCTCAAGGTGCAGAAACAGTATCAATATTTATAAAACTAAGCTGGCTTCCCAAATATCCGTTTACTTACGCAAAAAAATATTTTTCAAATCTTAGAAACCCCAATAACGGACCTCTGGTTGATGTAAGAAACGAGTTGAAACAAAAAATTAAATAAATTGCTCCATTGAGGGATTAATAAAATATACAGACAGCTTTTAATTAATTTGTTATGATTAAAGAATTAAACGAAAACAACTTTGAAGAAAACATTAAAAGCGGATTAAAACTGGTTGAATTTTATGCAACCTGGTGCGGATACTGTCAAAAGCAGCGCCCTATTTTAAAAGAATTGTCAGAAAACAATATCTGGATTGGAACTGTAGATTCAGACAAAAATCCTAATCTTGTAAAGAAATACGGAGTATCAGGCTATCCGACATTTATCCTTTTTAAAGAAGGTAAAGTAATCGCTGCCCTTTCAGGTTACCATGAAAAATCTCAACTTCTTTCAAGACTAATGGAGCATCTTCACCACTAGATTATTCCATAACATGTTCCTGTGCCATCTCCAGGATAACCTTTACGTGATTGTCATTAAGCGCATAATAAACATTTTTTCCACGCTTTTCTGCTTTCACAAGCTTTGCCGTTCTCAAAATTTTCAGCTGGTGAGAAACAGCTGACTTTGTCATATCAAGCAAGACAGCAAGATCATTTACACACATTTCTGATTCTTCCAGAGCCCACAAAAGCCTTATTCTTGTTCCGTCGCCCATAACCTTAAAAAAGTCCGATAATTCAAAAAGCATCTCCAAATCGGGCATAACAGGCTTCAAATTTTCAACAATATCAGGATTGATTGCTTCGCAATCTGACTTTTTTATTTCCATAAATCCATTATAGTTTAACAATTGTTCAATTGTCAAATTTTCTTAACAATCAGACATTTGTCACTTGACAATTGAATAGTTATTCAATTATAATACTAATATACAGTTGAACAAACATTCAACTAAAATGCGGATAATTATAGAGGTACAAAAAATGTGCGAACATCATCATCACCATGAACATCATCACAATGAAAAAGGGGGCAATCCGTTAAAACGTATTGCAGCGGCAATTGTAATTTTTATCATTGCTTTGCTCGCAGATTTTTCAGGGACTTTAAAGTTTGCGTTATTCTTTACTGCATACTTAACAGCAGGCGGTGATGTTGTTTTTAAAGCTTTCAAAAATATTATTAAAGGTGAAATATTTGATGAAAACTTTTTGATGAGTATAGCAACAATCGGTGCTTTATCCATAGGTGAGTATCCTGAAGCTGTAATGGTAATGGTTCTTTATCAGACAGGCGAATATTTACAGGACAGAGCTGTAGAAAAATCACGTCAATCAATATCAAATCTTATGGATATCAAACCGGATTATGCAAATATTGAATTTGACGGAAAGCTTATTCAAAAAAATCCTTCTGAAATCAAAACAGGTGATGTAATTATTGTAAAGCCCGGAGAAAAAATTCCGCTCGACGGAACAGTGATTGAGGGAAAAGCATCTGTTGACACTTCCGCTTTGACAGGCGAACCTGTAGCGAAAGAGTTAAAAGCAGGTGATAACGCCATAAGCGGCTGTATAAATACAAACGGATATTTAAAAATTAAGGTTGCAAAAGTGTTCGGCGAATCTACAGTTTCAAAAATCCTTGAACTTGTGGAGCATGCAAGTTCCAAAAAGGCAAAAGCAGAAAATTTTATAACCAAATTCGCAAGATATTACACACCTGTTGTTGTAGTTGCAGCGTTACTTCTTGCAATTATACCTCCATTAATAATTCAAGATGCACAATTTACTGTATGGTTTGAAAGAGCTTTAACATTCCTTGTAATTTCATGCCCGTGTGCGATTGTAATTTCCGTTCCGCTTGGATTTTTTGCAGGCATTGGCGGGGCTTCAAGAGCAGGAATTCTGGTTAAAGGAAGCTGTTATATGGAAGCCTTGTCAAAACCCGAAACCGTTGTATTTGACAAAACAGGAACTCTTACAAAAGGTTCATTTACAGTTACCCGAATATCTCCTGTAAATGTATCCGAAAGTGAACTGCTTAAAAACATTGCGCTTGCGGAAAGTTATTCTAACCACCCGATAGCAGTTTCAATCAAAGAAGCTTACGGTAAAGCAGCTAACAACAATGAGGTAAAAGACATTGAAGAAATAGCGGGTAACGGAATAAGAGCTATTGTAAACGGAAATGAAATCCTTGCCGGAAACAGCAGATTAATGGGAATGTTTAATATTGATTACACAAAATCAGAAGACAGCGGAACTGTTGTTTATACAGCCCAAAACGGCTCATACACTGGTTATATCATAATCTCGGATGAATTAAAAAATGATGCAAAAGATGCAATAACTAAATTAAAGTCAATGTCAATAAAAACAGTAATGTTAACAGGCGATACTTTAAAAGCCGCAAAAACAACAGCAAAAGAACTCGGTATTGACAAAGTTTATGCAGAACTTTTACCGGAAGATAAGGTAAATAAGTTAGAAGAGCTAATTACAAATTCAAGCGGAAGTGTTATATTTGCAGGTGACGGCATTAATGATGCGCCGGTTTTGACCAGAGCCGATATAGGAATTGCAATGGGCGGCCTCGGTTCTGACGCGGCTATTGAAGCAGCAGATGTTGTAATAATGGATGATAAACCGTTCAAAGTTGTAACTGCAATAAAAATTTCTAAAAGAACAATGAATATTGTTAAAGAAAACATTGCTTTTGCATTAGGCGTGAAAGTACTATTCTTAATCCTCGGCGGATTTGGATTTATCACAATGTGGGGAGCAGTATTTGCAGATGTAGGCGTAGCGCTTATTGCCATATTGAATGCACTTAGAGCAATTAAGAGGATAAAATGATAGAAACCAGAACCAATCTTGACAGTTTAGAAGCAGGCAAAGAAGGATACATAGTTTCAATTGAATGTGAAGATAAAGCATTAAGAAGTCATATTCTCAATATGGGACTTACCCCCGGTGTAGAAGTTAAACTCATCAAGACTGCCCCTATGGGCGATCCGCTTGAAATAAGAGTTAGAGGTTATGAACTTACAATCCGAAAATCCGAGGCTTCAAAAATTATTATAGCAGACATTCACGAAGCTCATAACTGTCCGCGCAGAAACAAAGAGTTTAAAAAAATTGACCATTCAAGAAAGGGTGAACAAACAATACGTAAAAAAAATACACCCCCTAAAACAAAACTCCTCTTTGCACTTGCAGGCAATCAGAATTCAGGCAAAACAACTCTTTTTAACAAGCTTACCGGTTCTAACCAGCATGTAGGAAATTTTCCGGGAGTAACAGTAGACAAAAAAGAAGGAATTTTAAAAGGAAATCAAAATGTAACAATAACAGATCTCCCTGGGATTTATTCACTCTCTCCATACAGTAGTGAAGAAATTGTAACAAGAGATTTTATACTTCACGAAAAACCGGATGGAATAATAAATATTGTTGATGCAGCAAATATTGAAAGAAACTTATTTTTGACAATGCAGCTTCTTGAACTGAATATACCTATGGTAATTGCTTTAAACATGATGGATGAAGTTGCAGAAAGCGGAGGAAGCATAGATATAAACGGTTTGGAAGCAGAGCTTGGAGTACCTGTAATCCCGATTTCTGCCGCAAAAAATCAGGGTATTGAAGAACTTATTGAACATGCTCTTAATGTTGCAAAGTACTGTGAATTACCTGAAAGAGTGGATTTTTGTGAAGAAGCAGTTCACAGATGTATTCACTCAATTATTCACTTAATAGAAGACCACGCAAATTCTGCAAGAATTCCTGTACGTTTTGCAGCAACAAAACTTGCAGAAAAAGATGCAATAATTGTACAAGCGCTCGGACTTGACGAAAACGAAATAAAAACCTGTAATCATATCGTTAAAGAATTAGAAGAAGAAACTGGTATGGACAGTGAAGAAGCGCTTGCAGATATGCGGTTTGGTTTTATTGAAAAACTCTGCTCAGAATTTGTGTCTAAACCAGAAGAATCAATCGGTCATAAGCTTTCTGTAAATGCAGACAAAATCTTAACAGGGAAATATACTGCAATTCCTGCATTTCTATTTATTCTAGGTATAATATTTTACCTGACTTTCGGCCCTATCGGGAGTACACTTTCCAATATTATGAATGCCGGTATTGATAAGCTCACAAGTTTTACGGATTCTGCACTTACAGCTTACGGCCTAAACCCTGTTGTACACTCGCTGATAATTGATGGTATATTTGCCGGAGTTGGAAGTGTTATGAGCTTTCTGCCTATAATTGTTGTATTATTCTTTTTCCTGTCTATTCTAGAAGACAGCGGTTACATGGCCAGAGTCGCTTTTGTTATGGATAAAATCTTAAGAAAAGCAGGTTTATCCGGAAGAAGCTTTGTACCTATGATAATAGGTTTTGGATGTTCAGTACCTGCAATTATGGCCTCCAGAACTCTGCCGTCTGAACGCGACAGAAAAATGACAATCCTTCTTACTCCGTTTATGAGCTGTTCAGCAAAATTACCTATTTACGCCCTTTTTACAGCAGCATTTTTTAAAGAAAATCAGATTATTGTAATCCTATGCATGTATTTAATCGGGATGTTTATTGGTATTATTATGGCATTTATTCTAAAATATTTTGTGTTTAAGGGTGAGGCAGTACCTTTTGTAATGGAACTTCCTAACTATAGAATGCCTGATGCAGGCAATGTATACAGACTTATTTACACAAAAGCAAAAGATTTTATAACACGCGCATTTACTATAATTTTCTGGGCAACAATTGTTATCTGGTTTTTGCAGACATTTGATATGCGCCTGAATCTTGTAACAAATTCAGCAGACAGCCTGCTTGCAATGCTAGGAAGTTTATTAACACCTATATTCCAGCCGCTTGGGCTTAATGATTGGAGAATTTCAACCGCATTTATCACAGGATTTATGGCCAAAGAAAGCGTTGTAAGCACACTTAGCGTGCTTGCGGGTAATATTTCAGAAATGTTCACACCGATTACAGCATTTGTATTTATGGTTTTCTGCCTACTATATACACCGTGTGTTGCAGCGATTGCAACAGTTCGGCGTGAACTCGGAAGAAGATATGCTGTAATGGTTGTCCTTATGCAGTGTTCAATAGCCTGGTTAGCAGCATTTGCAATATATAGACTTGCAAGCATTGTATTTTAATAGTATGCTTGTAAGAACTAAGGAGAAAAAATGAAAGTTAATAAAATTATAAGTACAGGCATTGGAGAAATAACTAACCCATCCCCGAATGAATTAAGATATATATTGAATAACCACGTTTTAAGCAGCAGCAACAAGCTGGAAAGGACTGTCCCTGCGGATGTGTTAGAATTAATGGAAGAAGGAAACGGCACACAAAGAAGTTATTCAATCCTGAAGACTGCTCAAGATATGTATAATTCTGTTATGAATCTTTTGTAACATATTATTCTCAGACTTCTTAACTACTTCATACAACTGATGTTCAGGCATGTTTTAAATAATTTGCGCCTGGAGGGAGTGTCTTGCTCGTGCGCG
>ENA-OPFA01000047-OPFA01000047.1-human-gut-metagenome-genome-assembly--contig:-NODE-47-length-14125-cov-2.812509_pt1 | contig 14125 bp, 14 predicted proteins | sample MGYA00241302_ERZ501538 | MGnify/ENA primary metagenome ERZ501538 (study PRJEB25962, sample SAMEA2042299) | human gut metagenome | biome: human gut; feature: human-associated habitat; material: faeces... | reverse complement strand
CAGCCGGTATGATAGGAGAAGATAAAAAAACAAATAAAAATAAACTAAAAGAAGGTATTTTCCAATTTTTAAATGCATCTGTTCCAGCCTGGGTTGTTGGCGGAGGTTTAAAACTTTGTGAAGCCAGTAAAAATTTTAACAATATTCCCGGGAAAATTATGGCAATGGCTGGAGGTCTGCTAATTGGAATGTATGGTGCAGCATCATTGTCCAATCTAATTTGTGATCCTTATGATAAAGTTCCAGATAGAAAATTAACTTTATTAGATTGTATTGCAAATGTCGATGATGCTCTCGGGGTTCTCGTTCTGGCAAAATTTCCTTGTGCAGATAAACTTCATTTAGAAAGAACACTGCCTTTTGTTTACTCATATTGTGGATATAGAGCGGGAAAAAGTAATTAAAAAGAAAAGTCTGAACCGAAGCTCAGACTTTTCTTTTTATATATTTGCAAGTTGTTTATAATAATCATGCGCCTGCTCAAACTTATAAGAAAGATTGAACAGCTTAGCTTCTGTAAGCTGCGGTGTCATTATTTGAAGTCCTATAGGCATTCCTTCAGTGTCAAAACCGGCTGGAACAGATATTGCAGGAAGTCCCGCAAGGTTAGCAGAAATTGTTGCAATATCTGTAAGATACATAGCAAGCGGATCTTCAGTTTTTGCTCCTAAATCAAATGCTGTATTCGGACAAGTTGGTGCAATAAGTGCATCAACTTGTGCAAATGCTTTTAAGAAATCTTCTGTAACAACTCTTCTCATCTGCAATGCTTTTTTGTAATAAGCATCATAATATCCAGAAGAAAGTGCATAAGTTCCGAGCATTATACGGCGTTTTACTTCCGGGCCGAAGCCTTCTGCACGGGTTTTACAATACATTTCAAGCAGGTTTTTAGCATCAGCGGTTCTGTGTCCGTACTTAACTCCGTCGAAACGGGCTAAGTTAGAACTGCATTCTGCTGTTGCAAGAATATAATAAATACCTATTGAGTGCTTAAGGTTAGGAAGTGAAACTTCTACGACTTCTGCACCAAGTGATTTGTATGTTTCAATTGCAGATTGGATTGCTTTTTGAACATCTTCAGCAAGACCTTCTGAAACTAATTCTTTTACAACACCAATTTTCATTCCTTTGATGTCATTGTTTAAGCTGTTTCTGTAATTTTCAACAGGAAGCTTTAATGAAGTTGAATCGTGTTTGTCATACCCTGAGATAACTTCTAATAAAGCCGCTGCATCTTCAACAGTTCTTGCAAAAGGTCCAATTTGGTCTAGAGAAGAGGCAAAAGCTATCAAACCATATCTTGAAACTTTACCATATGTAGGTTTCATACCTACTATGCCACAGAAGCTGGCTGGAAGTCTTATACTTCCGCCTGTATCAGATCCGAGAGCAAGTGCAGCTTCACAAGATGCAACAGATGCTGCGGAGCCGCCGGAAGAACCGCCAGGAACTTTGTTTAAGTTCCAAGGGTTATGAACCTTTTTGAAGGCAGAGTTTTCATTAGAAGAACCCATTGCAAATTCATCAAGGTTAGCTTTACCAACAATCGGAATTAAATTATTTAACAACTTTTGAGTTGCAGTTGCATTGTATGGTGATACAAAGTTTTCTAATATTTTGCTTGATGCGGTAGTTTTTGAACCAATAAGGTTCATGTTATCTTTAAGGGCAAGAGGAACTCCTGCAAGAAGCGGTAAATCTTCCCCTTTAGCTATTTTTTCATCAACTTTTTTTGCCGTATCCAGCGCAATTTCTTCTGTTAAAGAATTAAAAGCTCCAAGTTTTTCATCAATAGCTTTAATTCGTTCTAAAGAGGCTTTAGTTAGCTCTACAGCAGAAATTTCTTTATTTTTTAGTGCTTTTGACTGTTCCATAGCACTCTTTTTTAATAGTTCCAGCATAACTTCTCCTTTTATACCCTTAAAGTGTTATTTATTTACCTTATTATAGCAGAAACAAAACATAAAGATTTGTAACAAAATTTATATAAATTTTAAACGAAATATGTTTAATCAACGACCCTGAAAACCCTACAGCTGTAGGCGGATACTCTCGTTTATTAGGGCTTTTAAGCGAGGTGTTAACATGAAAATTAACACCAATCTATCGAGCTTAATAGTTCAATCGGGCTTAAAAACCTCAACCAATGGTTTAAATCAGGCAATCGAACGTATGACCACATGCCAAAGACAACGCTGCAAACTATTCATCTATTATCATCAAGTGGTGAATCTGTTGCTTCGTCAGGCCAATTTATAGAAGAAATAACTCGTCGTGATACTTACGGAATGACAACGTTAGCAAGTGTAGATGAATCAATATCACTAACAAGTGGTACTTATTCCATCTCAACAGCAGAAGAACTTGCAAAACTCGCCGCAATGACAAATAATGGGTTAATAGGTGAGAATACAGAATTTGTTTTAGCAAACGATATCGACCTTTCTGCTTACTCAACAAGTGAAGGTTGGACGCCGATTGGGACTCCTTCAAAAATCTTTTGAGCTAATTTTGATGCTAATGGTTATGTGATATCAAATCCACAGATACTACCGGTCAAACAAACGGTATTGGTTACGGAGTTCCTATGTCTGGAACAGCTCAATTGGTAACAATGGATGGCCTGCACGAGTTGATATCTCAAGGAATCTTGCCTGATTATAAAAGTAAAACAGGAATCAATTCTTCCAGTTAGCCTCTGCCACAAATTACTTTGGCTATGAATTGAAGTAAAATTAGAAATTCCCATACAATATGACGATGTTTAATGTAATATAAATCATATTCCAAACGTTCTTCTGATGTAGGTTCTGTCATATTAATCTGCTGCCATCCGCACCAGCCGGGACGCACCCAGTTTCTGCATTCCCAGAATGGAACTTTTTCCCGATTTTCATAATAGACTTCTTCTCTTACCGGACGCGGTCCAACAATACTCATCTCGCCTCTCAAAACGTTAATCATTTGAGGAAGTTCATCTATATGGAATTTTCTCAAAAATTTACAGAATGGCATAATTCTTTTATCATCGGCATGGACTTGGTCGATATCTTCGTCAAAATCTTCTTCAACTTTGTCTTGATACATTGTTCTAAATTTTATCATCTTAAAAGGTTTACCAAATTTGCCGATTCTTGTTTGTGTAAAGAATATAGGTCCAAAATCAGAAAATTTTATAATAACCATTGCAATTATTGATAATGGAATTGTAACAAGCATGATTGCAATAGAAGATATGATATCGCAAAATCTTTTTATATAAGTGAATAGTAACGCTTTCTTTTTTACGCAAGCGTAGAACAACCAGTTAACTGTCATTTTTGATACAAGATATTTATGTGTGATTTTTTCATAAAACTTAGGCATTCTCCATACCTTAACCCCCAGAGGTATGCCTTTTATAAGATCTGTTAAAATAACAGAATCCATTCGGGATTTTACAGCAACGATTACAATTTTTACGTTGTTATCTTTAATAACCGCTTCTGAATCACATGTCAATCCAAGTATTGGAATCGTGGAGTCTTCGTCTTCAATAGTATTCATATTATCATCAAGAAAACCAACAACCTTGAGTTTAAGTGCAGGTCTTGCCTGAATTTCTTCTGCAATAAGTTTTCCATCCTGACCTGCTCCAACTATTAAAACATTTTTTGTTGATTTAAAACATTTTGTATATGTAAGCTGTACAATACGTATAAATAATATTCCAGAAAATACGCATACTGCATTTATAATAAGCAAAAGTACTGTCAAAATGTTAAAATTGATAAGACAAATTGGAATTCCTGCAATAACTGTAGAAATAGTAACTCCTTCAAATAGCATATAAAGATTTTTCGGTCTATAAGTTTTTATCTTATATAAACCTTTAAGGTTAAGAACAAGCATTGTAACAACAAGAAACCATAAAGCAATATACAAAAGTATTGTATGCGGAATAAAACTTATAAATGTATACATGGCAGCAAGTGCAATAATAAAAGCATCTATAATCGACAGTATATATACGGATTTAGAAATTGCAGGCATAAACTCTCCTTGAATAAAAGACTCATTATAACTATCTTATTATAACACATTCGGGCTAATTTTAACAGGAGTAATAAAAAAAAAGAACCGCATTAGCGGTTCTTTTTAATGGTACCCCTAGTGAAAACTAGTTGGAACCGAATTGTCTCCGACCTCCGTAGATTTTATGAGTTAAGGAATATTGTATGACTGTTTGTGCTAGAATAAAGGTATGAGGAGTTTATAGCATGGATAAAGATTTAACTATATTTGAAGGGCAACGTATAAGACATATTTATGATGAGGAAAAAGAAGTTTATTATTTTTCTGTTGTAGATATTGTTGCAATTCTGATTGAAAAAGATTACCAAAGTGCAAGAAAATACTGGAATAAATTAGCACAACGCTTGCGAAAAGAGGGTTCTGAGCAGACGGTGACAAATTGTCACCAACTGAAATTGATGTCATCAGATGGTAAAAAATATAAGACCGATGTTGCCGATATAAAAACTATTTTTCGTATTATTCAGTCTGTTCCTTCAAAGAAAGCTGAACCTATAAAACAATGGTTAGCCAAAATTGGTCAAGAACGAGTTCAGGAAATGGCAGACCCATCAACAGCAATTGATAGAGCTAGAGAAACTTATAAAAAACTTGGTCGCTCTCATAAATGGATTCAACAAAGAATGACTGGTCAAGAAACAAGAAATAAACTCACTGATTACTGGAAAGACCACAAAATTACAGAGGGCGAAGAGTTTGCAATTTTAACAAACATAATACATCAAGAATGGAGCGGGCTAAGTGTTAAAGAACATAAACAATTAAAGAATTTAAAATCTCAAAACTTACGAGACCATATGAGTGAAGCTGAACTTATTTTTACAGCCTTAGCAGAGCTTTCAACAAGGCAAATTGCAGAATCTGAAAACTCTACAGGATTTGAAGAAAATAAAAACTCCGCAAAACGCGGTGGTAAAATCGCTAAAGAGGCAAAAGAAAAACTTGAACTGGAAACGGGCAATAAGGTTGTGACAGGGGAAAACTTTCTTCCAAAACAGCAACAATCTCAGCAAATCAAATATAAAGATTAGAGTCGAAATTGAACGCAAATAATCTAAATGGAAAGAACGTTATGTCATTATTAGAAATTCAAGAATATTTAGAAAGCAATGTTAAAATATTAGACCATTTATATAAATTTGCCGAATTTATATCGTCTAAAAAATCTGAAGACATTTCAGCTGCTGATATAACAAAATTTGATATTGAAAATAGTATTTTTTCTATAATTGAGCATATCAAAACTAAACGATTAGATTGGATGGTTAAATCTTACGAAATTATTTCACAAGATTACAATTACGTTATTCAAAGAATAAAACAAACAAAAAATCCATTATTAAAAGCTATTTATTCTGAAATATTATATTATTCTGATGAACAACAATATAAAGCCTATATTCAGCAGGCTGTAGAAAGTTATTACGAAGCATTAGATAGATTTTGCATTGAATTATCAGATAAATCGACTGATGATTTTATTCATAGCATGATAGATGTCATGAGAAAACTTTTACATCTAGCAGTTAAGTCTAAAACCCCAAAGTTAAAGGATATAAAAAAACTAATTTTAAAAATTATTCAAGTAGATAGTAATATTGAATTGTATCACTATCTGATTGTTTCTATTATTGAATTAATGCTTGAATATAATAAAACTTTTAAAAAAGTTGATTTTGAAGGTGTGGATGATATCTTCTGGAATTTAGTTCAAATTAAATTTAAAGAAAAAGATTACAATTATTTAACAAGAATAATTCCGCACTATGCTCATAAAATTGATGAAAAAAGAGGTAAGTTATCTTATAACTGGGATGATATACTTGGTAGGTGTTACGTGAAATCTATGGAAACCGCAAATTCCAATATGACATCCCGTATATGGTGCATAGATGCTATAAAACACTATACCCGATTGAATAAGTATACTAATAAAATAAAACAACTAGAGCAAAAATACATATCTTTTAAAGATAAATTAGAGTTTACAGAGTTTAAAGAAAATATTGACACTAAACCTTTTACAGATGCTGCTGAAGAGATTTTAATGCATTCTCCTATAGAAATTTTTAAAATATTATCAGCATCTAATGATTTATACCCACCATTAGAGAGTTTAAAAACTCAAGGTGGTGTATTTGATGATATCTTCCCCACCTCATATCTTGACCATAATTTGCATCCTTCTAAAATATCATCATTAAAAACAGAGCAGGATTTATATCTTACAAATTACAAATGGTATTGGCAATTATATCAGATAACTATACAATACATTTTTATTGAGGGAATTAGGAATAAAAAGTTTAAGTTACAAGACCTAATAAATTTTTTGATGAGTTATAGTAGCTTTTTTGATTTAATAACTACATCCCAATCAAAGAAAAAGCGTATACGATATAACTGGAGTGCAACTATTATCTCAATTTTTGAGACATATTTCAACGAAATGGAAAAGAGTTTTGAAGCTCCTAAAAAGTATTATCCTTATTTAGTAACAATAACAGAAAGCCTTGTCCTTAAATTTGAAACTTGGATAAGACATTACCTAGCCTGTTATAAACAACCAACTATATCCTCTTTACCTCAAGAAAATGGTATTATTAGAGAAAAAGATTTAAATTACCTTTTATATGATGATTTTATCATTGAGAAATTTGATTTTAATGATTTATTATATTTTAGGTATTTATTTATAGCCAAGGAAGGCTGGAATTTACGTAATGAAATTGCGCATGGCGTTTTAATTCCGGAGCAATATACTGTTGAATTATTTAATTGGGTGTTTTTTGCGTTTTTACGATTAGCAAAGTACGATTTTCCCACGGCTGAAAGAAACCGACTTGTGAAAAATAGAAAACAACGATTATTAAAATTATAATAAGGAGTTTATATGTCACTATGTATCTATTATAAAAATAGAATAGGCTTGACTTTTAACAAACGAGAACATATTTTCCCAAAGGCAATTGGAGGGATTGAACGACTTGATGCGGGTGTTGTATCTGACCAAGCTAATGAATTTTTTGCAAATAATCTTGAGGTAAAAACTCTTCGTATGTCGGAGATTTTCATAGGTCGTATTGTTAATGGATATAATAAAAAACCTAGTAAAGAAAAGCAAAAAAATAGAACCTTGCCTGAATTTTTGTTTAATAGAGAGATTGATTCAAGAACCTTGGGTAAGATAGCTTTTAACTCATTAGCGAAAATTAAAGGTAAGGATTATGTATTAAAACCAGAATTTGATGAATTTAGAAATTGGATAATAGGTGGAAACAATGATTGGTATCATTGTAAAATGGGAAAAGAGATTATTGCAAGTACACAAATAATGCCAAATCAGTCTCATTATTGTGTGTTTGTAGATGATGGAGAATATTTAATCGCTGATGTTTGTTTATATAATTGTTGGCGAAAAATGTTCGGTATCTGTAGAAGTTTTGATGATTCTTTCGTAATTCCTAAAGGGTATATATGCGATTGGAAAAATAAGAAAGAGTTTACCTTAATGGAACTTATGCATGAACTTGCGGAATTAGAAGACTTAAAATATCAAAATCTAAAGGAGTTAGGAAATGCTTTGGGATAAACTATCAGCATCTGTAGAAAATGATTATATAGATTTTAAACGTGAGTGGTACTCTAAAGATAAACTAGGCGAAGTTGATTTAGTGCACGATATATTATGTATGAGTAATTCACTGTCCGATAGTGAAGATAGATATATCGTAATTGGGGTTGAAGAGGATAAATCTAATGGCTCTAAACTTATACATGATATCTCAAAAGATGCTAATTGCCGACAGAGTGCAAATTTGATACAGACATTGAGGAATTATATGTCTGTAATTCCTAATATTGAGCTTATAAGAGAAAAGGTAGGTAAAGGATTTATTGATATTATTAAAATAATGCCTTCTGCAAGAGAATTACCGTATGTCTTAAATAAAGAGTGTCAGGCGCAGAAATCTGATGGCAAAAAAGTAACAGTTAGAAAAGAATGGATATATTCAAGAAATTCTGATAGAAATACACCAAAAGATGAATGCTGTACCAGAACCGAATTGGAAGAACTTTTTGCCCGTAAACGGGGAGAACATTTACCAATACTTGATAGGTTTTCAATGTATCTGGATGACATTGAAAACTGGAAGCATCCTAAAAGTGAGTATGAAATTGCTGAAAGTGAGACTGCTTATTATTATACATTAAATCATAAGTATAAAATAGTAAGGAGTGATAGAGAGTTTGATAAAACTATCTCCTTGTCTATTGCAAACACATATGATGAACTTCTTACCGATACTTGTCTAAATGAGGCTTATTGGAATTATAAAAATACACAAAATTATTGTTATGATGATTGTATAAATCTTTTTAATGTAGAACTATGGGCAGATAATACATTAATAGAAGTTTTTAATATTACAGGAATGTTTATTAAGCATTTTAATTACGATAGATATTATGGCTCTTACTATGTGCCTAATCGGATGCATTTGATTGAAAGTGATATTACTATTAATAATAGTAGCGACATAGAAAAGCTACTCGTTTGGAAAATATGTAAACTACTTTTTTATTTCAACCTATATGATGGATGTAATTTAGTTACAGACGATGCTTCAAGAATTTTAGAAATATTAAACTATGATTATTTACAAAAACCGAGTGAATATCGTAAACGAAATGAAGACTGGCTTTATCAACCAATTAAAATTAAATAATAACGACAGGAAACGACTAAAATAGCTGTATAAATTTTATATCCGTAGTAAAATATCAGTATGAATTATAATATTGATAATTTTACAAATTATATCAGTAGTAAGACTTGGAAAAATGCAAAGACTTTTGAAAACTTTGCTCCGCATGAGTATGTTTTGAGTTTTCCTTGTGAAAAGACAAAAGCTGAGGGTAAATGTACAAATAATTGCGACATCTGCAAAGCTGAGCGAAAGGCTTTTGAGGATGCTGTTATGTTTATTCGTGAAAATGGCGAGCGTGCAAAGTTTCAAAACAGAATTTATATTATGTTTTGTATTGATGGGTTTCAATACTGGACAATGGGAGACCCGCTTGAAACAACTGGGGTGCTTAATAAAGCCTTAATCAATGACCCTCGCTGTAAAGTAAAAACATACTGGCTTGATAGAGACTAAAGAAGGTCGATATACTCTTTTGCTTGTTTTATCAAGTCATCAACCATTTCAAATTCATTGGTATTACGTTTCGGATAAAGCGGTACAATCAGCATATCGGATTTATCCGATTTCTCTATCAAATATTTTTTACCTTTATCATCTAAGTTGTAACGGAGTTTAGGCGAGTATGCAATCCAATTATTGTTTTCATCAATAGTCTTAAATGTCATCCAAAACGGGGTAGTTTTTCCGCAAATCCCTTTTTGCCATAAATTACAGTTAAATTGAATACTTAAACCGGTCGCAGGATTATCAATTTTTAAATAGCGATAGTAACCGCATTTTTGTGGTGAGGCTTTGAGCCCTTTTGAATTACAGATTTTGTGAATTAAAAAGCTATCAGCAATTTTATCGACAATTCTGTAATAATCTACGATGCGGTTTGCCATATTAGAACTTAAATCACCCGCAGAAAACGGCTTGAAATTCTGATTATCCATTTCTCCTGTAAGCCCTTTTAACTGTAGTAAATCATTATACAAAGCATCTTCCTGCAAGACATTATCAAGCAAATTAAGAACTTCTTCCCAAGATAAAACGAGCATTGGAGGCTTGCCGTCTTTTTGCAATAATCTGCCTTGTGGTTTTTCGTATTCAGCGGAAGCTGCAAGTTCATCAACAAGCGATATAATTCTTGATTTAGGGCATACAAATATAAGTCCTTTCCCGCCTTTTTTCTCCAAGCGTTCGAGGTAGGTGTTCGGCTGATTGTCAGTCAAATTTGCCCAAAATTTCATTTCAAAAATAAGAATTTCATCATTGTGAACATTTCTTAAGGACATATCAGGTCTTTCAAGATTTTCTCCGCATGATTGAAGCTCAAAATGTAAGTCTTTTTCAAACTGGAGACCTAATTCAGTTCCAATATAGTCCAATAAAGTATCACGAGCAGCTGTTGAACTTTGCAGGATATAATGCAGGCTCATTGTTGCAATGTCCTCAGTTGATGTTCCAACACTATTGGCAATATGACATAACAGTAAACTCATTTTATTTTATTCTCCTTTCAAGTTCAACTGTAAAAATAAGTAAAATCTCTAACTTAAAATGATTATATCTCAAGTGAAACAATTCAATCAAGCTAAAACTACATTCTCAATTTATGTAAATTAACATTTTGATTTAATACCATGAATATAATGCTTGAATTGAGGTGTTAACAGTGGATAACAGAAAATTATTGGGTTTAAGAATAAAAGAATTACGCAAAAGAGCTTCACTAAGTCAGGAAGTTCTAGCAGAAAAAGCAGGAATTGAGCCAACATCACTTAGTAATATTGAAAATGGCAGGAATTTTCCGTCATTTATTACATTAGAAAATATTATGCGTGTGTTAGAAGTAGGGTATTTTGATGTGTTTCAGTTTGCACAATATGCACCCGCTGATGATTTAATCCAAGAAATCACAACAATTTTAAAAGATAATCCTGAACGGGTAAAAGATGTTTATAGAATTATAAAAGCTCTTGTTGATTAATTTAGCGGTGGCTGACGGTGGGGTTTGTAAAATTTATTAAATTTCTAAAAAATTATACTTGCATGTATAATTTAACTATGTCAATATAGAAATATACATTAGTGTATAATTTTACAAGAGGTTATTAATATGGCAAGTTCTAAAAAGCCAAGTTACATAAGTCAAAAGACATTTTTACAAGTCCATTCCCTTTTGGAATTTGATAACTTAGTTGGAACTAGTGTTTATAATAAGGCTGTTGCAGAGATTGAGAATATTAATGAACCTCGTTACTATCCGCAACAGATTATTAAATTAATTCCTGAAATAACATCACGAAAATTAAATGATTGGGATGTAAAAGGTTTACTTGTTCAACACAGACAGAATAATAGCGGTTGGCGTTTGTTTTCACTTGCAGATGTTATTCGCTTACGAATAATTCAGGATTTAAAAACTTATGGAATGTCAAATATCCAAATTCAAAAGGCTTTAAATGATATTTTTGAATTAAACGACAGGAAACGACAGTATTTATTCGAAACTTTTTTAAATATCTGTGCAACAGCAACAAAAGCTGTTATTATTGTAGAATTTGATGGAAGTGCATCGTTCTATTTAGAAGATACTGCTTATGTTAATTTAAAAATGGATAAAAGCTGTTGTAAACCTGTTTTAATTCTTCCGTTTTACGGCTATTGTATGCCGTTTATGCCACATAATGAGTATAAAATGACTGTAACTACCACTGATGTTGTGAACGAGCAAAATAGAGCTAATTTAGCTGTAATTGCAGATTGCTTAATTGATGAAGAATGCAAAGAAATAAGTTTAAAAAAGAGTAATGGCAAATTAAATATTAAGCCAAAACGGTATAATAAAAATGTATCAAAGCAAGATTTTATAAAATACATACAAAATCTTGATGAGGAAAGTTTTAAAGACATAAGAATTTCATTGCAAAATGGGAAAATCACAACATTGAGCGAAGAAAATTCTATTTTAAGCTGAGTTATGACGGAAACCCTCTGAATAATTTAGCAGATACGACAATTTTATTTTAAGGCGGCAGAAACCCTCTGAACCTTAATACAAAAGCAAAAGGATGGATAACCATGCTTAGTATTAAGGCGTGCAGACATAGTCTTGGAAAGTATGCCAAAGATTTAGACGATAGCGAAATTGAAGCTATCAGAGATTTAATGTACCAATTAGCATTTGTTATGGTAGAAGATTACCTGAATAAATGCTCTAAAGTTGTGCCGATTACGGCGGAAAGGAACACAAATGAAAAAAGACGATTTTTTGAAGTTATTAGAAGACCCTGAGTTCAGAAATTCTCCGTTAGGTGAATTACAAGCTACCTTGCAGGAGGCTTTTAAGCAGTATGAGTGGAGAATAAGAAGTGAACGTATAAAAGCGGGGATTAGAGAAGCAAAATTAAGAAAGGCAGGTAAGGCGGAGTAATCCGCCTCCAAATGAAAGGAGAAGTTTATGAGTAACGCAATTATTTATACAAGAGTTTCAACGAAAAATCAGGCAGAAGAGGGGTATAGTTTAGCAGGTCAAGAAAAAGACTGTAAAATTTTTGCAGAAATGAATAATTATAATATATCAAAAGTTTTTGTAGAGAAAGGAGAAAGTGCTAAAACACAAGATAGAACAGAATTACAAAATCTTATGAAATTTTGTGTTGCAAACAAGAAAAATATTGATGCAATTATAATCTGGAAAATTGATAGGTTAACTAGAGATGTCAAGGATTTTTACAATTTGCAGGATTTTTTTGCAAAGTTAAATATTAAAGTTTTGTTTGCAAGAGAGAATAATGGAGATTCTGCGGGCGACAAATTAACTCGTAATTTAATGGGAGTTTTAGCACAATATGAAAATGACCAAAAATCAGAAAGAGTTACGGCTGGCATGAAACAAGCCTTTTTAACAGGTCATTGGTTGTGGAGAGCGCCAATCGGTTATATTATGAAAAACGGTAACATTGAACCAGACCCCAAAACTGCACATCACGTTAAAAAGATTTTCAAATTATTTTCTACAGGAATGTATGAGCAGACACAACTTATTAAAATTATTGAGGCTGATGGGATAAAAATTAACACTAACAGAATGTGCAGACTATTGAGAAACCCGCTTTATATGGGGTATATGCATAAAAATACGTGGGCGGAAGAACCCATTAGAGGAATTTTCGAACCTCTTATTTCTGAGGTAGAATTTAAAAAAGTACAGGATATATTGAATGGTAAAAAGCCTGTTATTACCGCTTACAAGAGGAATAATCCCGAATTTCCTTTAAGACAGTTCATTACCTGTCCTAATTGCAACCAACCATTAACAGGAAGCAAATCTAAAGGAAGAAGGGAAAGATATGCTTATTATCACTGTCATCATAAGGATTGTTGTACTAATTTCAGAATAAGAAAAGAAAAATTAGAAAAAATATTTGTAGATTACTTGAAGTTTATAAAACCTGAACGGAATTTACTTAATTTATTTGAAGCAACAGTAAAAGATGTTTATAACGAAAAGTTATCTGTAAGATTAAACAGTCAAAAGCAAGTACAAGATAAGCTAGTTGAACTTAAAAATAGAAAAAGTAAGTTAATTGATTTCAGGATAGATGGAACAATAAGCGAAGATGATTATAAGTTCAAAACAGAGCAATTAGCAGAGGAAATACAAGAGCATGAGTTCCGCTTACGTGAAATAGACGAAATTGACAATGACTTGTGTAAATGCCTTAAATATGCCTGTAAAATTATTGAGAATATTGATACATTATGGATAAATGGTGATTTAGACTTAAAACAAAGATTGCAGAAATTAATTTTTCCTAAAGGTTTAATGTATTATTCAAACGATTTTCGAACCGCTGAAATCTCAAGCCTATTCATTAAAAAAGACGCCTTATTGGCGTCTTATAATCAAATGGTACCCCCAAGCGAATTCGAATCGCTGTCTACACCGTGAAAGGGTGTTGTCCTAGGCCTCTAGACGATGGGGGCTCGTGACAATTTATATAGTATCAAATCAATTTTTCATGTCAAGGGGGTAAATTAAAGGAAGAATGTTAGATTGTATTTTTGTTGCAAAAAAAATCATTTAGTCCTAATATATAACTAGAATTGAGGTTATTATGATTAATAGAAAATCACGCGACGAAATTAAGAGAATGCGACATGCCGGACATATTGTAGCTCTTGTGCATAAGAAAATGAGAGAGGTTGTTGAGCCGGGTATATCAACAAAAGAATTAGATAGTATTGCTATGAAAATTATTAAAGAGAATAAAGCAACACCTACTTTTCTTGGTTACAGCGGTTTTCCGGCCTGCATTTGTGCTTCTATAAACGAAAAAGTTGTTCAC
>ENA-OPFA01000010-OPFA01000010.1-human-gut-metagenome-genome-assembly--contig:-NODE-10-length-26278-cov-2.521146_pt1 | contig 26278 bp, 28 predicted proteins | sample MGYA00241302_ERZ501538 | MGnify/ENA primary metagenome ERZ501538 (study PRJEB25962, sample SAMEA2042299) | human gut metagenome | biome: human gut; feature: human-associated habitat; material: faeces... | reverse complement strand
AAAAATCTACGGAGAAAAAACGCTCCCATTTGATTTAAAATACAGTTTTGATTTAGAAAGAACTACTGAACTTATTCAAAATAACTTCACTGACTTTTTTGAGGATATTAAACTCACTAAAGAATTTTTTCCACACGACTACAAACTTACAAAAAAACAGTTCGATACTCGCTACAAAAAAAGAATTAGTAACTTTTTAGAACTTATGGCATCTGAAAAAATGATTTACTTCATTTACGCTGATTTTGAAAACATAATTGATGCGAAAAATATAAATAAACTATACGATACTTTAAAAAACAAAAGAAACGGCAAACCGTTTAGAATTATTATTCTCACTTCAAAACCTATAAACATTTCAAATTCTGATATTCATGTAATAGTTGATAATTTCAGAATTAAAGATGGTAAATGGATTAGAAGTTTTATTAACGATTACGGAGATATTGACAACGATTACAGCAGATTTTGCGGGAATACAGGAAAAAAGTTAAAACATATTATTAATTATAACACTTGAATTCTATAAAAAATATGTTATAATAATTCTATAGGGAAAAGCCCTAATTGTGGCTAGACCTTTAGAGCTTTCTTCGTTCCCTATATGAACAAAAGAACAATTTTAAGAGCTGCTATAACTGCGATTATGGCAGCTTTTATTATTTGCCTTGTCATATTATCACCTCCTTTCGACCAATTTCTTCGAAAATATGTGTGTCGTGGAGGCATAGGAAACTTACCCATATAAATAATATCATAACGGGTTAATAAAATGCAATATTATTAATATTTAAAAAGCATCAGTTTTAATAGGGTTTTTGAATTTCGTGATATTGCCCTGGAATAGAAGCTTAACAGTTCCTACAGAACCGTTTCTGTGCTTTGCAATAATAATTTCAGATTCACCCTTTGCAGCAGCTTTTGCCTGAACGTCTTCCTCGCCGTCTTCTGCTTTTCTGTAATATTCGTCACGATAAATAAACATTACAATATCAGCATCCTGCTCGATTGAACCTGATTCTCTCAAGTCTGAGAGCATAGGACGTTTATCTGTACGTGATTCAACTGCACGTGACAACTGCGAAAGCGCTATAACCGGAACATCAAGTTCTTTTGCAAGAATTTTCAAACCTCTTGATATTGCTGAAATCTGCTGCATACGGTCATCTCTGCCAGAACCTTCCATTAATTGAAGATAGTCTATCAGGATTAAGCCCAAGTCTTTTTCTTCCATTTTTAGTCTTCGGCATTTTGCACGAATATCAGTAATTGTACAGCCTGATGTATCATCAATATAAATCGGAGCCTGAGCAAATGAATTCATTGCAGTTGCCAGTTTTTCCCAGTCTTTGCTCTGCATGTTACCTGTTTTAATTCTTTGAGAATCAATTTCAGCCTCAGAACACAACATACGCTGCATTAACTGATCCTTTGACATTTCAAGCGAGAATATTGCAACAGGAGTTTTAGCCTTAATCGCTACATTTTGTGCAATGTTCAATGCAAATGCCGTTTTACCCATTGCAGGACGGGCTGCAAGGATTATAAGGTCAGATTTTTGAAGTCCGTTTAAAATTGCATCCAATTCGTAGAAATCCGTTGGGACACCTGTCAATTCATCCTTGTGCTCATAGCGGTACTCAATCTTTTCATAAGTATTCAAAACAAGGTCTTTTACATGAACCAAATCCGATGTAGCTTTTTTGGAAGCGATGTCAAATATAAGCTTTTCGGCACTATCGAGGGATTCATCAATAGGGTTTACATCGTATCCAAAAGATACTATTTCAGAACCTGCGTTGATTAAAGCCCTTTTAATAGCTTTTTCCTGAACAATTTTTGCATAATATTCAATGTTTGAAGTGGTAATCGTTTTGTAGCACAAATCATTTACGAATGCACGACCGCCTATTGTCTCAAGTTTTGAATTATAATTCAATACATCGGAAACAGAAACAATATCTATTCTTTCATTGGAATTAAACAGCTGCAGCATAGATTCATAAATATATCTGTGAGCAGGTTTGTAAAAACTTTCAGGTTTTAAAGTTTCGACAACCTTTGTAATCACATTGGGATTAACTAAAATCGCACCTAATACAGCTTCCTCAGCTTCGATATTCTGAGGTAATAATCCGAAATCGTTATTTTTTTCTTTTACTGCCATGCCTTTTCCTTACTTTTCTAAAAAACATGATATTACATAATAATCCAAAATGCATGTAAAGAATTATTGACAAAATTATTTTTTGGGTCAATATATAAATTTATGACACAAGCGTTGATTAATTTAAAAGCTTTTATTTTATGCCTCATTTCAAAAGCTCCTGACAAAGCAGCAAGAGTACTTACAAGAAATAAGCTAAAAATCGCTTCGGCAGAATCCTGTACAGGCGGACTTGTAAGCTCAAGATTAACTGATATAGCAGGCAGCTCAAATTTTATTGAGGCAAATTTCGTAACTTATTCAAAAGAAGCAAAGAACAAAATCCTGGGGGTTTCACAAGAAACTTTAGATAAGTACGGAGCAATCAGCGAAGAGTGTGCACGTGAAATGGCAGAAGGACTATTTAAAATCACAGACTGCGATGTTGCAATATGTACAACAGGAGTTGCCGGCCCTACGAGCGATGAATGCCAGCCTGTCGGATTAATGTATGCTGCTTGCGGTTACAATGGAAATATAACCGTCAAAAAAGTTGAACTAAATCCGAATTATACAAGAAAAAACATGAAGTTTTTGTTCTCGGAAGAAGCTCTAAAACTTGTCTTAGAAAAATTGAACAATATTTAATCTTTATCATCATCAGAAATTAAATCATTTTTATAAGCCAGATATACAGCATTAGTTCTATTTACTGCACCTAATTTAGCAACAATTTTCTTTACCAGAACTTTCACTGTGTTATGACTGATAAATAATTTTGAAGCTATTTTCTTATTTGAATTTCCAATGGCAATTAAATAAAGTATTTTACGTTCCCTATTACTAAATTCTTTTGAAATATCTTTTATAACCATCACTAACCATAAATACTTATAAGTATCCCTCAAGGATAATTATAAGGTACACGCAAAAATTTGTCAACAATGAGAAAATAAAAAAAGTATGTATAATCAATCTGAAATATTAAAACAGTTCGGCAGAAACGTCAAAGCTGAGAGAATACGCAAAGGCTACTCACAAGAGACTCTTTCGGAAAAAATGGGAGTAAACCGTGAATATATCAGCAGGATTGAACGTGGCATACAAAACATGTCACTGGCAAAGATTACATCTCTGGCAAACTATCTTGATACAGATATCCACAACCTTTTAAGGTTTTAATTACTTCATTATGATTTCTGCCAGAAGATCCGGATATCTATCCATTAAAATTTCAGCAAACTGCTCTGTATCCATTTGTGTGATTACAATTGATAATAAATCATTAGGCAGCTCTTTTATCATTTCCTGAATATATTCAGGTTCAATTACTGACATAGCTTTTACGATTTCCGGCTGCTGTTTTTCACGGTTCATAACAGTTGTGTAAGCGTGATTATCGAATAACTGGAACCATTCTTCGTGCTCTTTTCCAAGAGATAAAACCAGCTGCTGTTTTTGCGTAGGCTGAAAAGCCATTAAAGCATCCTGATATTCAAGTGGATTAAGCTGACCTATTTGTTTTGTAAGGTCAATACTGTTTAAATTCTGTGCAGGTTCGCCTGTAATCTGCTCCAGTACCTGTGCAATGTATTCCGGCGGGATGGACTGCATATGTTTTAAAATTTTATTCTTATCAATATCAGTACTTGTCAAAAACTGATTTAATTGGTCATCGGGCATCAACTGAACAATTTCTTCCTTTGAAAAAAGTTCAAAAGCCGTATTAACAAGCTGTTCGGAGGGAAGATTTTCAAGCATTTTCATCAGCTTATCCTGAGTGAAGAAAAACAGCCCTTGATGCAAGTCTTTTTCATCCATTTCAGGTAAGAAAACTTCCAGTTGCTGAGCAGACATTTCTCTCAAAATCATATACTTGTTATTTTCATCTGCAAGGTTAAAAAGTTCAATAACAAGAGCAGTATTTGTTAAAATTTCCTGAGCAAGTGCAATAGCATTCTGGTTTCCTGAAGCTGCTTCTGCTTCAACAATTTCCTCAATCGAGAGATTAGAATATTTTTCCTGAAAAGTAACAGAACTAATTCCGAGTTTCAATCTTAAATATTCAAGATTAGAATCTATTGCTAAACTCATAGTACTCCTTAATATATATATACTAAGGATAATTACGGCACTGAATTTCAAAAACTTTAATGATTGTAACTTTTTGTAATAAATAAAAAAAGAATTATAACAAATGTCATAATTCCTTTTATATGAGTTTTAATAAACAAGCTAGAACATTACAGGCTCATCCGGTGGAAATATTTTGTTTCGAAAATCATCCAGATGTTTCTCAATCATATTAATATTAGCTTGTGTTAAAGCATCAGGCATTTCTATCGGTTCTATGCTTCTATCCTTAAAGCAATCCCAATGACGTCTTATGATATTACCGTCTTTTCTGTTTAATTTTGAAGCAAAAGAGAATGAACCATCATCTCTTTCTATAATATTTACAGAACAAACAGATCCTCTGTTATCAACAGCTGAAAATTCAGATTTTTTAGTAATACCTTTATCTATATTAAAATCTATATAACGTATAAATTCTTTAGCTCTTTTGAAAAAACCTTTTTTAGGTTGTGATGTTCTATATATACGCTTAGCACCATCCGGATTGTTAATTTTTTCTACAATATTTGTTTCTCTAAGTGTGGGTCTGACAAAACTTGTTTTTGGTTTTTGAAATAATAGTTCTAAATGTTTATCCCTAAAAGGTTTAATTTTTAACATTAATATATTCCTTATATTTAGTTTGCTATTGTAAAATATATAAAAAATTTTTTTGTTATAATAACAAATTTAAATACACAAAATGTTACAAATATTTGTGTACTTCTCTGTCAACTGACTGCAAAAATAAAAAAGAGGTAAAGTATAACCTTACCTCTTTTTTATATGGGCCGCAGTGGACTCGAACCACCGACCTCACCCTTATCAGGGGTGCGCTCTAACCACCTGAGCTAGCAGCCCTCGTATGCTATACCAGCTAATGTGAGAAGGGATTTTGTTTGATAACTCATCCCGACATTTTTTAATTTATCATAGACATTTTTTTAAATCAAGTCTTTTTTATCTATTTGAGAAAATGTTTTTTTTAGAGTAAACTTTTCTTGAGGATAATTTTATGACTATATTATACATATATATTACAATTTTTACGCTATATTACATAGTACTTGCCTGCTCAAACTTAAAGCCTGCAAAAAAAATCAGAGATAAATACACTAATAAAGATGCAAATATTTGTGTAGTTGTTTATGCTACAGGCCCCGCAAGAACACTGGATAATTTATTAAAACAATTAAAAACACAAAATTATCCCAAACAGCGCTACACTATATATGCAATCCTTGATAGATGCGAAAAATCTTCTGATGTTACATTACAAAGTGATCTAGATATTAATGTTATCAGTATTAATAATCTGGAACCAATAGGAAAAAGTCAGGCTTATTCTATCCTTGCAGAGAAACTTTCCGAAGCACATAACCTTGATGCATATGTTTTTCTTGATGCTAAAAATTATGTTGATTCCGACTTTTTAACTAATGTAAATTATTATTTAACTAAACATTCTGTATTCATGCCAATGATTAATTACATACAGGAAGAAAAACCTTTGACGCTGCTTGAAAATATTAAAGCTACATATTCAAGATATTGCGCAAAGTTTCTATACGCATCAAGAACAAGGTTAAAACTTGCCAACTTAATCAATACTGATGCATTTGTTATAAAAAAAGACATACTTAATAAAATAGAATCGTTTGAATTTCAGGACAAAGCAGCTGAAATTAAATATACAATTAAGCTTACAAATGAAGGTATAAATCCAGCTTTTATTGATGATTTAAAAGTTTATACAGGTATATCAAACTATGACTCCAGAATTCCATCACTTTCTAAAAGAATTAATATTTTCTGGAATAATGTAACTCACTGTCCGAATTTTCTAACACAGGAATATGTTTGCTCATTAATCCAGCCTAACTGGCTTGTTTGTATTCTTGCATATGCCATGCTATTAAAACATTCATATTCATTCCCGTTCTGGGTAAGTTATACAACAATACTAATTACATTCATTACACTTGCACTGGCGTTCTGCATCAGCCTTATGAATGTAAAATTGTATGCTAAAGAACATTTATATCTGTTTGCATATCCGATTTATTCAATAGGACACATAATTAAAAACTTCCCGCCAATAAGAGGTACACGCAGATTAATAAATAAACGACACCATAAACATAATGTTGAAAAAATGGTTACAAACATTATCGTAACTGATGGCAAAAAAGATTTTCAATGCCAGCTGGAATTAATCTCTGATGATGGACTTGCAAGAGTCAAATTTATTAATAAAGGAAAAACATACATAACTAAAAACAATCATCTGAGAATGGTTGATGCGATAAGAGAACTTACAGAAAAATTAGATGACTACGGGCTTTCTCTCAAAATTTGCCAGTGCTGCAAATACTTCCAGCCAATAGTTGACGGCTCCACCAACATGATAAAAGGCTGCTGCAATTGCAAATTCCCGGGCAGAGTAGAAGGAGATATAATTCCTACACTCGTTTGGAATACATGTCCGCGCTTTGAAGAACAAAATATTGTAGAATTATTCTAATCAATATAAGCATCATCCATTAGTTTTATACGAAATGCACTGCCCGCCGGAATAGAAACATGCCCTCCTTTTGAAAAGAATGCTGTTATTGGTGATACCAAAGTATTAAGTCCTAAACATATAGTTCCATATGCAAAAGGAAATGGAGATAAAAGAATTGTTGAACCTTCCCCGCCGAGGCTTACTGTCAGATTAAACATTCTGCCAAATAAAGTTCTGCCCCAATTTCCCTTTTTCCACAAAGTACTAAGATAAGTTCTTTTACCTTTTATGTTGTTTAGAAAAATCATTTTATCATCAGCTCTTGTTATATATGCATTTATTGGTATAGTCTGACCGTTATACCTCATACTTCTTACTCTTATAACAACAAGTCCTCCGTTACAGGTAATTTGAGGCTGATGTGTTTCAACAATTTCACCTGTAAAAACAGTATTAGCCGGAATTGTATATTTTCTTTTTACAATAGGCGACTTAGTGTAAAATTTAACAGTATTACCATTTGCCAGCCAATCGTTTATTTTTGTTGAACTTACTACATTAAAAGAAGTTCCACTGGAAATTTTTATACTTCCTGTTTTTATAGGCTGAACCGGCGGATTTACCTCTTTTGAAATATTTTCTTCTATGGGCTCAGGCTTATTATATTTTGAGATTTCAGGCAGAGCAGGAAGGCTTTCATCCGCATCTTCTGTATTAGTATCTTTTATTAACTTGGATGAATTATAATTTTTTCTTATATCATCATCGACTGTCATGTCTAAATCAAAAGCCTGTGAACAATTTATAGAAATTAATAGTAAAAAAATTATAATAAAACTATTCCTATCCATTATCAAACCCAATAAAATTCTAACTCTTTAACAATTGTAACAAAATTGTTATAAACTAGCAAAAAAATTTTTTCTTTGTTTTACTATAAATGTGTAGACAGTTAATTTAGATTGGAAACTATGATGAAGATTCATACAACGCAAAATCTAAGCTCCTCTGGGAGAACGCAATCAACCAACAATGTTACTATCCCTAATGAAGAGATTAGATTAAATTATTCGGAACGCATGCGAATGCAGAAGACACATGCTCTCGCAGATACTTATGAGGGTAAAGTGTCATTTAAAGGTAAAAAAGAGATTATAAAAAAAGTTATAGATAAAGCAAATAAAGCGGCGGATAAAGAGACGAGAATGGATAAGTTTCTTAAAGGCCGCTTTTTTGATAGAATATTAGACTTGATGAGTCATGAAGTACTTGTTCAGGCTTGTATTTCTGCTGTTATCTGCATGCTTTTAAGACCTTTAACTATTATGACAATTCCTACCAAGAAAAATAAGCAGGATAATATGTACGCTTCTGCACACTCTATATCATCAGGTGCAGTAGGTATTATTAGTTCGTTATTAATTGCTACTCCATTCTCTAAAGGTATAAAATATGCTCAAAAATATTTATTAAAAGGAATGAATGAGTCAATCTTAAAACGTAAATATCCTAATCTTAATATTGAATCTATCTGGGCAGATGCAAGCAAAACAGTAAGAAAGCCTGTAGCTGAATGGAAAGATAAATTAGGAAACCAATTCTCTACAGAGTTTAAAAATACATTAACAGTTGCAAGACCTAAACCTTTAACAGAAGTTTCTGAAGAAACACTAAAATCTTTTGGAGCAAACATTGACTTAAATGCAATGAAGAATAAACCTGTAAGTGAATGGGTAGATAGAAACGGCAAGAAATTACATCTTGAACTTAAAGACATGTTTATAGCAGTCAAAGAAGAAGGTATGGGTGGTTCTATAAAAGACTATAAAGATACAAACTTCTTCTCGCTGCAGCACATTGATGAAAATTTCTTAAAAGAAGTTATGCCTGATTTGGATATTAAATCTATAACGAAAAACGGCGAAAGAGTTCATACAGATTTCTGGAAGAAAACAGACGGTACTCCGTTTAATATAGATATGGATATAATTCACGTATCATCCTATAGAGAAACAGCAAATGCAACACCGCTATATACCGGTCTAAAACGTACAAATGATACAAAATATCTCTCATATCAGTCAAATAATGGTTTGGAAGCAGGCGGTGTACCAATAAAATTAGGCACTCCGGTTGATGATAAAATGCTTGCTGCAGATAAAGCAAATGAAATAAGCAATAAGTGGTTAGGCTGGCTCCCTGATATTGCAACCAGAATACCATTTGCAGCCGGTACAATTCTATTAATACCTTGGGTTTTAAAACACGTATTCCATCTTGAAAAAAGCAAGAAACATGAAGAACCGCAGCCAAAGGAAATAAATATGAATAATAAAACACTTGAACAGCCTCAAAGAAAGGAGGTGGCATAGTGAATATATCAGGACTTCATAATAATTATAATTTTTCCCAAAATTATAATTTAAATAAAAAATCATACACCAAGCCTCAGGACGAAACAGTTACGCCATCCTCAAGCGAAGTATCTTTTAAAGGCGGAAAAGAAAGTAAAATAGGGAAATGGATAAGCGAATTTTATGGCAAATATTACGGTAAGCCGATGTATGACAAAGAATGGATACAAACAGCTTCCGAAAAAATGACAAAATTTCCAGGCCGCATGACAGAACACATGTCAGTACTCGGATCAATTCTAACAAGCAGTGTATATATGTGGAAAACTCTAACTAATCCAGATTTAGAGCCTGATAGCAAAAAAACATTGGCGATAAATCAAGGTTTCTGTTGTGTAATTCCTACTGGTCTAGGTTATACCGTAGCCAATAAACTTAGCAATTTTAATAAAAAGATAGAATATCGATATAGAGGTCTAAAAGAACAGCAGGTAGCGCTAAACCAGATTTCCAAGGAAGAAGCAAAAGTTTTACAAGCTAAACTCGGGCAAAATTTGAAATCTTTAAGTGCCTTAATGGGCTTATTAACTTTTACACTAATTTACAGATACATAACTCCAGTTGTAGTTACTCCGGTATCAAACTGGATTGGTAATAAGCTAAATGCTAAAGGTGATAATCAAAAACCAAAAGAAATTGTTATGAAACCTGAAGCAAATAAAGTTAAAACTGCAGCATAAAAATTTGTGTACATACTTGACAACTCTGAATTAAATTCAGAGTTGTTTTTTTTATATTAAAATAAGAATATGAACTTACACTATTTAGAAGAGATTGACTCAACAAATAAATATGCAAAAGAGCATATTAAAGAATTATCTGATAAAACAGTTGTCTATACATACAATCAAACTAACGGCCGGGGAAGGTTAAACAGAAAATGGAGTAATCTTGGAGAGGATAATATTTATGCATCAATTGTCCTCAAACCTTCTGGACAAATGCAGGAAGTCTATTCAAATTTAACCCAGTATCTTTGCGTAGTGCTTGCCCAAACGTTTGAAGAATATGGAGTTATCCCTAATATAAAATGGCCAAATGATATACAGATAAATTCAAAAAAAATTTCCGGAATTTTAGCAGAAGGAGTAAATGAAGGCACTAAACTTTCTGGATTAGTTTTAGGATTCGGCATAAATTTAAACACAAAGATAGAAAAAATTTCTCAAATCAATCAGCCTGCAACCTCTCTAAATATTGAAACCGGTAAAAATATAGATAAAGAAATTTTCTTAACAAAACTTTTAGACAAGTTTTGTTTGATGTATGATAAGTTCATTAAGGAAGGTTTTTTATTAATAAAAAATGATTATATAAGAAGAGCCAACTTCCTTAATAAAGAAATTACCGTTAAAGTGTTTGACAAAGAAATTTGCGGAATAGCAGCAGGGATTACCGATAATGGAGCCTTGAGATTAATAGATAGAAATAACAATGAACACGTACTTTTAATAGGAGATATTTTATGAATGATTTAGTAACACTATTGGAGCAGGGAGTTGCTGTAATGTGCATTGGCATGGGAACAGTTCTTACATTTTTATGTGTAATGATTGTTTCTATGTTTGTTATGGGCAAAGTTGTAAGAAAATTAAATGAACTTTTCCCTGTAGCTGCACCGCAAACTGCCGGAGCTCCTAAAACAGCCGCATCAAATGATGACGAAAATATTGCAGTTGCTATTTTAACTGCAATGCTAAAGGGCAGAAAATAATTGTCCAAATTTATTAATATTAATTAAAATTGTCAAAATAAAGAGAGGAAAAAACAATGACAAAAAAACTTATTAAAGTTATGGATACATCTTTTAGAGATGGTTTCCAGTCTGTATACGGAGCTAGAGTTTTCGTTGACGACTTTTTACCTGCATTAAAATCTGCTGTTGCGGCAGGACTTAAGCATTTTGAAGTTGCCGGCGGTGCAAGATTCCAATCTCCAATTTTCTACTGCAATGAAAATGCATTTGAAACTATGGACAAAATCAGAGATGCTGTAGGTCCTGATATCAACTTACAATCATTAGCACGTGGTGTTAACGTTGTAGGGCTTGATTCGCAGCCTAGAGATATGATTAACTTACACGCAAAAATGTTTAAAAAACACGGCGTTACAACAGTAAGAAACTTTGACGCTTTAAACGATGTTAATAACTTAATCTATTCTGGTCAATGTATTAAAGACAACGGCCTTAAACACGAAGTTACTATTACAATGATGGAACTTCCTATTGGCTGTACAGGTGCTCACGATGTAGCTTTCTATGAAAGAGTTTTAAGAAGTATTCTTGATGCAGGAATACCTTTTGACAGTTTGGCATTCAAAGATGCTTCCGGAACATCTGCTCCTAGAAAAGTTTATGAAACTATTAAAAGAACACGTGAAATCCTTGGTGCTGATGCTCATATCAGATTCCACTCACACAACCCAGCCGGTACAGGTTTAGCTGCATACTTAGCTGCACTTGAAGGCGGCGCTGATGGTATTGACCTTGCTATGAAACCTGTTTCAGGCGGTACTGCACAACCAGACTTAGTTTCTATGTGGCACGCACTTAAAGGTACTGAATACGACTTAGGTATCGATATTAATAAAATTCTTGAAACAGAAGAAATCTTCAAAGAATGCATGAAAGATTACTTCTTACCACCTGAAGCGTTAGCAGTTAACCCTATGATTATTTCTTCACCATTACCGGGCGGAGCATTAACAGCCAATACCCAGATGATGAGAGATAACGGCGTTATGGATAAATTCCCTGAAGTCGTTGCTGCTATGAAAGAAGTTGTTGAAAAAGGCGGTTTTGCTACATCTGTAACTCCTGTTTCACAATTCTACTTCCAACAGGCATTCAACAATGTAATGTTTGGAAGCTGGAAGAAAATGGCAGAAGGGTATGGAAAAATGGTTCTCGGATACTTTGGAAAAACTCCTTGTGAACCGGATCCTGAAATTGTTAAAATTGCAGAAGAACAACTCGGCTTGCAGCCTACAACTGAGTTAGTAGTTGACTTGAATGATAAAGACCCTAACAAAGGTATTGCAGCAGCTACAAAAATGCTTCAAGATGCAGGTCTTGATGTTAATGATGAAAACATCTTCATTGCAGGTGCTTGTAAGGAAAAAGGTATTATGTTCTTACAGGGTAAAGGACAAATCGGTGTTCGTAAAAACTGCCCTCAACAGACTTGTGCTCCTGTTTCTGCTAACGGCAGCGAATATACTGTTAAAGTTAACGGAAAATCTTACGCAATTAAGCTTGAAGGTGATAAGGCGTCTGTTAATGGAAAATCTTATGATGTTTCTGTTAAAGAAGGCATTGAAAAATCAGCTGCAGCTTCTGCTGGTTCCGGCGCAGGTGAAGAAGTTAAAGCCGGCGTTCCTGGTAACGTATTAAGAATTGAAGCTTCTGTTGGCGACTCAATTGCAGAAGGCGATGTAATTATGGTTCTTGAAGCAATGAAAATGGAAATTGAAGTTAAGGCTCCTAAGGCCGGCACTATTCAATCTATAGCAGTTGCTCAAGGCGATAAAGTTGTAACAGGTCAAGCTTTGGCTGTTATAGGTTAGAAAGAGGGAGGTAAAGAATTATGGATATAATGGAAGGTTTACACACCCTCTGGGATTCAACAGGTATTATGGGCTTCGTTCACGCCGCTCAAAATGCTGTTGCCGATCCGAACTTACATGGTTTTGAACAAATCTTACATATGCACGGACAATGGATTATGATATTAATCTGCTTGTTCTTGCTATGGCTTGGTATCAAAAAACAATTTGAACCGCTTCTACTGGTTCCTATTGCATTTGGCGGCTTACTTTCAAATATTCCTATGCCTTTAGGTGAAGAAATTGCCGGACCAAACGGTTTCTTAGGCATCATTTTTGAAGCTGGTATACACAAAGGATTGTTCCCGCTTATTATCTTTATGGGTGTTGGTGCAATGACAGACTTTGGGCCGTTAATAGCCAACCCTAAGACAGCTCTTTTAGGCGGTGCTGCTCAATTCGGTATCTTTGGTGCATTGCTTATGGCTTATTGCCTGTTTGGTTTTACAATGCCTGAAGCGGCTTCTATCGGTATTATTGGAGGTGCTGATGGTCCGACTTCTATTTATGTAACGACAAAACTTGCAGAACATTTACTTGGTCCTATTGCTGTAGCAGCATACTCTTATATGGCTTTAGTTCCGGTAATTCAACCGCCAATTATGAAATTACTCACATCAGAAGCCGAACGTAAAATTAAAATGACTCAGTTGAGAGATGTTTCTAAAAGAGAAAAAATAGTATTTCCACTTTTAATACTGCTTCTTTGCGTAATTCTTTTACCTAGTGCTTGTCCATTATTAGGTGCATTGTGCTTTGGTAATTTATGTAAAGAATGCGGCGTTGTAGAAAGACTTTCTGATACTATGCAAAATGCCTTAATCAATATTGTAACAATATTCCTAGGCTTATCAGTCGGTTCAAAACTTTCTGCAAGCCAATTCTTGACTGTTCAAACATTATTCATTCTTTTACTTGGTATCATAGCTTTCTCACTTGCAACAGCAGGCGGGGTGCTTATGGCAAAATTAATGAATTTATGTTCAAAGACAAAAGTAAACCCGTTAATTGGTTCTGCGGGTGTTTCTGCAGTACCAATGGCTGCACGTGTATCTAACAAAGTCGGTTTAGAGGCTGATCCTCAAAACTTCCTGTTAATGCATGCTATGGGGCCGAATGTTGCTGGTGTTATTGGTTCTGCAGTTGCTGCTGGTGTATTATTGGCACTCTGCCATTAATAATATCTAATATAGATAAAAAGGTGTTAAGTTTAAACTTAACACCTTTTTTGTTTTTATATTTTCTTTCTAGTATAGAAGAATATTGCTTCTGCTGCTTCTTCACCGTATCTGGCAACAATATCTTTATAGCTTTCTGAATTTCTTATGCGATTTTGATGTTCTGTATCCGCTGCTTCTCTATTGAAAAATTTAGTTTCTTCTACTATTTTTTTAGGAGTGATTACAGCTTTTTCCTGTTTAATATCCTGAATAGGCTGCTCAAATTTATTGTCTGTTGTATAGTCCATATAGTTTAATTTTGACTTCACATTTGAAACTTTAGCCTTTTGTTTACCTACTTGCTTATAATCACGAGCATCTAAACACCTTTTTATATAATCATCCAGAGATTTTCTGGAAATATTTTCACCTTCAAAAACTTGAAAAACTTTGTAGCCAACGCTTTTTAATTTTCTGAGGAAAGATTCATCTTTTTCATTTGGAATAGAAACTCTTGCATATCCTGTATTACCAGTACCTACAAGTCCTCCATATGAATCTACCAGACCTTTCAATTTTACTTTTTTTGCTTTATTTACGCCCGGTTGAGTCACAGGTATTCTAAATGTTGAACTAAAATTTACTTCTGTCATATTAACGCCTCCTTATTTAAATAAACCCCGTAAATATAAATTTTGCTATTTGTGATAAAATTTTCATATGGAGTTTTTGGAAGTAAAGAAGGATGAAATAAAAGAACTTGCCCAATTGGCCGGTGAAATATGGCATGAATACTGGCCTTGCATTCTTACAGAGGCACAAATTAACTATATGGTTGAAAAGTTTCAATCTGAAAAAGCGATTATTGAGCAGATTTTGCATCAAAACTACTCATACTATTTTATTGTCGAAAACGGTGTAAAATGCGGGTATTTCGGGATTTCACGCTGTAAAGATTACCTGTTTTTATCCAAACTATACTTAAAAAAAGAATTTAGGCATAGAGGTATCGGCAGGGCTGCATTTGATAAAATCAAAGAACTTGCCAAAAACTTTGGATATTCGTCAATAAGGCTCACTGTTAACAAAAATAATAAGAAAACTATAAACGCTTATTTAAAATACAGATTTGCAATCATTGACAAAGCCGTTACGGATATTGGCAACGGCTTTGTAATGGATGATTATATAATGTCCTACACTATTTAGAAGGTGTTACATTTATAAACGGCATTGACCCGCCAAGCATATATTGAGGCATCTTACCGTCCCATTTCTGTACAGCTTCGTACTGGACAAGAGATTTATTCTGACTTAAAGCTTTTGCTCGTATTGCCATTGATTTAGCTTCAGCTTCAGCAGCGATAACTTTTTGTTTAGCTTCTTCCTGAACCTGTACTGTTTTATTCTTCGCTTTCAAAGCTTCTTGTTCAGCTGTAACTTTACTTTCAATAGCTCTTTCAAACACATCTGAATAATTAATTTCCGTCATCTGGAAGTCAGTAACATTAATATAATTATCTGAAAGCTGGTTTTGGAGTCTAAATAAAATATCTCCGGTAGCCTTTTCTCTATTTGCAATTAAATCCTGAGCGTTCCATTTTCCGATAATGTCTTTAATAGTACCTTCTACAACTGGTGTCAGGATTGTTGAAACATAGTCCATTCCGACTTCCTGAAACAATTTATTTACTTTATCCGGCTGCACATTGTAATTTATGACATAAGTAATTCTTGCCTGCTGGATATCTTTTGTATAAACGGCGGTGGTTAATGTATTTCTTTGAGTCTTTACGTCCATAGTTCTAAACTTTTGAATAAATGGGAAAATTAAATGCAGCCCTTCTCCGTAACATTCAGGTTCTACTTCACCTAATCTAATTTTAATACCTCTTTCGCCGGGACCGACCATCACAAACGGGTTGCACATTACAAGGAAACATACCAGAAGGCACAAAACCAGCACGGGCATACCGAAAAACTTTTTGTCCATTACAATCCTTTCTTTTTCTAACTAAAACTTTAATGCCAGCAAGGCTAATACGACATACAGGGCTGCCACTACAAAAACAAATGCACCAAAAATTATAAGCATTTGTTTGCCATATTTTTGGTACAGATTTTGTCCTGTTATATAGCATAAAGTTATAATACAGAGATTTACCAAAACTATAAGCGATACAAATAAAAATAAAACTCTTATGACCATTACAACCCTCTTTCAAAATTTATTATAAATTATAAAATAAAATCTGTTATCATTTAATAGGTTGATTTAGTTTTTCATTTATAAAAGAGAGCATTTCTTCACAGCATTTTTCCCAGGTAAATTCTCGTGCTCTTATAATTCCGCGTTCTGCACAAAGTTCTCTATAGAAATTATCATAGTAGAACTTTTCATATGCATTAATTAGTTCTTCATCTGATTTCGGGTCAATTTTTATACCAGCATTTCCTATTACTTCTGGAAGCGATGATGTATTAGATGTAATAACCGGACAGCCGCATTTCATTGCCTCAAGTACGGGAAGTCCGAAACCTTCATACAAAGAGGGGTAAATGAACATCAAGGCATCTGAATACAATTTGGGCAGTTCTTCGTCCTTCACGTACCCTGTTAAAATAATTTTTGATTTGTCGTACTGTTTAAGAGTTCTATCCAATTCAGCCTCAAAAACTTTCCAATTGCTTCCGCCAAGTACAAGATACAAATCATCAATTTTATTTTTTTCTATAAAAGTTATAAAGTTTTTGATAGCAAAAATAATATTTTTTCTTTTACCAAGAGTGCAGAGCGAAAATACATATTTCTTCTTCTCGTCAGATTTACAGGGTTTAAAGTTTTCATTTACACCAAGAAGCGTTGTTTTTATATTTTCAGTTTTAACAAATGGAAAATATTTTAGGACATCCAATCTTGTACATTCCGAATTTGCAAAATAGAAATCCCTGTCATTGATAGTATTATAAACCTTGTAATACCACGCCTTAGCATTTTTAGCCATTCCTGTTTCAAGAACGGGGATAACATCATGCAGCATTCTGAATTTTGGGATTTGTGCATCCTGAATATCTTTCGAAGGAGGCGTAAACGGAGAAAAATACAAATCAAATTCTTCAATTTCCGCAATGCTTTTTTTATTTTTTCTATAAAAGTGAGCATCATAAATCCGGAATAATATTGTAAGTGCCGTTTTTATAATATAAGGAAAATCTTTTGTCTTATACAATATACGGGCTATTAATCTATTAATATGGGAATTAGAGGTTATCAGGGGAATATCTCTAAACTCAGATATATTTTTCATGAAATAATAGCGCCTAAAATCGCAATAAAATGTTATATCAATACCTCTGCGTTTGAGTTCGTTGAAAAGGTTTAATGCAACGTAAAATACACCGGCTCTATGCCCGTTATTTTCATCATAGTAGGAAAGCTCTGTACAATCAAAAAGCAGTTTCATCATTTATTACCTTTTGCAATTATTTTATTCAATCGATTTTTTATTTTTATGCATATTAGATAAATTTCATACATTTTATTTAGAGGAAATACTCTAAACTGCTTAGCCATACGTTGAAGCTGATATTTTTCACTGCCGGAAATAGATAGATACTCTGCAAACGGATATTTAGAATAATAATATTTGCGGTTTGCTTCCAAATTTTGATTAAGCGTTTTTGAAGTTACAGAGCCAAAGTGAAAAAAGCAGGCTTCATTTGTCACAAAAACCCCGTATCCGGCTTCTATTGCTCTGTATTTAAAGTCATTATCCTCAAAAAATGCCTGTGTGTAATTTTCATCAAACAAACCAATTTTATTAAGAAGCGTTCTTTTGGTGATTACACAGGAAAAGACGCATTCATCAAAGCTTTTTTCATATTTTTGTGCATACTTGAAATTATTTTTAAAATAGTTGATATAAGATTTTTCATCTGTAGTATCATAATGCGGATTAATATGTCTTGGCGAGATAAAGGCAGCTTTTTCAATCTTAAATACATCTTCACAAGCTTCAAACCACTCCGGATAAAGCAGAATATCATTATTTAAAAAGCCTATATATTCCCCTTCTGCCAGCTCAATTCCCTGATTGTTACCGGCAGAAAAACCTTTATTTTCATTATTTAAGATAAGTTTTACATCTTTTAGTGATTTTAGATATTCAACTGTTCCGTCAGTTGAACCATTATCAACAATAATCAGCTCAAAATCTTTTGTATACTTATACAAACTCTCTATAAACTTTTTTGTATACTCCAGCTTATTATAAGTTAATGTTATTACACTCAATTTCATAAAACAATTTTACCTTAAATACACATTTTATGATATATTATACCTATGATGCCGCTTATAAGTGTAATTATACCAGTATACAACGTTGAAAAATATTTAAGAGAGTGTCTTGATTCAGTAATTAATCAAACATACAAGAATCTTGAAATCATTTGTGTAAACGACTGTTCAACTGATTCATCCCCTGAAATTCTTGAAGAATATGCTAAAAAAGACAGAAGAATTATCATCAAAAAAAATCCGAAAAATATAGGATTAGGCCTCACCAGAAATGAAGGAATTAAGATTGCTTCCGGAGAATACATACACTGTCTTGATTCTGACGACTGGCTGGAACTTGACGCTTATGAAATTTTTGTTAAATATCTTGATAACGATGTTGATGCAGTTAGATTTACATACACATCTCATGATGAAATCACAGAAAAAAAAGAATATATAGGATACTGCATTACTGATTTTCTTTACAAAAAAATTAATATTTATAACGCCCCTGAATGTTTCAAAATGTGGAAATCTAGTGCATGGATAAAAATTTACAAAAAAGATTTTATTCTAAAAAACAACCTCTGGTACAATGACTACAGGTGCCTAGAGGACATTGAATATGCAATGCGCTCGGCATTAGCTGCCAAAAATATTATCTTTATCAAAGAAAACCTCCTAAATTACCGTGCAAACAGAAATGGTTCATTGTTAACTAAAAGAGCTCATTATATTGATAATGTCATAAAGGATACTAAATGGGCAAATTCTCTAGATATTGATAAAGAAGTAAAAGCTGAAATCTTAGATTATATATACGAACTGCTTGTTATGAACTGTTTGGATGCATACTACGTAAATGTACTTAAATACAAGCAAATGCGTAAAATCTTTAAAGAAAATATAGATATGGATGTTTTTTCTGTACCTCTTGCTCGAAAATTAACTGAAAAAGTTCTATCATACAGCAGTTTCAAATTCTTTTTATCATATTGTGCAAGACGATTTATCAGGGAACATTTTCCAGAGCTTACAAAAAAATATTTTGCCATTAAGAAAAAGCTGCTTCAAACAAACTAATTTCCCCCTTTAAAACTTTATAGATTTATTATAATATACAAAAATGGATGAGAAAATTAGCATTTTAATGCCAAGCTATAATTATGCCTCTTATATACGAGAAGCTATTGAAAGCGTCATTAAACAAACTTATACTAACTGGGAGCTTATCATAATTGATGATGCCTCAACAGACAGCTCTCTGGGAATTATAAAAGAATATCTGCGAAAAGACCCTAGAATAAAGCTTGTTATTAACGAAAAAAATCTAGGCCTTGCTAAAACTTTAAAAAAAGGAATAAGCTTTGCAGAAAGTAGCTGGATTGCTTTTCTGGAGTGTGATGATATCTTCCAGCCAACTTCGCTTGAAAAAAAAATAGAAGCAGCACAAAATGGAGCAGAACTTATTTTCTCAGCAGCAGAAGGGTTTGATAATAAAAATAAAATACAAAAATTTGAGAAGCACATTGAAGACATTAATAAATATATTATTAAACTTGATAAATCAATGTTCATTGAAGGTTTTCCAAAGTTTGTATACAAAACTAATATTATACCGACCTTTTCTGTTGTAATGGTAAAAAAAGAAATTTTGGCCGGATGTAATTTTAATCCGCTGTGCGAAACTGCACTCGACTATTACCTATGGGCACAGCTGTGTTTTCATAAAATTTATTATATACATGAAAAGTTAACTCTCTGGCGCCTGCATAATGACAGCTACTTAAATAGAAAGCAGTATAGCTGGTTAAGGAAATTTTTATTTAGTATTTCTATATTTGCTCAAACTGTACAAAATAAAAATAGGATACAACAATTTTTTATTATTGCTAATTCCATTCGAAAACGGCTTATTTATTTCAACATCAGCAAAAATCGTATAAAACTTAGCCTTTTCAATAATAGATATATTTTTGAGAAATTTCTACCCTAGCCTGTTCATTATATTTTGTCCGTAGTATTTCATAAGATTTTGAAGCTGTCTGTCATTGGCTCCTTTTGAATTATGGGCATACAGAGTTCGTTTGTGCTGAAAAATCTGCCTGAATATATCAGTACAAGCAAGTGTTCTTATGTGATTTTGTACAACTCTTATTTTTCTGTTATGAACAAGAGCCATAACCCATAACCATATATCATCAGCATAAGGAGCATATTTCAAGAAGATATCTTCTCTCAAAACTTCATTTGAAAAGCAAGCAGGCGGATACAGAACACCTCCGACACCTGTCAGGAAATTATCATATCGTGCACTTTCCTCTTCAACATGCTTTCTCCAGCTTTCATAAGGTTGAATTTGCCCGTTTTTTAGTATTACACGATGTGCACGATGCAGTTGAATATCTTCCGTATGGGCAATATATGAGTAATAAAGTTTTTCTAACCAATCTTTTGGATAATAAATATCATCATCCGCAGTTATTATTACCGAATCTTTAAATTCTCTAAAAGCATAAATTACTTTTGTATAAGAACGAATATCTTTTACAAAGCAAATTTCAAGCCCGTTTTTTAGAAAACGAGTTATTTCATATGGTAAATCATTAAGACTCTTAAACTCGTCAGACAGCCATAAAATTATACGATCCGGCTTTAAAGTTTGTCTAAAAATTGAATAAAGAGATATAACTAAGTCATCAAAACGTTCTTCATATGAGGTAAGTGAAACAATAACCGGATGTTTACGCGTTTTTTTATTAATACAGCATTCTGCTCCCAGGTTATCTGCCATAAGTCTTATTAAAGGATTGAAAACAAACCTTAGATGCAGTTTTGTATTTAATATTTTTTTCAACTCACTGCCTCTTTATAAATTTCATTTATTATAATACTTTCAATCGGCGTATTATTAGTCTGCTCCTCTGTTTTAAGCCTCTCAGCCCACTCTATAATTCTTTTTTCCGCTCTCGTTAATTCAAGATTATCTAAATTAAAGAACGATAAATAGATTAACCAAATGTGTCTGCCGGAATAATTTAAATTCATAAAATCCGGATGGCACTCAGGCAAATGAACAAACTTACCAAGTAATTTATAAATTCCTTCTGATGTAAATCGTTCATAAGCTTCCTGACTGTTAAGATTAAAAGTTTCTACAAGTTCTTTTTTCAGCCTGTGATAACTCATATCATAATTGATATTTTTAAGATATTCTTCCTGCAATAATCTTGTATTTCCATCAAGTGTAAATCCAAAGCGAAGTGAGAATTTCAACGCACGCAAAATCCGTGTCGGGTCATCTTCAAAACTTTTGTCATGCAAAACTCTCAGTTTTTTCGATTTTATATCATCTATTCCACCTAAAATATCAATAACTTCACCATCAGTAGTTCGTTTCGCCATTGCATTAATAGTAAAGTCACGCCTTTTTAAATCATCTTTTAGTGCACAGCCAATGTTTGAAACAACAGGCAAATGACCTTTTTGGGGATAAAATTCTTCCCGTGTTGATGCAATATCAATTTCTTTATCTTCAAACAAAACCCGTACTGTACCGAAAGCAGGATTTTCTCTTAAAATATTCAACCCTTTTTGTTTAGCAAATTCTATTGCATCACCTTCATAGCAATAATCCGTGTCAAGACTTGGAATACCGAGCATCTCGTCACGGACAACACCGCCTATAAAGTACAGATTCTCATCTTTAAGACTCACCTTTTTTAACCTTATTATTATGAATTACAGAAGATATTAACGCACCTACAATGAACGCAAGCCCCATAACACCGGTAATAACTTCCGGTACTTCATGGAAAGTTGATACAAACATTAGTATTGCAAGCGTTCCGATTGCCCAGTGCGCACCATGTTCTAAATATAAATACTGGTCTAATGTTTTCTTTTCTACAAGCATTATAGTAAGTGATCTTACAAACATCGCACCAATACACAGACCAATTGTAATAATTAAAATATCTTTACTAAGAGCAAATGCGCCCAGAACACCGTCCAGAGAAAAAGATGCATCAATAAGTTCAAGGTACATAAAACCTACAATACCTGAACATTTAACAGTATCCGCACATAACTTAGCTCTTGCTTCCTGACGTCTTTCAAGCCATTCAGCAAGCCCGTCAATAATAAGATATGTAATAATACCGGACAAACCTGACGTAAATACAGAACTACGAACATCCGGATTTAATTTCAGCATCAATAATCCAAGTACAGCTAAAGTTACAAAAGAGCAAATGCCTTGAAATTTATGTAAACGCTGCAATCTATTTTCAATGAAACTAATCCAATGAACCTTTTTACCTTCTTCGGTGAAGTAATCCATAAACAGCATAAGTAGGAATGAACCGCCAAATGCTACTATTGGCGCATGTGTCAAATGAAGGTAATGCGCATATTCGTGAACATCATTTAGTGCCATATTTAGAACTTTTAATATGCTTATCTTTGCAAATATAGCTACAACAAGAAGAGGGAATAAAAATCTCATACCAAATACAGCGATGAGAATACCCCATGTTATAAAACGATGACGCCATTTTTCTGACATATGCTCAAGCTTCATTGCGTTTACGACAGCATTATCAAATGAAAGACTTATTTCAAGAACGGCAAGAACAAATGCTATAAAAACACAGGTCAAGCCGGTGCCGTTGTGCACATGTTCCCCCCATAAATATGCACATATTAGTCCAAATATTGTTACCAGATATGAACCCAAAAAGTATTTTAACATAAAACTCTCCTTTTAATATTTTGATTATATTATAATTACAAGGTTAAGTAAAATATTATTTAATTTTGTGCTACTATTATATAAAAATTAAGAGAGCAGGTGAAAATGATAAGCCACATAGAAGAAGAATTTGAAAAACTATCCTTAAACTTTATACAGCTTAAAGCTCATGCACCTGTTATTAATGAGGCCGCAAATATTTGTATTCAGGCTTTAAAGAACGGAAACAAAATCCTTTTCTGTGGAAATGGAGGATCTGCGGCGGATTCACAACACCTTGCTGCAGAACTTGTATGCAAATATAAAAAAGAGCGTGCTGCACTAGAGGCAATAGCTCTTACAACAAATACCTCTGTACTTACAGCCGCTGCAAATGACCTTGCTTTTGATTATATATTTGAACGTCAAGTAGAAGCATTCGGGAAAAAAGGCGATGTACTTTTTGCTCTCTCCACGAGTGGTAAGAGTATTAATGTTGTTAGAGCTGTTGAAAGAGCTAACGAATTGGGATTAACAACAATAGCTCTAACCGGAGCCGACGGCGGTTCTATTAAATATAAAGCTAAAGTCACTATCAAGGTTCCTTCAGATATTACAAATAATATACAAGAAATGCATATAGCTGTCGGGCATATTATTTGTGAAATAATAGAAAAAGAACTTTTTAATTAATAAGGAGGATTTATGCAAAAGATTTTCGTTACAATTTTTGCAGCAGCATTGATGATTATGCCTGCTCAAGCAGCTACCTGGGTTGCTGCTGACAGAGTTGCTGCCGTTGGCAAAACTATTATTACAAAAAATAACCTGCCAGCTAAAACAACATTCAAAGTAGTAAATGGAGCGGCAGATAATACTAATACTTCTACAACCAATATTGTTCAAATTTCTAGTACTGATTTAACATATGCTGGAACAGACACTGAAGTAGCAGCTGTCATTTCACACGAAATTGGACAAATAATTAACGGCAAATCGGCAAAAGATAATTTTAGAAAAATTGCAAAAAATGCAATTACAAGTAACTTAAGCTCTGACAATATAATAACTACTGCGGCTAACAGTGAATATGTTTCTAACAAAACAAGCCTTAGTGATAACAAAGCCGCAGATATTACAGGGGTTGACTTGATGATTCAAGCCGGTTATAACCCGCTTGCAATGATTGTAGTAGTAACAAAAATGCCAGGAAGCACACTTGAAATTCTTCAAGGAAAACCTGCTAACTCAGAAAGAGCAATGAATATTTATGATTATCTAACTTACAATTACCCATCTAAAGTTAAAGCAGGATATGGATGTCAAGAGTATAGAGCATTTTTAACATATGCTGATCCAATAGTAGCAGAGAGAAATTCCAATAAAAAGAAGCTTGATAAGTTTAATAAAGAGCAGGCAAAAAACAAAGCATTAAGAGCTAAAAATATTGCACAATATAAAGCTACCGGCGGTTTGAGCGGCTGGGATGCTTCTTATACTATTTTAAAAACATTAACCGAATCAAGTGAAAAATAAAAGTATAAACGACCGGCTGAATTACAACGGTCGTTTTTCTTGTTATATAATAGACTTGAATGAAGACACATTAGCATAAGGACAATAGTAAAATGGATTCTAAAATCAAGAGAGAAAAAACTAAAATTGTAGCTACACTTGGCCCTTCAACTTCAAATTATGAGATGATTTCTCAGCTTGTTGAAGCAGGAGCCTCAATGTTTAGACTTAATACTTCACATGGAACAGAAGAAGGTCATGCTGCAAATATTGAAATTATAAGAAAAATTTCCCAAGAAACAGGCAAATATATACCTATTCTAATTGACCTGCAGGGCCCTAAGATAAGAGTAGGTAATATACCAAATCCTATTGAAATAAAAGAAGGTCAGGAGATTATACTTGAAGCTACTGATGAGGTTAATAATCCAGATATTCTTCCGGTCGACTATGAAGGAATTGCAGATGATGTTAAATCCGGCGATAAAATACTTCTTGATGACGGAAATATTGGACTTGTAGTTACAGGAGTAAGTAACCATCAGGTCCATGCTAAAGTTTTATATGGCAAACTGATTAAACCTAGAAAGGGAATTAACCTTCCTGGAGCAACAGCCAGCTTAAGCGCTGTTACAGAAAGAGATGTTGAATACATTCGTTTTGCAGTAGAATATGATGCTGATTACGTGGCTTTATCTTTTGTAAGAGAAGCAAAGGATATAGAACTTGCCAAAAAGTACATTAAAGATTACGGCGGAAACATACCGGTAATTGCCAAAATTGAAAAACCTCAGGCAGTTGAAAATCTGGAAGAGATTTTAAAGGTTACAGATGGTATTATGGTTGCCAGAGGTGATTTAGGCATTGAAATGTCACCGGAAGAAGTTCCTATTGTACAAAAATACATCGTTGATCAGACTATCCGTGAAAGAAAAGTTTGTATAGTAGCAACACAAATGCTTGAATCTATGATTGAAAATCCTATACCAACAAGAGCAGAAGCTAGTGACGTTGCAAATGCAATTCTGGACGGCACGGATGCAATAATGTTATCCGGAGAAACAGCAATGGGTAAACATCCTGTCGAAGCAGTAAAAATGATGAGAAAGATTGCAACTAATGTAGAAGACTGCAACTTCTGTCTTTCAAATCTCGATTTGGAAATGAATGACAAATACGATCTCTCTCCACAGGCTATATCAAATGCAGCTGTCAAGATGGCACAAGATTTAAATGCAAAAGCAATACTTGCGTTCACTCACACCGGTTATACTCCGAAATTACTATCAAAATTAAGGCCTACTGTTCCTGTTATTGCCATATCTGATATGGAATCAACCTGTAGACGTTTAAGTCTGTACTGGGACATTGTAGCCGATTATAAACAATGGGATACTGTTCTTGACGCTGATTTATTAGAAAAAATTGATGAATATATTCTTACAAGAACTGATTATAAAAAGGGCGAAAGAATAATTATCATAGGTTCAATACCAAAATTAATAACAGGTCGAACAAATTTCATAAGAGTACACCGTATAGGTGCACCAATGGAAAGATAATCAAAAAAGCTCCGGTTAAAACCGGAGCTTTTTTTCTATATAAGTTTATAAATTAAATAGTAAATTATAGAAGAAAGCAGCATACACGCAGGAATTGTAAGTACCCAAGCTGTTACAATATTACCAACAATTCTCCATTTAACAGCATGCGCATGAAATGTTGACCCTACTCCCATTATTGCAGTAGAAATAACATGCGTAGTACTTAGTGGTATGCCGAAGTGAGAGGCTGTTAGAATT
>ENA-OPFA01000001-OPFA01000001.1-human-gut-metagenome-genome-assembly--contig:-NODE-1-length-92257-cov-13.091083_pt1 | contig 92257 bp, 85 predicted proteins | sample MGYA00241302_ERZ501538 | MGnify/ENA primary metagenome ERZ501538 (study PRJEB25962, sample SAMEA2042299) | human gut metagenome | biome: human gut; feature: human-associated habitat; material: faeces... | reverse complement strand
ACAATCTGCTGGTGCTAAAGTATATGGTAATTGGTCTGCTTGGACAGTTAATATTTCTAATAGTGGAAATGTTGCTGCTATTGGAGGTAGTTCAAATATAACTACTTCTGCAAGTAGAACAAGAACTTGGACATGGAACGGAGTTAGTGGAAGTGGTGGAACTGAAACAGGAACTGGAACTCCTACTCTTAGTAAAATTAGTGGTGCTGGTTCTTTTGCTAGTAATAAAGTAACTTATGAGAATAATACTTCTACAAGTACTAGAAGTACAGTTATTAGAGCTACAATGGATTCTGTAACTAAAGATACTACTGTAACTCAAAATGCTGGTTCTAAAACTTATAGTAGTTGGGGAGCATGGTCTATTAGTTTAAGTGCTAATGTAACAACTATTGCTGCTGCTGGTGGAAATGCTACATTATCTACTTCTGCTACTAGAAGTCGTACTTGGCAATGGAATGGTACAGGAACAACTTATACTGAAAATGCTAGTGGTTCTCCTACATTAAGTAAAGTTAATGGTGCAGCTTCTTTAAGTGGTTCTACTGTTAGTTATGGTAATAATACTTCTACTAGTTCTCGTAGTTCTGTATTTAGAGCAACAATAGATAGTACAACTAAAGATATTACTATTAGTCAATCTGCTGGTAGTAAATCATATGGAAGTTGGTCTAGTTGGTCTGTATATTGTAGTGCTAGTAGTTATACTGTTGCAGCATCAGGTGGTTCTGTTACTATTTATTATGGTGCTTCTCGTTCTAGGAGTTGGACTTGGAATGGAGTTGCAGGTTCAGGTGGAACTGAAACAGAAAATGGTACTCCAAGTCTTAGTGCAGGAAGTGGTGGTGGAACTTTAAGTGGTAGTACTTTAAGTTATAGTAATAATACTAGTACAAGTGTTAGAAGAACTAGAGTTACTGCAAATTATAACGGTGATATTGATTTTTGTGATATTGAACAAAGAGCTGGTAGTAAAGTTTATGGTAGTTGGTCTGGATGGTCAGTAACTATATCTGCTAGTCCTATGAATATTGCTGCTGCTGGAGGTAGTTCTACAATTCTTTGTAATGCTTCTCGTTCTAGAAATTATACTTGGAATGGAGTAGGTACTGATTATCCTGAAACTGAAAATGGTAGTCCAACTTTAACTAAGTCTGGAGATGGAACATTAAGTGGTACTACTAGTGGTAGTAAACTTACTTATGGTAATAGAACTGCTACAACAAGTAGAAGTACAACTGTTACTGCAACTTATAGTGGAGTTAGTAAATCTATTAATATTACGCAATCTGCTGGTGCTAAATCTTATGGTGCTAAAGTATATCATACTGATATATATAATAGAGATTCATCAAACTATACAGATTATACTGGTTATCCAGTAACTCATGATGTTGGAGGTGAACCTACTATTGCAGCTGGAGATTCAATTGTTACTATTTGTAGACTTCGTATTACACAGCCTTGGACTTGGAATGGAGTTACTGGAAGTGGCGGAACAGATACTACTTATATGAGTGCTAAAGATGTTACTATTGTAAGTCAATCTAATTGTACACCTACTGTTAAAGATGTATCAAATAGTAATTTTATAATATTTACTTCTGTTGTTCCTGCAAATATTAATGATACTTCTCGTATTTGGTCTTATACTTGGAGATGGCATAATGATTGGAATATTACAATTAGAGATACTCAAGCTCCTAATTCTGTACGTGGTAGACTTGTTATTAAAAATGATTATTTTACTAGTCAAAATGTTGCTTTACCCATTTATTTAGATAGTCAAAATGTAGATTCAATATATAAAGGAGAAGCAAGTTATAATGATATTAAGAAAACTCCTATTGGTGTTTATGTATATATTCCTACTAATACTGCTATAATGAATGCTGGCAAATTGCAATTTTGGTTTGAAAATAAAAATGGAGATAGTAATAAATATACTTGTACTTTAAGTAATGTAAGCACACCTTCAAATAGTGTTTCTGTATCTAATAGTAATAATATTATTAGTGTTACTGCTAATACAACTACTTCTTCATTTACTATGTTATGTCAATTTACTATGACTTCTAATAGTACGGTATTTAATGTAAGAGTTTTAATTGAACCATGATAAGAATACTATTTAATATAACAATATTACTAATAATTATATTGTTTATTTACTCATTAAAGTTATTTAAATTAATCATATAATTATGAACAATAAACAACTATATGAAAAACTAGGTCAGAATAGTTATGATAAAGTATTTCCTATTACTTATCTTCAAAATATTCTTGACAAAGATACAAACAATGATTTAACTGTTGTTCTTTCTAGGTTTAATCATTTATGGATTCCATATCAAGGAACTAGAGTTAATACTCGTAAAGCTGTTCCTGCTATTTTTAGACGTAATAGTCTTACTATTAGTTATTATGATGCTGAACATAATCTTTCTGTAACTGAAAGTTATACAGGTAGTAATCTTCAAGCTGGAGTTGAAACTAGTTGGGTTTCTGATGATAATTGGACAAAAATTCTCAGTGAAAAATATCTTGAAGAAAGTGGAGCTAAAATTCCAATTGCTGATGGAACTATTGATTGGGATATGCTTAATGAAGCTCTTAAACAAATGATTGCTGGAGATGGTAAAGTTAATATTATTAATTATCCTGATGAAGAAGATATTACTATTAGATTAAGTCCTGGTTGTTGTAATGTTAATCGTCTTAGTCTTAAAGATAGACCTTATGAACCTGAATATAAAAGTGGTAAAGGATATAAAATAATTCGCAAGGTCTTACTCCCCGTGGAGGATGATGCAAGTAATGCAGAACAGCTTTTATTTGATGGTTTTCTTGATGATACTTATTGTGAACAATATGGTCAAATAATTCTTAATACTGATAAATATGAAGTTATTAGAACAGATTTAGGTAATACTGCCGGTATTTATTATGATACATATCATAAATTATTTGTTCTTAGAGTTAAGACTATTCATGATGGAGTTGGTTTTTATAATTATTATACTAGATGGATTATTGTAGAATCTACTGATAGAGTTCAACCTCGACAGACTGTTGCCTATGGAAATAGTGAAGATTATAATATTTATAATACTTGTCTTTCTGATGAACGTCCAAGACTTGGTATTATATATGTTAATTCAGTAGATAATATTAAATATTATTTTAATGAAGAAAATCTAGTTCAAGTTAAGAATAATATTTATCTTAATTATAAAGCTGTTCTTACTCAAGATATGGTTAACGAAGAAAATACTCGTTATATTATTCGTTATGCTTTTGATTTAAGTAGTAAAACTATTACAATGCCTGTTGGTTGTGAACTTGTATTTGAAGGTGGTATTATTGAAAATGGTACTATTGATTTAAACGGTTGTAAACTTGCTGGTATGATAGGTCAAGAGTCTGAATATCTTCCTAATGTAACTTGTAGTAATTGGGCTGTTGGTCAAATTGAATATCGTAATGGAAAGATTTGTTATTGGAATGGTACTGAATGGAGAGTAATGGGAGATACTTCTTCATTTGATAGTTATACTAAACAAGAAATTAATAACTTGCTTAAAAATTATTATACTAAATCTGAAACTTATAATAAAGAAGAAGTTAATAATTTACTTAATAGATATGTTACTAATGATACATTTAATAACTTTAAAGAAGAAATAAATCAAACTATTACTAATAGTGTTAATCTTGATAAGATTCAAAAAGCTATTAATGATGGATGTGGAGTTAATATGACTATGCCTAGTGCAAATAGTAATAAACTTAGTCTTCCAATTTGGACAGGAACTGCTACCCAATATGCAACTATTACCCCAGTTGCTGGAATGACTTATAATATTATTGATGAATAATGAGTTTAACTCTTGGACGTGAAGGAGGAATTGCTAAACCTCTTAAGAAACGAACAGTAGGTCAAATTAATATTGCTCATGTTTATGATGGTGCTAATCATATTTGGCCTACTTCTGTTATTCATTTTAGTGATTTTACTAGTGTCCAACTTAGATATATTTGGGGTAGTGATGATGGTCGAGATTTGGATACTAAATCATATTATGTTAATTCTCCTATTGATAATTTAAATTATGTAGCTGTTGGTTGGTCTTGGAATATTGATAAAATACCATATTTATATTGGGGTGGAGATAATACTCAATCTGGTGCTGAATGTGTTATGTTTAATATTGAATCTATGATTGAGCTTGAAGATAAAATGCCTGATATAATGAAGATGAATCTTTGTGCTAATTGGTTTGGAACCCTACGTAGAGGACACGTTACTGTTGAATGTACTGCTTATAAAGGTGGTGTTATTGTTAAAGCTTGGCAACTACGTAATAATGAAAGTGATGTAAATACTAGAGGAAATTATATTTTTCCTTTAGCTGATGGTAAAATTAATATGCCTAATGATAATAATATAGGATATAAAGAATGTTGGTATGGAGAAGTTGTTAAAAGAATAATTAAATCTAATAATGAAGTAAAATATTTTAGAATTAATCCGATTGATGATAAAGTTATTGGCTTAGATAATATTAAAGTAATTCGTAGTGGTGGTGGATTTATTCATGGTGACGGTTATTGTTGGTATGAAAATAAACCTAATGATAAATATAAAGTTTGGAATAACCAAGTTAATACAAATAATAATCCTATGACTCTTAGTAAGCCAAGTCTTAATATAAATAGTGATGATAATTATACGTATGAATATCATACAGTTTTACTTAATGAAGATAACACTATTTATAGCGATAATTATACTGATAACTATGAGTTTAGATTTGGTTTTGTTGCAGGTAATTCTGAATTTAGAGGACAACAAACTATTCAATGTTATGTTGGCACACAAAGTGGTAAAGCTGATGATGGTAAGACTTCAATAGGTGAAATAAAATATACTAAACTTAATAAAATTGGTGAATTGACAATATATAGTCCTATTGAAAGTTAAAATAATGTTAATGACCAAACAAAGATAACGGTTTAAGTGCTATAGATTATGTAGTTCAAACTACAAGTATTAATCTATTTTTTTAACTTAAACCTTAATTTATTATGCAAGTAATTGAAAAAGTGAAAGTTGTTCCAGAGGGCTATAATGGTGCTGGAATGAATTATGACGGTTGTAATCGTCGTGATGTAAACGGTAAAGCTAATGCAGGTTTAACTCTTGGTATTATCGGTACTGCACTTGGTGCTTGGGCTTTGTTTGGTAATCGTCGTTCTGCTGGTGCTAGTATTTTAGGTGGCGCTGGTGGTGGAATGTTAGGTGATGGCTCTACTAATATTAACGTACTTGGTGCTACTGCTGGTAGTGGAAGCGGTGCTCCTACTGCTTTCCAAGCATTGGAGAAAACTTGTGAAGATACTCTTGCTTTACAAGGTGGTCTTTATCAGTGAGCTTTGACACAGCAGAATCAACGCTTTGGTTCCCTTTTTTATTTATCTAAATTTTAGTATGGACAAATTTATTGATGTAATTGTAAATGGTATCCTTAGTAATTTTGACTTTGGATTTATGTTTATTGTTAATGTTCTAACTTATATTATTATTAAAGTTATTGATTACTTTAATGGTGATAATAAAGTTCCTACTTGGCAAAAACGATGTGTATTAGTTATAAGTATTGCTACTATGGCTGGTATTTATATTGCTGCTGGATATGATAATACTATTATGCTTGTTAATAGTGCTATTCTTGCTCCTGTGTTTTGGAGTTGGGCTGTTAGTCCTATTCTAAAGAAACTTGGAGTTGGTTATAAAGATATTGATAATACTATTGGTTAAGATTGTATAAGATTGATTAGCTAGGTTTGATTGACTGATTTAAGCCTGCTCCATCCTCTACGGGGAGTATAGCTTGCCGAATTTGGCTAGTTTTAAGCCTAGCTGATTAACTGTACATGATTTAATGAAAGTCTTGTTATGAGCCTAAAAAGTGGCTCTATGAACGTACATAAATATTTACAATATTAAATTTCAAAATAGTAAAGTTATGAGAGTTATTAAGACTAAACATTTTCCTTTTAATGGTTATAAAGCTATTAATCTTTTTGGTATTATATTTACTAAAGGTGAATTAAGTAATAAAGAACTTAATCATGAAGCTATTCATACAGAACAAATGAAAGAGATGTTATATATCTTTTTCTATATATGGTATGGTATTGAATATCTTATTATAAGACTATTTCATATTAAACAACATGATGCTTATAAAGATGTAAGTTTTGAAGAAGAAGCTCATATTAATGATGATAATCTTAATTATATTAGTAAACGTAAACATTATACTTGGACTAAATATCTAGGTATTAATAGTTCTAAAACTGCTTAATTAAAAAAAATGTTAATAATATTGTTAAACTACTTGTTATTAATAATATAATTTATATTTGTAACAAACTAAATTCTAAAGATATGGAAGATGATAAAAGAGTTAATTATAAGTTAGATGCTATTAATAAACTTATTAATAATCTTAAACTTAGTATTTCTGGTAATAAAGAACATGATGAGCTTGGAGAAAATAATGTTATAGTTAATCTTGATGAGATTAGTCAAAAGATTACTGAATTACATGAAATGGTTAAAGCTGAATTTGATGAGTTTGAAAATCAACATAAAAGTGAATCAGATGAAACTCAAACTCTTCTTGATAATCGTTTTGATAAAATTGATGCTAAATTAGATAATATTAAAGCTGCTGTTGATAGTATGAAAAATACTATTGGTAATAAACTTGATACTGTTATTCAACTATTAATCGCAGCAAATACAGATATAGTTGCTGCGATTAATGCTATGAAAGCTAGTAATGATACTAAAAACGATGCTATAATTACTGCTCTTCAAGGACTTGTAACTCAAGTTAATCGAAATACTAGTAATATTAATTCTCTTGATGGTCGAGTTGATGCTCTAGAACAAGCTTAACACAGTTAAGCTTGATTAAATAAGTCCATGTGGAACTGTTGTTAGGAGTAGTTGGTTAATTAATTTGTTTTCTGTTTTTGTATTTCTCTATACTACCCCTGCAACAGTTTATTATAATATTAAATATAATAAACTTAAAACATAATATATTATGACTAAAGATAAACTTAAAGATGATATTATTAGAACTATATGTTTTTTAAATAGTGATATATCTAATAAAGATAGAAATTTATTAATTGAATTATTAAATTCTATTGTTGATTATACTAATAATACTGAACTTGAACAAGATGTTAAAGTTATAACACAAAAACATAACGAATTAGCTGAAACAGTTAATGAACTTAAAACTAAAGTTGAAACATATTCTAATAAGATTAATGAACTTGAACAAAGAGTTCGTCAATTAGAAAACGCAAGTCAATCTTAATATGGCTAGTCTTAATCAATTAATTAGTGAATTTGCTCATGCTGTTGGCAATCCTAATAGTATTCCTCTTAGACGTAATCTTCGATATGCTATTCTTCATGGTCGTAATGAACTAATTCGTAAAAGTTATGAAAATCATAAATATGTTGATAAAGGTTTGAAACAACGTATTCGTGTTTCTATTATTAATGTTCCTGATGGTGACTTATATAATAGTCAAACTCTTGGGCTTCCTGCAATTAAACGTACTAAACAAGAAGTTCCAAAGCCAGTTAGACTTATTAATAACTTACCTTTCCAATCAATTAGAACTACCGGACATACTGGGATAGAAATACCATTTGCAAAAGAAGCTAGTGCTAAGTTTTATCATTATCTTGCAGGTATGTGTAATCTTCCTGTTTATGATTATATTAATGGTTATATTTATTTCTTTAGTAATAATAAAGATTGGTTTCAAAATATAGGTTCTATTATTATTGAATCTCCATTTGAAATTCCTTATCTTGTTCCTACCGAAACTGTTGAAAAAGCTAAAGATATAAATTATGACCCTATTGATGATGAAGCTAAATACGATGATGATGAATTTCTTATTCCTGAAGATATGATTGGAGCTCTTAAAGAGATTGTATTTAAACGTAATCTTATTGAAGTTCCTCGTCAAACAAATGAAACTCCTATTGATAATTTTGTAACTAGATAAATTATGATTAAAGATATAGATATTAGTCATTATTATAAAAAGTTTATTGAAACTTCTAATGACGATATGGCAAAATATAATAAAGAACTTGAAGTTATAAATAAGATGAAAGCTGATTGCCGTGCTTATATTAAAAGTAAAAATCAAGTTATTAAAGATGATTTAAAAATTAATCTTAATGAATATGGGTTTCAATTTCTTAATGATAATGTTGAATTAATTAATAAGTTAGAGCAATTAATTAATAATCAACTTAGTTATACAGTTGGAGAAAGACGTATTGTTCTTCTCCAACTTTTGCGTTATTGTAACTTAGCTAAAAAAGCAAACGATTATATTATTGCTCTTAAACTTGCTACAAGACGTTCTGAATTAAGTCTTTCTGATTATAAAAAGTACATTCATAGGTATTATAGTTATGGTGTTCATAAATGTGTTCTTGAAGGCTACGCTTATCATTTTAAATATGAAATTGGTGATTTAGTTATTAATTTCTGGAGATATAGAGATAAACCTAGAGATACTTATGTTGATTGGAACGCTACTAGACTTAAAAAACAAGAAATTATTGATGCTGGTCTTAAACCTTATGATAAAGAAGAAGCAGAAATATATAAAATTCGTGGACTTAAATATGATGGTATTCCTTATGTAGTTTATAAAACTAATAAAGAGTTTTATGAAATACAACTTATTAATAATGGAACTCATAGTTATAGTGCTATTAAATTTAAGTATGCTAATTATATTAACAGAGAACTTAGAGGCAAAGATGCTAAACAACTTAATTCTGAATGTAAAACTGTTGATGATATTTTTAATCTTAAATTAGGATTAAGAAGTAAACTTCTTGTTTATCTTGAACGAGAACCTAATGCTCCATTTAAATATATTAGAAATGTTAATCAACAAAAGTATGAACGTGGAGCACATAATAATGGTAATAAAACTAGATATAATGATAAATAAAGTGATGTAGTTGGACGTTCCGCTACGCTCCACTCAACTCCCCGTAGAGGATGGAGATGCATCTTGAACTAATTCTAGCTAATACTAATCATATCCATCCTCCACGGGGAGTATCCACTAATGATTTTGCTAATCTTTTTAATGCTGAACTTATTAATATTGCTATTGTATGTATATATATATAAGATAGGGTTAACATTTATTAATCGCTGATACTCAATAAGTTAGAAGAAAAAATAAAAAAAAGTTACGCCACCCATGGCGTGTTTAACACTTATTTTAACTAAAATATCGCCACCTGAGGTCGAATTTTCGTTATATTAATAAAGTTACTAATCATTAAACAAATAAAGGTATGCCTGAATTTAATTTTAAAAGTCCTGTTGTTACTCGTAAAGTTCGTGAAACTGAAATTATTCTTGAAGAAGTAATTCCTAGTCCATTTTTTGTTGAAAAAGAACTTAAAGATATTAATATTGTTGAAGCTGAAGCTTCTAGAATAAAAATTATTCAAAGTTTTTATGAACGTAGAGGATATGCTCAAATAAGTACTGATTTACTAAATTATATTACTAATAACGTAAAAAGTGTAGTTATTGTTAAACTGATTTGTTATATTGCTAAAACTATTAAGTTTAATTCTAATAAAATTATACTTAAAGAAAATGATGAAACTAAGAAGATTTGTTCATTTATTCATCTTCATAGATATATTAAAGAACTTGAGATAAATAATATAATTCGTAGAACTACTAAACAATCTGTTTATGTTGTTAATCATGAAATGATATTTAAAGGTAGTTTTTCTGATTTTATTAAAGTTTATCTTGATATATATAAAGAAATTGGTATTATGCTTGATGCTGATGGTAGAGTTATTCTTGATAAATCTATAAATTATGGCAAACAATAAAACTATTACAATAGAACATATAATTGGTAAACTTGATAATGATTTCAATCCTGATGGAAGTGATTGGATTCCTAGAGTTCCTGCTTGGTGTGTTGATGCTATGAATGAACTTAAAGTTCTTCGTAAAGTTGATAAGAAAATGAAACTAACCGTCATTAATAAGATAGCTAAAAGTAAATGTTGTCTTATTGATGACGGTCTTAAAGTATATGATAGTAATGGTTGTGAAGTACCTAGAGCTGATACTAGTAAATATAGATGTGGTGATACTGAATCTACTCCATCCTCTACGGGGGGTCAAGCGGAGGACGAAAGTCCGGAGCGTGCTACTAATAAAGACTATCTTGGTATGCCCGATGATTGTTGTCCTAATGGTTCTAGAACTAGAGAAGTTATTGATACTGGTAAAGTAGGATGTAATCCTGTTGTTTATACAGTTCATAATAATACTGAATGTCCAAGATGTCAGCATGAAGTTCATTCTCATTGTCAGACCCCCCGTGGAGGATATGATAAGTCAAATCATAATTATATTCTTATTGGAGGTAATACTATTGAACTTAATTTTAATGATACTTGTATAACAGTTGTTTATAAAGATATTGAAACTCAATATAGTGATAATTATCATTGTGAAATTCCTGTTATACCTGCTAATGGTAAATTAATTCAAGGTCTTACTTATTATTGTATGGCTCGTATGCTTATGAGAGGATATAAACATCCTGTGTTTAATCTTTCTGCTAGTCAATATGGAACTAATCCTTTCTATCTATGGGAAAGTATGAAGAAAGATATTAAGACTAGTGTTTTATTAGATGAACAAAGTGATGATGATAGTGGTTGGAATGAGTTCTTTTATAACTTTACTTTTCCTAAATAATTATGAATATACAAAAGAAACTTAATCTTAATAAACATCCCGGCGATTGTGTGCCTTATTCATTAGTTGCTGCTAAGAATGTTAAAGTAAGTAATGATGATAGGATGATTGTTAATGAAGAAGGACTTGAAGATTGTAAATTAATTGCTAATGCTATTCATGAAGATGGTATTAATAATTTTAAAATAGTTGGTGTTATTCCAACTAGTACTGAACTTATTTTATTTATTGTTAATACTGATTCTAATGAGTCTTATATTTATAGATATAATGAACAAGCTGATAATTGTTATAGAGTAAATAGTAATTGGAAATATAATGGTGGAAAGATTAAAGGAACATATACTTATAATGTTAAAAATCATCTTATAGTAGCTATTGCTGAAAGTAATGCTTCTGTTGATGTTCCTCTTAAAACTATTAATATTGATTTAGATTTTGACCGTCCTGATTCTGAAATGTCTGTTATTCCACAAATAACTTTACCTACTATTAGTGGTTTAAATTATGTTAGTGGTGGAGCTTATAAAGGATTTTATTTTATATTTATTAGATATAAGATAGATAAAACTAATTATACTAAATGGTATAGTATTGGATTTCCTATTTTTAATGATGTTATAATTCCACAAGTTATTAATAAAGTTTGTTTTAGAAAAACTCATGTTTATGAACCGAAAGATGAACCAAATGGTTATTGTTATGGTAATACTGATTCATTTAGTGATTCTAAAGATATATGTAATCAAACTTTTGAAATAAATATTAGTGGAGGTCGTTCTGGTCTTTATCAACTTGGTTTTATTGTATGTAAAAAAGATAGTACTCAAGCGTTTAGAACAAATGATTTAAATAATAATATTTTTAAATTTAGTAGAGATGTTCTTGTTGAATATAATGTTGCTGATTTAACTACTGACTATTATAATTATTATAATGTTGGTAATATCATTAATTATAAGAATAGAATATATATTGCTAATTATAATGAAAAAACTGATAACGATGACAGAACTTTAAGTAATGGTAAAACATTAGAAGAAGCTGTTAAAGATATTACTATTAAACTTCGTAATAAAGCTATTAATGCTTATTATAATGATTATACCACTGTTAATGCAGTTAGTGAAAAAGGTCCATATTTTAAAATGGCTAGCCTTCAAATTACTGGTACTGCTGATTGGCAAATTAATTATATTGATAAAGTATTCAATAATAATCAATATCCTTTTCGTACTTTTAAAACTTTATTTAATGATACAGTTATACAAGGTATTGCGGCACATGAATATTTAAAAATTAATTATAATGCTAAAATAAAAGTAGGCAGTAGAGGTAGTCATAATCTTAAAGAATATCTTGCTTGTCATTGTTTTATTATTCCTACAAGTTATAAATATGAAAATAATCAATCTGTTTGTACTTTACCTAGTACAGTTAAAATAGCTTGTTATGTTTATAATGGAATTGGATTTACAGAAGATACTGTATTTACTAGTGGACAAGTATTATTTGGTGATACTATATTTGATATTGATAATTGTAAAATGAGAATTACTCATTCTATTATTGAACCTAGTTATGATTTTAATGAACGTAAAAAGAATGATACTCTTATTCCCGGAGAAGTATATAACTTTTTTATTCATTTTGTTGATAAATATGGTGATGCTAGTAGAGGATATAAATTGTCAAATAAAGATAAGTATATAAATAATATTGTTAATGATGGTTCTCATTGTACTATAATTACTTTTAATTGGAATAATCAAGGTAATGGTAATATTCCATATTGGGCAGTTATTAGTGGAGATATTCCAATATCTACTATTAGTTCTAATGTTAAAAGATATATAGCTAATCGTAAAATTGTAGTTTATACTGCTTAACCTATTAATAATCCTACCACTAATATATTACTTAATAGCTCTGGTGAACTTGAAGGTACTAATAAAGATGAACTATATACTCTTATATCTAATTACTTTATTGATTATCAAGATAAAGATAAATATAATGATTTATATGTTTATCAAGTTATAAATAGTGGTAGTTATACTCCTTGTAGTAATCAAGTAATAGGTGCTATTGGTGTTGATAATGAAGCTAAATTTGGTTATTACGAAAATATTAATGGTGATGAACTATTTAGAATACCTGATTTAATATTTGATTCTGAAGTTATTGGTGGTGAACATACTAGAGATTTTGTATATAATATGAATAATACTTTTAATAAGTTTTATATTCGTGCTAATATTGATACTACTTTATGGAATCAAATTAAAGAATTAGGTTATGTTGGATGGTTTATTAGTTATGAAAAAGTTGAACCTATTACTAGATATACTGGATTACTAACTAGAAAAGATTATTGTAATATAGCTAGTAATGTTAGTTGGCAAGATGGTAGTTGGGGTACAAAACCTGGTTTTGTAGCTAATAATTTTACTAGTGATAAATGTTATCTATATAGTGGTCGATTTGATATTGATGATAGTATTAAATATGATTTTAATATTATTCGTATTGATGGTAAATGTAAATTTGAACCTTATAAAGAGAAACATGATGTAGTTGATATGGTAGTTAATACTACCTATCCTTATAGTTATAATATGCCAATTATAGGTGTAATTAGTAGAAATGAATATAAACCTATTAATAATTATAAACTAGTAGTTGCTGATAGTGTTACTGATAGTAGAGCTGGAAAAGGAACTGCTCTTGAAATGGATGATTATAAGGAATTACTACTTGATGCTGAAACTATGTTTCTCGCAACAGTTCTTAATTGTACTAAAAATATTTATACTAGCAAAGAAAAAGAACTTGTAAGACTTAATGACGTTTGCTATAATGGTGGAACTTATTCTATCGAACATGGATATAATGGTAGAATGACTTACGATGGTGTTCTTATTTATAATGATAATGGAGTTATAATGAATGAAGGTAATTATAAATTATATACTCCTATTAATAATCAATATTATTATAGTGGTGATGAACCATGTTGGTTTGATATTCCATTTAATGTTTATATTCAGTTTCCTTTATATAATGATAAATTCTTTGAAAGTAAATGTTTTAATAATGAACCCAGTAAGATAGCTTTTAGTATTAAAGAAGAAACTGATAAAAAAAGTGTTGCTTTTGGTACATTTGTAGAACCTAAGAATAGTGTTGATTTATTTAAAGACCCAATTGGAAATGTTGACCAATATGTTCCTAAATTGTTAACTCAATATCGTAATGACATTATTAATATTACTCGTTTTGATAAAACTATAAGACGTAGTAATGTTATTCAAGATGAAAGTGAAGTTAATGCTTGGAGAATATTTCCTATCGAAGGTTATAAAAATATTACTGAAAATAAAGGAAGTATAACTAATTTAGTTGGAATTGGATATTATCTTTTAGTTCATACTCAACATAGTATGTTTATGTTTGATATAAGTGCTACACTTAAAACTAGAGATGAAAATGTTCAATTATATCAGCCTGATGCTTTTGAAGTTGATTATAAAGAAGTCTTTACTAGTGATAAAGGTTATGGTGGACTGCAAGATGATTTAGCATATATAGTCGGAGAATTTGGTTATATTTTTTATAACGATGATTTTCATAAACTTTATCAATTTGATGATGGTCAACTTAAAATAATAGATGAAGATATTAAATTATGGCTAGATAAATATCATCCTAATAAAGTTAGATTTGCTCATGATAAATTTAATAATCGTATTCTAATTAAATTTGATTATACTTATGATAATATTAATCCTAATACTAAAGAATCTATTATAGAATCACATAATGAAGTTATTAGTTTTAATTATAAAATAGGTAGTTTTATTAGTTTACATGATTATTATTTTAATAATGCTTGGTCTACTAAAACTAAATGTTATTTTCAAACTGAACATAACGATGATAGACTTAACTGTCCTCTTCATATATTTACTCATGAATATAATTATGGTAGATTTAATACTCACATGGGTGATGATAGTAGAAGTCTATATTTAGTATCTAAACAAGAAGTTGGTGATGAGCCTATATTAGTTAATAATAGTTATATTGATATTATGGTTAATGAATCTTATGAACTTATTAAATTTCTTGAATTTATTAAATATAAAGTACGTAAGATATATGTTCCTATTTATAGCGATAATATTAATAGTCCTGTTGATTTAAGAGAACATCCTTATGCTGGAGATATACTTCGTATATTTAATGAAGATAATGATACTGATGATATAGATATTAATATTGATAAACTTAATGAATTTAATAAGTATAAAAAACCTTGGTATGAACTTACTCAATATAACTTTAATTATTTCCGTAATGCAATTAAAGAACATCCTAATACAGTAAGTGATAAACTTCGTAGAGTATATGGTAATTATTTTGTAGTTCGTTTCATATTTAATAATTCAGATAATAAGCGCATTGAATTTGAAAGTATTGAATGTGCTCAAACTCAATTTAGAAAATTATGATACAGTATAGAGATAGACAAAGACAAAAAGCTTTTATTGGTGCTATTATTGGTGCAGCTGCTAGTATTGCTGGTGGTATAATTAAAGGTAATAAACAAAAGAAAGCTCAAGAAAAAGCTCAAGCTGAAGCTCAAGCTGCACAAGACCATAAAGATGCTTTACAAAATGCTCAAGCTTTAACTAGTGCTTATGCTAATCAAGATTATGTTGGTCAATATAATGATAAGCTTACTCTTAAATGTGGTGGTAGAGTTCGACGTAAAGCTGGTTTCGGTACTGAATTTGCTGATGCTCTTCCCGGTTTAGGTAATCTTGCTAGTTCTATTACAGGAGTTCAAGGACTTGGTGAATTAGGTACTGCAATAGGTCAAGGTATTTCTGCTAATCAACAAATTAATGAAAATAAACGTATTGCTCAAGAAGCTGAACAGCGTAAACAACTTCAAGCTGGTCAACAGCAACTTAATATTACTTCTGATAAAATGACTAATCCAATGACTATGTATCAACGTTCTAGTTTTATTAATAAATATAAATGTGGTGGACGTAGAAAAGCATGGATTGGTGCTGCTATTGGTGCTGCTGGAAGTTTAATTGGTGGTATGTTTGGAAGTAAAGGACAACAACCAATTCAAGTTAAACAAGCTGACCAAGCTAGTTATAGTGCTCCTAAAACTGGTCTTGAACGTCCTGAATGGATTACTAATGGTACTGTTCAACAACCTGTTATGCCTCAATCAGTATATCGAGATAGGCTAAATGTATATCGCTGTGGCGGTCATAGACGCTAGTCTTTTGCTCTCTGTTGAATTATTATATATAGGTATGAACTATTAATCGACTGATAGGCTATCGTTCAGCAGAGAGCCTTAAAATCAATCAAATTACAATTTCTCATTATATTATATAAAATGCCTAGAAAAGATAAAGTTATTCATATAAGTAATTTACCTAGTACATTTAGAGGTAATGTTACTCGTAATGGAAGATTTATTCAAAATGGTATTCCTCCGCTTAGTGGAGTTTATGATAAAGTTGCTAAATCTACTGGTTTAATAAGACTTGGTAATGAATTTCTCTATAATGGTATAAACAATTTAGTATCTAAAGATAATAGAGAAAAATTAATGAATAATACTGCTGGTAGACTTATTAATTATGTTAAAGATTTTAATAAAGAATCTCTTCCTAGTGATGATGAACTTGGACCAACATTTCCATTTAATATTATTCAAACTCCTAGAAGTAATGGAAGAAATCTTCCTCAAAAACAATATGCTGTTGGTGGTAAAATACCAAATGTAGTTGCTGGTGGTATTGCTCAACCTCTTGGTAATAATTTCTTTTATATGAATGGAAGAAAACATAGTCAAGGTGGTATTGATATTGGTCCTAGTGATAAAACTGGTATTGAAGTAGAAGGTGGTGAAGTAGTTGAAACTAATGGAAATGAACTTAAAGTTTATTCTGCACAGCCTATTCTTAACGGTGCTAGTCCTGCTCAATTAGTTATGGGTGGAGCTAATCCTAATAAAGTATTTAAAGCTCAAGAAGATTTTAAAGATAGAAATGGGATTAACGATGATGGTACTAAAGCTAAATATGGTAAAGAAAAATATGTAGCTAAAAGTGATAATACTAGAGTAACTCCTATAATGGAATCTCCTAGAAATAGTGGTATTAAACAAGGAGATTTTATTTATTATCCAGAAACTTATAGAATAGCAAATAATACTTTAGAAAAAGTTCCTGCTAGAAAAGAAGTTAATATGACTCCTCTTGAACAAGTTAATCCTAAAAATGATTACATTAATTATGTTATAGGTAATGAAATTAGTAATTTACCTAAATATAATCCTTTTACACATAAAGTTCGTAAATATGCTTATGATATTTTAGAAAAGAAAGGTATTGATGTTGATAGTCCGGGTATTGGAGTAACTTTTGGTGATAAAAATTTTAAAGTAGTTAATTATAATAATGATATTTTTGGTAATGATGTAGTATATCAAATACCTGAACAAGAAGTTAAAGATATATATTATAAAGATATTAATAATCAACTTGGTAAACTAATTTCTAATAATTATAGAAAATATGTTGAAAAACAATTTGATAAACTTTATAATAAAGATATTAATAGAGAACTTAAAAAAAGTAAACGTATTAGTAATAACGAATTAAAAGAATATATTAAATCTAAAGGTATTCATCCAGAAAATAAAAAATATAATGTTATAACTAGCGAAGGACTTAGTAAAACTAGTAGAAATAAAGGTAATCCTTATCAACATTTTATTTTTACAGGCGATGTTGGAAAACAAGGTCTTGAAGTAATTGATGTTAAAGATGTTAATTCAGAAGTACTTAAAGATATATCTAATACTAGAAACCATATTGGTAAATATACTAAAGGTTATAGTCGTAAATCTAGAAAATTTGGAGGTAAAAATATGATTATAAGTATTAATGGTAATGTTAAGAATGGATTAATTCATTCTCCATCCTCTACGGGGGGTCTACGCGATAAATTTGCTGTTGGTGGAACTCGAATTAATCGTCATGGAAGAACTTGGGAATATGATGAACAAATTGGAGCTTATGTTCCTATAACTAATAGAACTATTAATAGAACTTCTACTTATCCTATTAATAAATCTGCTAGAGGTGAAACTATTGTTGGCAGTGATTATACTTTTAGAAATGGAAGATGGTCTAAAAATAATAATGTAAATACTAATAATAATAAACTTAATATTGATAATGGAAATCGTCGTCCTCAATATTATGCAGAACGTAGACTTCCTTTATTTGAAGATGGTGCTGGTATTACTAGTGGTTTAGTTAGAGCTGGTTGGAGTCATGGAAATAATAGAGGTATTAGTACAAATAATACTAATATTCCAAGTTTATCTGAAACTAAATCTAGCGGGAAGACCCCCCGTGGAGGACGTAGTAAGTCAAGTCAATCAACTCAATCTGTTCCTACTAAAACACCTCCTATTGCTGTTTATAATCGCAATCTACCTAAAGTAGAAGCTAGTATTCCAACTACTTTACCTGTTTCTACTAGTACACCTGCTAAAGGAACTACATCTTCTGATGGTAAAGGTCAAGGTAAATTTAAAAATCTTACTACTGCTGATTGGATTGGACTAGGTAGTAATGTAGCTGGTAGTTTAGCTAGCTATTTTGCTAGTAGAAGAGCTATTAATAAAATGAGAGGTCCAAGTCAACCTACTCTTATTAGTGCTAGCAAACTTAAAACTAAATATAATATTAATCCTCAACTTGATAGAATTAGAGAAGATAAATTTGAGGCTTATCGTGATATTGATTCTAATACTGCTAGTAGTCGTGTAAGTTTAGCTCGTAAACAACGAGTTCGTAATGCTGCTGGTCAAGCTGCTAATGAACTTTATGGTAATAAAGAAAATATAGAAACTAATCTTATTAATCAAGATAGACGTAATCAGCAAAGTGTTCGTCAATTTAATGCTCAACAATACAATCAATATATAGATAGAAAAACAGCATTTGATAATGGTATTAGAGAAGCTAAAATAACTAATATTAATAATTTATTTAGTGGTATTAACGCTGGTATTCAAGATATGATTAGTAGATATGAAAATCGTAAAGCTTTAAATAATACTATTGGTGCGATGAGAGCATCTGCTCCTAATGTAGATGATAGAATTATGCGGGATGCTGGAGTTGATTATGATGAATTTATTATTCGTAAACGTAGAAAACTTGGAGGAAAACAATCATGTCGATAAACTTTTATACTCCTACTTTTAGACAACAAGTTAATCCTATTGACTTAAATGTCTTAGCTAGAACTTATAATACTCTTGAACAAGGTCATCAACAAGCTATTCAAACTAAATCTCAAATTGATGCTCAACTTGCTCAATTAGATTTAAATGAAGCCGAAGATGCTTGGCGTCAAGAACAACTTAATAAAGTTCGTAATGCTCTTACCGAAAATATGCAATATGGTAATGCTTATTCTAGTCTTGATGATATAGTTGGAACTTATGGAGATATAACTTCAAGTCCGGGAATGATTGGTCGTTTACGTGCTCAACAAGATTATAAAGCTTATATAAATAATCTTGATAAACGTACTGATTTATCTGAAGATTATAAAAATTATTATCGTACAGTTAATAAATATAATTATCAAGATATAACTGATAAGAATGGTAATGTTATTGGTGGAAGTAAATGGACTCCTATTGATAAAGAAGTTTCTGAAATTCCTATGAACCAAATACTTAATCAAGCACTTCAATGGGCTGCTAAAGAACAAGGTGGTGGTAGTCAAACAAGATGGCTTGATGCTAATGGTAAAGTTACTGATGATATTACTAAATCTGTTACAGGAGAGATTTATTCTCATACTAAAGGTGATTGGCAAAGATTAAGTAAAGCTAAACTTGCTGAAGCCGTTAAAGCTGTTATTGAAAACACTCCTGGTGCTAAAGCTAGTCTTGAACAAGATTATAAGATTGCTAAATGGAAATATGACCAAAATGGTAGTAATCCTGATATAACAGATAAAAATGGTATTCTGCTTACTCCTGAACAGTATCTTGCTAAACGTATTGACCCTTTCTATAATGCTGCAACTTTTTATAATCAAAGTAGTAATACTACTTATGGTGAAGCATGGAAAGCTCAATTAGCTTTAGCTAAACAAGCTGGACTAGGAAGTACAACTCAAAGAAAACAAGCTATTGATAATCTAACTTATAAAGGTACTCCTGTTCGTATTGATAATTTTATGCCTGCTCAAGCTCAAGCTGAAATTACTAGTAATAGACAATCAATAGCTGGATTGCTTAGTAAATATAATCCTGATATTAATATTAATTTAAGTACTGCTAATCCAGATGATATTAGAACTAGTATTATGACTAATATTACTAACCCATCTGATAGAGCATATGCTCTCAGTTATCTTAATGATATTATTGATAATCAAGAATATATTAATAGTCTTAAAGTTGGTAAATCTCAAGATAGTATTGACGGGTTTGATACATATAATTCTATTATTAGTTTAAGTGATTTACCTAGTAATAAATATTCAGATAGATATAGTAAATATGTTAATCAAATATTTGGAGATAGTTCTGCTATTAGACAATACTTTAATAATGATGATGTTTATAATTCATTTATTAATGCTATTGGAGGAGAGAAAAAAGCTTCTAGTCTTGGAGTAAGATTTGGTTCTGATGGTAATGGTTATAGATATGCTGAATTACCTAAAAATTATCATAAATCTATTTATAGTTTTGGTAAAGCTGTTAAAGAAGCTGAAGATACTAGAAATCCTTTAAATGCTTTTCTTAATTCTGCTAAGACTAGATTCTTTGGATATGGTGATAAATTTGTTCGGGTTAATTCTAATGGTGAAGAACATCATGCTGGATTACCAACAGGCAATAAAGAACCTTATATTGGTTTAATTGATTATGTTGATTCTCTTAAATCTAAAAATGATGCTGTTCTTGATGGTGGTCAAATAACTTCTTCTACTATTGGTATATCTGCAATGACTCCTGAACTTGCTGAACTTAATTTTGTTATGAGTTCTAATCCAGAAGCTGCTAGTAAATATTCTGCTCAAAAGAAACAATTAGAAGAACAAGCTATGTCTGCTATTAAAGCTGGTATTGATTTAACTCAAGGAGAATCTTATATTACTAGTGAAAATGGAATATTTGAACCTATGACTTCTGAAGATAGAAAAGCTTATACAGCTTATCTTAGAAGTGCTAAAGAAAATGAGATTACTCCTACTATTGTTCGTGACCCAAAAACTGGAGATGTTGGAGTTCAAATTAATATCGCAGGTTACTATGATACAGAAGGTAAACTTAAAAGAGAACCTATTACTTTACTTGTAGGTAGTGGTGCTATTGATAGTTCTATTATTCAATCTTGGAATCAAGATACTTCTTGGAGAGCTGCTGGTAAAGTAGAAAATTACTATAATGCTAATAGACCTATTTCTCTTACTAATAATGCTGCATTTACTGGAATTGATAAATTTAAATTAGTACCTAATGGTGGAGGTTTTAATTTAATTAATTCTACTAATAATCAAACTATTGGTTTAGTAAGTAAAGAAAATGCTGTTGATATTGTAGATAATTTATCTCAATGGGAACAAACTGTAACTGCTGTTAAAGCTGGAATGACAGTAGATGAAAATGCTGTTAAAGCTATTCAACAAAATGTTGCTACTAAACTTGCTCAACTTAGTGGCAGTTCAGACCCTTATGTTATTCAATATTACTATGATGAATTAACTAATAATCTATATTAATATGGATGTATTAAAGTTTCTACAAGGTGGTAATAAAACACCTAATCCTGAATATAATCCTAAAACTAAAAAGGGGGCTATACAGCCTCCTACTTTAGTTGATTACAACCCCGGCACTTCTATTAGTGACCGGGGTCGTGGTCATTTATTTAGTCGTATTGCTGGGCAATCATATAATCTTAATCAATATGATATAGATAAATATGCTCCTTATGATGTTTATGTTAATCCTGTTGATGACCCAGAAAAACTTGATAAAGAACGTGCTGTTAATCAAAGTAATTGGGAACAAGGGTTAAGAATGATTGGACAGATTGGTAATGAAATTACTGTTGGAACAGCTATTGGTTTTGCAGATTTAGCTGACGCTTTCTATAATATGGTTAGTAATAGTCCTAATGATTATCAATCTGAAATAAGTTCTGAACTTGAATCTTTAAAAGAATCTATTAATGAGCGTTTAGCTATATATAGAGAAAATCCTAATGCTGCTTTTGATATTAGAGATTTTGCTTGGTGGGCTAGCAATGCTCCTAGTATAGCTAGTTCTTTAACTCTTATGGTTCCTAGTACTGGTCTTGCTAAAGGTGTTTCTTTATTAGGTAAAGGTATAAAGTTTAATAAATTAGCTAATAAGATGGCTAGTGCTATTAATATGACACAAAAGAGTAGAGCAATTACTAGTAGAATAGCAGAAGCTACTGCTATTGGAGTTCCTTCTCGTTATCTTGAAAATTATCAAGAAGCTAGACAAACTTATAATGATATTGAAGATTATTCTAAAACTCAACTTGCTAATATGAATGATAAACAAAGGGAAGAGTTTTATAATAATAATCCTAAATATAGAGATATGTCTGATGAAGAAGTAGCTAAAGATATTGCTAAAAATAGTGCTGATGTTACTTTTGCTGAAGATTGGGCTAATGTTCTTTTTGATGTATGGCAAGTTTATAGTTTAAAGAACTTATGGAAAAATGCTTTAAGTGGTAATACAACTAGTTCCAGACTTAGAAATTTAAATATTGCATTTAATAGTAATATTGATGATGCTGCTGCAATTACTAATGCTTTAAGTAATAAAACTACTAAACAAGCTATTACTAGTACATTAAAAGATGTGGGTAATGATATTCTTCATGGTGTTAGAGCTGAATGGACAGAAGGAGCTGAAGAAGCTATTAATTATATAGCTAGTCAAGACGGCTTATACAATGGTAAAAAAGTATTTGATAAAGATATTCCTCAACAAACTATTAAAGATTATCTTCAAGACCCAATGTTATGGGAGCAAGCATTTTGGGGTGCTCTTGGTGGTGTTACTTTTAGTAGTGTTATGAATAAAGCTGGAGAGTTTATTAATAAACGTCTTGATAAAGATTGGACTTCTGCTGAAAAACAAAGAGAAAATGAAATTCTTGGTCGTACTGCTACTTTTCAAGCATATCAAGAAAGACTTAATAATATTGCTAATGGTAAAAATCCATTTATAACTATTACTGATGAAAATGGTCAACAGGTTAATCCAGATATCATTACTGGTACTGAAGAAGAACTTCGTAGTATAGCTGAAAAAGAATATATGGATAATATTATTATTAATTCTATGAACGCTGGTAATTTAGGACTTCTTGAAAGTTCTATTAATAGTAAAGAATTTAATGATAGTATTACTAATAAACTTGGATTACAACAACAAGATGGTAATGAACTTATTAATAGATTTAAAACTGAAATTAATAATCTTAAAAATGAATATAATACTACTTTAAATAAAGTTAATAGACTTGGTGGTGGATTTGAAGTTGGTCGTATTATAGCTACCCAAATGGTTCATGCTCGTAATCGTCAAGAAAATTATAATAATCTTCTTAATTGGGCTAATGATGTTTTAAATCAAGATATTACAAATAATCATATTGAAGATGTTGATATTACTTCTGCTAAAAATGGTATATATCAACATATTCTTGATAGCATTCAAAGAGATATTAAAACTATTCAAGATAATGCTGCAATTAATGATTCGGTTAAACAAGAACGTATTGCTCAATTAAATGAACGTCTAGATGCTATTAATAAACTTTATACACCTATTGATATTGAAAATAAAAATGATATTCAATCAGCTATTCAACTTCAAAAACAATATAATGAAGTATTTAAAGATTTAGCAGAAGTTGTTAATGCTGAGATTAATGTTGAGGTTAATAAAAATCAACTTAATCTATCTGATGATAATATTAAATCTCGTATAACTTATCTTAATAACTTCTTTGATAATAGTCGTAAAAAGATTGTTAATAAAGCTATGGACGATTTACGCAATGCTTATAAACAATATGGAAAAGATTATGTTGACTCTGTTATTAAAGATGGTAATAATGGTAATAAACCAAATATAGATAAAATTATTCGAGATGCTTATGCTGCACTTGATTTAAATTCTAAAGGTAATGAACATCTTAAAACTACATTAGAACAATTAGCTGAAATTGCTGAAATTGAAAATGATGTTAATAATGCTCCTAAAGAGGAAGAAGTTGCTCCTGTTAATCCTGATGTTAATGAAGTTAATGAAACTGATGTAGATGATACTAACTCATCTCCATCCTCTACGGGGGGTATAGCGGAGCGAAGCGGAGCGGTTCCTAGTGAGCCTACTAATACTGAACAACCTCAATCTCAAACTGAACAACCAGTTTCTCAAAAACCTATTAGTGCTCCTAAGTCTGAAGTTAATAATGCTCTTCCAGATGATGATTTTGAACGTGGTCAAATAGGTACTGATTTGGTTTATGAAAGTATAGTTGATTTAGAGGATTCTTTAGGGCATGAGTCTACTAGTAGCGATTTACTTAATGCTAGACAATCTTTTATTGATAAACTTAGTCAATCCGGATTTGAACAAACAGAAGCTACTGATATAGTTAATAATATTATTGACGGTCTTACAGGTGGTAGTTTATATAGTTCTGTTCAAGATGATAGCACTAGACGTTTATTACTTAATGCTACTTATGCCACTGTTACAGGTAATGAACGCAATATAGAAGCTATTATGAATGATTTTGCTAATAGTGTTGATAGTGAAGGTAATACTAGAGGTAAAATTGTTAATGGTAAAGTCTATCTTAGTATTGGTCAATTAGTTGAATATATAGATAGTGTTACGGGTAATAAAATTATTAAAAATTACTTGTTTAATCAAATAAAAAACTATCTTTACGCCAGCACTAATAATCAAGGTAAATATCGTGCTACTGACGAATCAACTATTAAGAAACTTAATGCTAGACAATTTGTTCAATATGTAGATGGTATTGCTAAAGAACGTCTTGAAAGACTTCAAGTTGAACATACTAATAATGTTAATCTTAAGTATATAGTAGAGAATGAAAATGTTAAAGCATTTACTTCTATTAAACAAGGTGATTATCTAGAAACTGAATATGATAGTAAGCTTAGACGTATTAATATACTTGCTAATGGTACAATTATTGGTTATATAGGAGTTCCAAATATTGATAAGTTTGGTAATTATGATATGGTTAATCAAGGTTGGAAATATAATATTCATGCTGAAAATGGTCAAGTTATTTCTCCACTTAAAGACGCTTTAATTAGTATTCTTGATGGTGATAGATTTGACGAAGAATTTATTGGTCATTTATATGAACTTGCTGTTAAAGAAGAAGTTACACAAGAAGAACTTGTTAATCTATTTAAAGAATTTGAAACTAAATATCCTGATATAGTTAGAGATTTTACTACTTCTGTTGCAAGTTTTGATTTAGCTGGACATCTTGTTAATCTTACTAAATATATATTTAATCAACCTTATGAGAATAGTCATGAAGCTAGTATTAATCGTTGGTTTAATAATCTTCTTAATAGTTATGACCAAGCTATTACAATAGTTAAAGGTGATTTTAAAGGTAAAGTTAAAGCTGCTAATGTTAAATATGGAGTTCTTAATACTATTGATGATGCTAATGGTGAATGGAATGATGTACAAGAAACAGTAGTTGGTTATGATGAAAATATTAACAAACTTGGTGTAGTTGTACAAGGTCAATTATATCTTAATGGAGAAAGTAAACCTACTATTATTGAAAATCTTACTACTAATGGTATGCCTGTTATTAGTATTCCAAGTAGTGATGGTACTTCTCTATATGCTTTTTGTAAACAAGTTCCATTAAATAGTAATCTACTTAAAGGTGATACTCGACGTATTATTAATTCTATTAAAAATGAAGTTAATAATCTTTGTAGAGATTATATTAGTGGTAAAATAAGTTTTGGTGAACTTAAACAAAATCTTGGAGATATATTTGGAAATAATAAACTTATTAACGGAGATAGAAATACTGGACTTCAAATTAGTATTAATCCTACTAATATAGGTTTTTATGTTAAAGGTGCACATTTTAATGGTAAGGATTATGCTTTTACTATTAATTCTGATGCTGGTAATTATAAACGTAATATTATTATTAATTCTCCTTATATTATTAATAGTGCTTTTAAAATAGGAAAAAGTTATGGCATTAATGCTAGTACTATTGATGAATTAGATAATGCTCTTCGTCCTGTTATTGATGAAATGTTTAACTATGCCCAATTTGCTATTAGTAAAGATTTTATTAATGATAGTACAAAAACTAATAATAAAACTAATAAATATATTTATCGTGAAAATGGTAAAACTATTATAAATATTGATGGTAAAACTTATAATTATAATAGTTATCAAGATTTTATTATTAGTAATGGTTTAGTTAGAACTAAATTAGCTAATACTAATACTAATGAAACTGCTGGTAATTGGCAAATAGATATTCATTCTAAACTCGATATTACTTATGAACTTGAGGGTAGACCCCCCGTGGAGGATGGAGCAATACCTGAACAGCTATCAGAGTTCATGTTAGATGATACTCTTAATGCTATTAATTTTAATGCTTTTGAATCTGCTATAACTGCTAAGAATTTAACTCGTGGACTTAAAAAGTATTTTGCTAATGACCAAACTGCTATTGATTATATTGATTCTCTTCAAAAGATTGGTATTTTACCTAAGAATATTCAAGTTGTAGATAGTATTACTGATAATAATGGTAATAAAGTTAATGCTGTTTATCATCGTGATACAGATACTATTGAACTTAATCGTTCTGCTATTGCTGGTCAAAGAGTTTATCGAGTTGTTAATATTATACTTCATGAAAGTTTACATAGACAACTTTATACTAAATATAATACTGAACAAGCTCTTGCTTTAGTTAAACCTATTTATGATAAATTTAAAGCTTGGCTTGATACTCAAGATGATTTTACTAAAGAAAGACTTAAACCTTATCTGTTTGAGAACTTTAATACAAGTGAAGCTCTTGAAGAATTTCTAGTTGAAAGTATTACTAGTAATGCTCTTATGTCAGCTCTTAATGAAATTAAATATGATAATAGAAAAATTAGTAAACGTAAGACTTTATTTAGTAGACTTCTTGAAGTTATTGCTGATATGTTAGGTATTAAAATTAATGAAGATAGTTTATTAGCTGCTGCTAGAGATGCTTATAAAGCTATTAAAAAAATGCCTAAACAAACTGAACAAAATGTTATTCAAGGAACTTTTCAGTTTGAAGAAGAAACTGCTAGTACAGAACAAATTGAAAATCCTAATGAAGATAACAGTCAAGATTATAATTATAATAATGATAATCTTAATGATGGACTTGATATGTTTAGTAGTGTTGATGATGATATAGTGCTGAATATGGCTGAATTGACTAGCCGTTTGCCAATAGCACAACAGCCCGAATTTGCCACTTTGCTTGACACAGGACGCATCAGTTTTAGCTGTATGTAGAATTAATCGAGCAAATATAAAAGTCGCTTAAAACGAAAGAAAACCACCTCTATGACGATGTAATTAAATTTTACTTTACATTAGTCATAGAGGTATTACTATTAATGAATTTAAACTTAAATATAAACTTATGAGTTGCGGAAATATTAAACTTGTAGGATATAATAATCTTAATAATATTATTATTAAAGAACATGGTTCTAATAATGCTGATTATTATAGTCTTATAGCTATGGTTGAAGACCCAATCTTTAAGAAGATTATAGCTGATAGAGGTATTAATGTTAAAACTTCTGGAAGACAAGCTTATAATGCTCTTCTTGAAGCTAGAGCTATTAAACTTCGTAATATGGACGATGTAGCTTCTGTTGCTGAAAAAGAAGAACGTGGTTTGTTTAGTACAATTAAAGCTAGAGATACAGCTATTACTTATATGGCTGATATTATGAATAAACTTAGTTTTAATTTTCTATATAATGGTGCTCCATTAAATTTTAATGAAATTAAAAAACGTACTAATGAAACTGTTATTAATGCTGGACTTAAACGTGCTAAGAAATTAGCTGGAAGTGATGAAACTAAAAATAATGAACTTAATAGCTTTATTAATAATCCAAATCCTGCTACTAAAATTAATGGTCTTGGAGCATTTCTTCGTAAATATGGTGATGCTAAAGATTTTAATTATGGAGCATTACTTCGTTCTTTAACTAATACTGAATTTAATGAAGCTCTTTTTAATAATAAAAATGTAGCTAAACTTATTAAACGAGATGAATTATATCAAACTACTGATTATGAAGAATTAGGCGGTTATCTTGATGAAACTTCTACTGAAGGTGATGAAAATAGTATAGATGATGGTATTGATTTAATGACTCAACTTTGGAATTTAAGTATTGGTGAAGTTAAAGATTTTAATAAACACGTAGAAGAAATTATTAAATATCATCTTGCAAGTTTACCTAAACTTACTGCTACTTCTCAACTTGATAATGGAAGTTATCCTTTTGATACTAATAATGAATTAGGAGTTGTTACTTTTTCTGATGCTAATTACTTATCTAAAATATTATATGCTAGTGCTGATACTAGTAATGTAGATAATTTTATAGCTAGTCTTAAACGTATATCTGAAACTGTTCCAAATTGTGAATGTTTGATTCAATTACATGATTTACTTAGCAAAAATAAAGTATTTGCTAATAAGTATATGATGGTGTTTAATAAACCTATTATATCTAAAATTGAAACTTATATTCAAACTGATTCTAATGGTAATAGTTATATTCGTGCTCGTGTAACTAATCCTAATACTGATTCTCGTACTATTTTACAGAATACTTTTTATAATAATGTTAAAAATAATATTATTACTAATCGTGTTCCTAGTGCTCGTGAAAAGTTTCGTATATATGATAGATATAAAAATACTCCTCATGCCAATCTTTATTTATATGATGCTTTTAAAGAAATATTTCCAGATATTAATCAAGCTAGTTTTAATTTAGCTATTGCTAAGATTGGTCGTGTTGCTATGGCTAATAATCTTATTAACTTTGCTAATGTTATTAATCGTACAGTTGAAAACTATAATAAATATGTAGAAGCACTTAAAAAAGATAAAGGAACTAAAATGCCTGATAGTTTTATTAATAGAGGTGATACTTCTATTATATATCAAATGGCTGATGTCTTTAAAGATATTATTTATATTCCTGTTGAACTTAATTCTCGTAATCCTGAAGGTAATTTAAGTTCTGATGTTATTAATAGAAGTTTTATTACTAATATTGCTAAAATTATTAATGATGATAAATCTACTGTTGAAGAGCAAAACGCTATGGTTGAAGCTTATGCTAGACAAAAGTTTGCTAGTCATCAATATGATTATAGTAATTTACTTCTTGAACATAGGGATAGTAATGGTAATATAATTAATTATGGATTATTTAGAAGAGTTGGAAATGGAACTCCTAAACTTACCGAATATGCTCGTAGTATGTTTAAAACTTCTCTTCTTAATGGTATTAGCGAATTAGATAATAACAATAATGACTTATATCGTAGTATGAGTGATGGTGATTATTTAATTACTGCTATGGGATTATTTATGACTGATATTAATAATTCTGAAACTCCTACTGCTAATTATTTACTTCCTATACCTAGTGATGCTCCTAAAAACTTTACTATTACTGCTCCTAGATATAGTCTTGCTGGATTACGTAGTCAACTAGAAGATGGAACTAAAATTATAAATAGAGAACATCCATTATTTAAACAGTATTATAATATAGTTATTCAAGAACTTACTAATATGGCTCAAGCTGTTAATGTAATGTTTAAAACTAATGCTAATGGTAATCCTATTTTAACTAATGGAGATTTTGAATTTAGTGATACTTATAATAATAAACCTGAACATTTTTATAATCAATACCATAAAGATGGAAAAGGTAATGTATTTACTACTAAAGATGGACACAAAGTTTTAGCTGGTAGAGTATTTAGTTTTAAACGTTTAGTTAGTAAAATTACTCCTAATAGTAATGGAGCATTTAATGAACTAATTGGGTATGGTAAGACTATTGACATCCTCTACGGGGGGTCTACACGTGGACTTAGCTATGTTAATAATCAAGTAGTTCTTAATGCAGAACAACGTATTGCTCTTGAAGATGCTGTTGCTGATTGGTTAAATGAATATATAACTAATGGTTATAAAGAACTTAAAAATAAATATGGTACATTTATTGATGATAGGATTAATAATGAATCTTTAGCTGAATTTCTAGTTAATGATTATCTTGTTAGAGATAGTATGTACGATATGTATGGTGGTGACCAAAGTTTTTATAAGAATGGTCAAGCTATTCTAAAACGTATTAAAGAAGTACAAGCTAGTGGTAATCCTTTTGGTAATACTGATTTTACTAAAAATGATTTAGATATAGCTACTGATTTATATGATATAACTATTAAAGGTAATGCTGTTACTGTTCCTTATACTGTTAATGGAGTTACTAAACGTAAAAAAGTAGTTCTTCAAGATAAATTTAGAGGTGTTACTATTTATAATACTTTTAAAGCTTCTGATAAAGTTGTTATTGATAGACTTGATGACCAACTTAAAAAAGCTGGACTTGATAAAAAAGATAGAGAACGAATATTAGAACCATTTAAAGGCGGTGTTAATGCTAATGATGCTCAATCTTATATTACTCTTGAGGAATGGATTCGTCGTATTACTGCTGCTGGTGAATTAGATAAATATGCTGGACTTATTCAAAGTCTTACAGATGATACTCCAATAGATAAAATTGATTGGACTAAATTTGCTAATAAAGTTCAAATTCAAAAGAATTTCTATTATGATTTATATTATGATACTACTGTTGGTATTGAAGTTCCTAGACAAGTAAAGAATGCTGAGTTTGTTCTTATTCCTAAACTTATTAAAGGAACAGAACTTGAAAAAGTTTATAATATAATGACTAATAGAGGTATTCATCAAATTAATACTGTTGAAACTGTTAAAGTTGCACAACATAATAGAATGACACTTTGGAATAATGATGGTGTTTTAACTGATGAAGCTCTTAAAGAATTTGATAATAATGTATTTGATAATTCTGAACTATTTAGTTATAATTATCTTTATCGTCAGCAAGAAGTTCCTCAACATATGGTTGATGTTAGTAATAAAGCTGCTGTTCAGATTATGAAGAAAATGCTTGATAATCTTCCTAATCGAACTGAACTTAATGAACTTAAAGATAAAGTATTTAATAATTATGTAGCTAATATTAGAAATAGTTTTGAAAAAACTTGTGCTGAACTTGGTATTGGATTAGATGACAATGGACATATTGATTTAAATTCTAATGGTACTATTAAAAATCTTAATCGTTTTGTATTTTTTGATAGATTTAAAGAAAATGCTCAACAACAAGGAGTTGAGAAAGCTCTTCTTGAATTTTTCGATTTAGATAGTGCTGGATTTAATAATCTTCCTTTATTCTTGTCTAATATTAATAGTAAACTTGAAAGTATTGCTAATAGTTATTTTAATACTAATATTACTAGGCAACTTATTAGTGGTTGGCATGCTGCTCAGTTATCTGATTTTGGTTTTAAAGTTGATAAACAAACTCAAACAGATAGTAAACTTCAATATAAAAAGATTGGAGAAGTTGATGGCACTCCTGTTTATTATACTGAAATTAAACTTCCTAGATGGAGTAGTAAACTTAAAGGGTTAAATATTGAACAAATTCCTGATAGCTTACGTACTATGATTGGTTATCGTATTCCTACTGAAGGTAAGCAATCTATATGTATTATGTATGTTAAAGAGTTTCTTCCTGATGCTTATGGTAGTACTGTTGTTGTTCCAGATGAATGGGTTACTCAAACTGGTTCTGATTTTGACGTTGATAGTGTTTATGGTATGTCTAAAACATTTAATCTTGTTAAAGGTATTCCAACTGAAATTACTCATGCTAGATATACTAAAGATGAAGTAGGATATATTAATTATGTTAAAGATAATGTAGATAAAGCTAGTCGTAAGATTCTTGGTAAGACTTATAATAAACAAGGTAATATTAGAGCTTCTTTAAAAAATAGCGAAGATGCTATTAATGCTACTCTTGAAGGTTATAATGGCAATCTTAAAGTTGTTGAAAAAATTGCTAATGATGGTGGACTTAAGTCTTACGAATCATACTTGAAACTCCCCGTGGAGGATACAAGTAGTCAAGCTGCTAGAACTAATGCTATTATTCAATCATTTATTGATATACTTAATAATCCTGCTGCATTTGAAGAAAATACTACTACTTCTAATTTTGAAAATGTCAAAGAAGCTAATGAAACTTATGCAGAAATAGTTGGTGCTAATAAAACAACTGTTGCTCCTAGTGATTTCTTTACTCAACTTGATTGGTTTGATGCTGCTACTTCTGGTATTAAACTTAAAGGTATCAGTGTTAATAGAGATACTTTTATGAGTATTGGTAATGTTACTAAAGCTAATCATAGTGAAGGTATTAAAGTTATGTACACTACTGATGTGATTAGTGAGCAAGAAGCTGTTAATAGATATGGTAAAGAAAATGTTGAAACTATTGGTAGTAAACATATTCGTATTACTCATAAGAATTTTGGTTGGTCTGGAGATGATAAGAATATTGATGGCTATTTGATTAATCCTTATAGTTCTCAAACTACTGCTCATATTCTTGATGTTATGAAAGAGGGAGCTATACATAATGAAAATACTTATACGTTTAATGCTTTCAAAACTATTGTTGATTTTGGAAGTAATTATGATACTGCTATTGGATTTATGTGGCAACCTGCTATTGACATACTAGTTCGTAAATGGAAAGAAACTAATAGTGTTCTTGCGGAAGGTACTAAAAATCCGCTTACTGAAGCTATTAGAGAAGTTGCTCATAGTCTTGGTTTTGGTGAAAAAGTTAATTTTGCTGGACGTAAAAAGCTAATTGAAACTATTGATAAAAGTTATGGTGAAACTTTCAAGAAATTATTCAATTTAAGCGTTTCTGACGCATTTTCATCACCTGACCTTATATTTTCATCAGACGCATATAAATCTCGTCTTAGAGGGGAAATGAATGGGGTTCAGCAGGCTTTATTTGACCTTTATGTTCTAGCACAATTCAATCGGTTAAACTCAATCGGACAGGATATAAGTAATAATCTTAATATTCTTAGTGCTGATAAATATGGTGCTAAACAAAGTTTTTATGCTAGTGATAAAATATTTAGAGATGCTAGAACTGTTATTGAGAATAGTAATATTTATGCTCCATCCTCTACGGGGGGTCAAACCTTGCTGTTAGAGAGTGTATTTCCTGATATTAGTGGTGGTATAAATGCATTTATTAAATCTGATATATCTAAAAGTAGTTATCCTAGTTTAGCTGCATTTTTACAAATGAGTACTGCTCTTAGTGTTAAAGCTACTCAACAAGTATTTGAAACTGCTAATCCTGTATTTATTGATTATGTATATAGAATAGCAGAATGGACTAAAGGTGGAATAATGACTGAAAAGTTATATAATGACTATAAAGATTATCTTATTAATAAACTAGAAGTAGGTAATAATGGTAGTTCTTATCTTAATTTACCTGTTACTATTGTTGATGGTAATTTTGTTCACCCTAAATTCATTAAAGAATATGGTACTGGTCAATCTAGAGCTTTAGAAGTTGGACGAGTAAGTGGTACATTAGTTAATATTAAAACAGATGATGTTGTAGTTAAAAATATATTTGAACCTACACAAACTGAAATTGATGTATTTGCTAGACTTACTCCTGCTCAGAAAGTTGATTGGATTAAACGTAATTTTAGTCAAGATGGTAGTGTATTTGAACATATTGAAATAGTTGCTAATGATGAAAGAAATAATCGTCGTAATGTAAATATTCAATATATTAATTACATACAAGGTGATATTACTAATGATGAAGCTCATAGATTATTTGATAGAGCTTGGAATCATCCTAATCCTCTTATTAAACTTACAGCTCTTGATTTAGTTAAATATGCTTTTATTGTTGAAGGTCATAAATTTAGAACTAGAAATATTAGTAGACTTATAAGTAATACTCCCCTTAGAGGATTGAGTGAGGGCGGAATAGCTATTGGAGATATAGCTATGAAAGGCATTAATAACTATGGTTTTATTGATAAAGATAATGTTGAAGATATAATTGGTTTTATTCGTAAGAATTATAATAGTTTTAATTGTCCTAGTTATACATTTAAAAGACTTACTAATAATAAAATTAATTATAGTCTAAAAAGAAGTGGTATTATTACTTTTAATGGTCAAGAAAATCTTGATAATGTAGGAATAATAAGAAATGGAGATGCTGTTAATGTTATTAGAATTAATAGAAATTTATATATTAAAGAAACTTATGATGGAACTTTAGCTTATTATCCTATTGATAGACTTGAATCATTTGAAACTTATAATAGTATTGAGCCTAGTATTATAGCTAATAATAATATTCATAAACCATTAGCTGTTCTCCTTTATGAAGGTCTTACTCAACAAGAAAAAAGAGATAAGTTTATTGATGGTATTAAAGATAATATTAATGAAGCTGTAAATAAAGGTTATAAAGAAGTTCCTGAACTATATAGTAAATATATATCTGATGAGTATTTCCAGCCTTTTATGAATACTCCTTTTGAGAATAATACTATATATACTATTAATGATAAATTTTATCTTAATATTAATGGAACTACTGCTATTAATTTAAGTGATGATTTACAGCAATATAAAGCTAAATATCCTAATATTGAAGATAATAAACTTGGATTGTTTATTGAAATTAATGAAAATGAAATAAATAGAGTTACAAGTAATACTGATAGATATAGTAGTGTTGATGACCAAACTCCTATTGGTAGATTTGCTAAAAATGCTAGTTTAGTTATTTCACGTGCTGTTCGCCATGGACAACCTGCTGCTCAAAATGTTCTTAATGCTCTTAATAATGCTGAAATTAATTATCTTGATAGTAGTAGTCTTTCTGATAATTCTGAATTTTCATTATCAGTTATAGCTAATTATATAGATGTTGAAGCTAATAATATTCTTAATGATATTAATCGTTTTATTAAAATTGATGGTATTGATAAACCTATTAACGATAAAGATGTTATTGGTAAAGTTCTTAAAGATGAACAACTTCAAAATCGTTTCTTAGATGTTATTCTTAGTGCTAATACATTTAAGAATAAATACAAACTTATTAGCGAAATTGATATTGATAGTACAAATCTTGATGATAAAACTAAAGAGAATATTAGAAAGATTCAAAAATTAGTTAATCAAGTTGATTCTAATACTACTGTACATTCTGCTAGAAAAGATTGGTTTGAAAGATGGATTCAATTACGTACTACTAATCCTAATTATATAAGTGGTCTTATGAAAGAATTTGATGCTTATGGTGATACTGGATTTATGGATTATTGGGTACAAGATATTCGTGCTAATCGTAACTTTGTATTGCAGAATATACTTAAAGATGTAATGGGTACTGTTGAAGAAGGTCGTCTTAATGGTATTAAAGAATCTAATGACTTTAGAAATTATCTTAAAGAACTTAAATCTAGAGCTGCTAAAGATGGTAAATCTGTTAGTCTTGATAGTATTATTGATGATGATGGTAGATTAATTCAACCTAATAATCCTATTTGGGAAGAAAAGATGAAGAAATATAGAGATGCTGTTATTGAAGCTGAACAAAAATTTGGTATAAATAGTGTTGAACATCTTATTGCTTTATCTAATAAAGCTAAATTTATTGATATGACTACTATTCATCAGCTTAAACCAATTACAGTTCAAGATGAAGATGGTAATGATGTTACTATTGAATATTCTACTTATATTATAAATCTTGAAAGAAGTCTTCTTGGTCTTAAAAAAGGAGATGATGGTATTCCTAAAGAATTTGCTGAATATAAAAGACTTAATGGTAGAATACGAGATATTCTAAGCCAAGCTACTGATAATGTTACTACACAAAGTCAAGATGAAGAACTTGGACGTATATATGCTCAAATGGATAGTCTTACTAGTCTTTACGATGAAGATGGTAATAAAAAAATTGGTCATGATTTAAATGTAGCTGAAAGACTTCGTGCTTATCAAACTAATATTCGTAAAATTAAAGAAATGTTCTATGATAAGCAAGCTAAAGAAGGATTTGATTCTAAACTTAAAGAACAACTTTCTATTATTAGTAAATATGAAAGTCAACGTGATGCTAATGGTAATCTTCTTATTAGTATGGAAGAACTTATGAAAGTTCCTGAATATCGTGAAGCTAAAGAATGGATTCGTAAGAATACTAGATATATTCTTGATATTAAAGATATAGAAGATTTAAATTGGGCATTTGAAGAACTTAAAGACGCTAATAAAGGTAATAGTGTTCTTAACCTTGCTATTAGAGAATTTCAAGCTAAAGATGAATTTAACGTAGTTGATGGACGTAAAATACCTGAAGAACGTGCTGCTCTCATAAAAGCTGAAACAGTTAGAAAATATAAATATACTAAAGGTAATGGTATGCCTTATGTTGGTATTATTCGTTCTGCTGAAGATGAATTAAGAATTTATCGTGCTGATTTCTATAATTATCTTACAGGTAATAAATCTAAGAGCGAAGAAGAAATTAATGTAGGAGAAGCTATTAATAAAATACTTGAAAAATATTTTGATAATGCTACTAGAACTCTTAATACTGCTGATATTAGTCAAGAAGATTTAGAACAACTCAAGACTGGTTTTGAAATATTTAATGAAATTACTAGAGGTGAAAAGAGTACTGATAAAGATAAAGCAAAACGTGTTGCTGAATTTATTGAAAGTGAATGTGATGTTACTTATAATTGGAAACAATATGAACTTGATAAAAATAGAGCTTTTGCTAAAGGTAAAAAGTATTATGATAAATGGCTAGAAGTATTTAGTGAACAAATTGAAGAAAATGGAACTATTACAGAAAGACCTAATCGAACTATTTATGGTATTATTAAACCTAAAGATTTAGATAAATGGACTGATATTGATAGAACTGCTGCAATTAATATTCTTCAAAAAAGAACTAGAGAAACTACTACTCAATATTATTATATGAAAGAAAAAGAAGTTCTTGATAAATATGGTATTGATAGTGTTGAATATAAACAATGGTATAGAGATAATCATTATTTTGACCCATATACTCGTACTATTAAACCTATTCGTATTTGGACTACTATGCAAATGATTAAAGATGATGGTTCAGCTGTTGTTGGTAATTATGAACCACGTATTAATCAAATGCATATTACTCCTAAAGAAGAACTTGTTAATCCAGAATATAGTAGTTTTGTTAATAAGTACAAAGTAGGAACAGGATATGATAATCCTAATTATACTAGTCTTAATGAGTATCAACTTGAACTTATGAATAAAGTAAATGAACTTATGAAAAAGTATTGTTTTACTAATAGTAATAAGCGATATGTTGATATGGGTTATCTTCCAGCTTTGCCTAAATCTAAAGATATGACTGTTAAAGATTATTTTGAACAAGCTCTTAGTTTTCTTGGTTGGACAACCAATGTTCCTAATAATACTAGTTGGAGAAATAATGAAGATTTAACTTTTGATAAAGATTATGATATTCCTAATCCTAGATTAGTTCAGTTAGTTAATAAAGATACTCAACAACTTCCTACTATACCTAGATTTAAAGAACCTAATGAAAGTGATGAAGAATTTAGTAAACGTAAAGCTGCTGCTATTAAAGCTAGAGATGAGATTATTGAAAAGAATAATAAAATTCATAATGATATTCTTAATCGTAATTGGGAAGAAGTATTTAATAGTTTCTTAATTGAAAGTAATAGATATAATGCTATTAAAACAGTTAAAAATCTTCTTTATACTGCTGACCAAATTATTACTAGTAATACTGCTTATGATATAAATTATAAAGGTAGTATAACTGAGAATAGAGAAGCTAGTGCTGGTGGTGAAATTGAATATAAACAAGAACAACAAACTAGAACTAGTGCACATCTTAGAAGTTTTATACGTCGTCTTGTATTTGAACAATATAAAGATAATAAAACTCCTAATCTAGTTAAACTAGGTTCTCTTGCTCAAAATATTGCTGGTAGTAAATATATGATGATGAATATAACTGGTGGTATTGCTAACGTTCTTACTGGTTCTAGTAATATATTTATGGAACGAGCTGCTGGTGAATATATTAATCTTAAAGATTGGGAAGCTGGTAAATCTGAATGGATTAAAGGAACTGTTAGTTATATGGCTAATATGTATAGTGAAAATAGTAGTACACTTCAAGATGCTATTATTAAACTTAGTCATGTAGTTGATTTTGATAGAGTAACTGAAGTTAGTACTGCTGAAGGTCTTAGAGAAAATATTCGTAGAGTTCGTGGATTACTATTTAGTCCTCAATCTGTTGGTGAACATTATATGCAAAATGTTATGCTATTTGCTATGCTTAAATCTCATAGACTTGTTGATAATGGTAGAGGTGGTTATGATATAATGAGTAAAGAAATGTATCATCGTAAAGCTGAACAAGATGCTCTTATGTCTGTAATAAATACTCCCCGTGGAGGAGAGAACCAAGCTCTACTTGAACAATTCAATAAGTTCATGGATGAAGCTAAAGCTGATAATAAAAAACGAGCTAAATATAATCTATTTAAAGCTAATCCTATATTCGATTTTGTTAAGACTTATCTTAATGAAGAACAACAAAGAGAATATATAGCTAAGCGTAAAGAACTTATTAAGAATATTGATAAAGAGTTTGCTAAACTTCCAGATATTTATAATCAATTTGAACTTAAAGATGGAATTGCTCAAATAAAACCTGATAGTAAACTTACTCTTAAAGAATATGCTAAATTTATTGATAAAGTTCGTGAAGTAAATAAGAAAGTTCATGGTGTTTATGATAAACTTGGTTCTGCTAATATTGAACAACATTGGTGGGGTGGTATGGTTATGCAATATCATAAACATCTTTATCCTGGTTTTAAGAAACGTTATCGTTGGAACGGTTATTATAATGAAACTCTAGGTACTATTGAAAAAGGTAGTTATACTAGTCTTTATGATTATTTGACTATTCCATTTAAAGAAACTAACGTAGGAGAAATTAATAATGTAAGTGATGTTCTTAAAGCATTCCAAACTTATGGTAAGAATTTACTTTCATTTGCTGTTAATTTCAAACTTAATTATGAACTTCTTCCTGAACATGAAAAAGCAAATATTAGACGTAATTTAGGTGATTTACTTTATGTAGGAGCTGCTATTATTGGCGCGATTGCTATAACTGGTATGGGTGGAGATGATGATGAAAGTATTATATATAATCTTATGCTTTATCATGCTGACCGTCTTGCTTCTGAAGCTGCTTCATTTACTCCATTTGGAGCTTATGCTGAAGGTAAAAAATTATGGTCTAGTCCTGTTGCTATTGGACAAACTATTAATGACTTAATTGGTACTACTGCTATGGCTGCTAGATTCCTTATTGAAGAAGATTTCACAGAGGAATATACTACTGGTAGATATAAAGGTATGAATAAGTTTGAAGTTATGGCTGTTCGTAATATACCTGTTGTTCGTAGTATTAATCGAGTTCTTGATTTACCTAATAATAATAGTTATTATAAACTTGATGAAAATATACTTAGTATTATACCTTATAAAGATATAGCTAAAGATATATTTGAATAAGCTGGACTTGAACCTAGTAAAAAATAAGGGCTTGCCTATGGTATCACTACCTAGACAAGCCCTTTTACTTTTATCTTAATTAAAACCATCATCATTATTACCAATAATACACATAAGAATAACAAAAACTATAATACCAACAACAAATAGTTTTCCACTATACTTATCCATAGCTTCACTATCACTAATATTATTAGCAACTGCTAATAGTTTAACACCACCAAATACAATTCCAAGAAGAACAATAAATGCAACCATAATTATAATATATTTAAGTTTAACAATAAAATAAAAATAAACCCCAGTAGTAAGACTAGCTTAGCTACCGAGGTTTCAGTCATGCCAACGACTATAAGTTTAAGGATTAGTAGAACGCTCCGCTTCGCTACGCTCAACTCCCCGTAGAGGATGGAATAGACTAGTATTCATTCAATCAATATAATCATTATCATTAATAACTATATTAATATTACTAGCACAACTACCATTCCATCCTCTACGGGGAGTATAGCGAAGAGTGCGTAGCACTCGTAGCGGTTCCAAGCTAATCATTAAATTTAATAAAGCCAGCTCTATTAGAGCCAGCTTTACGTATAACATATAAACCATTAGCATTAATACTATTTACTTTTGATTCTTCATCGCAAGTTTTAAGCATTTCTATAAGTTCTTTAACTGTCATAGCTTATTCTTTTTCAATTTTATTAATAATATCTTTAATATAATCACTAGGAAAACTACCTTCAAGTCGAGCTAATTCTTTTCTTTTATAATCATTATCGACTTTAGTAATAACAGTAGTAGGAAATTTAGTAATTTCTTTTCTTAGAATATCATCTAGATTTGTATTATGAATATTAAGAGTAATATCACAATTAGTTTCATTAATAGCATCAGTTATATTTTTAATTGCTATTTTACAAGCGTCACAACCATCTCTAGTAAAACAATCAATACGTATCATAACACAATAGCATTATTTTTAACAGCTTCTTTAATAGTATTAGGAACTCTAAGAAGAGTATTCTTAATCATTTCAGTAGTAAGACTATCAGAATATACATAAGTAGCATAAGTTCTCCAACTATCTTTAATCACAATAGCAAATTTGTTAGGATTATCAATATTAGTTTGAATGTATTCTACTTTAGTATTTTGATATTTCCACATCCAAGCAATAGCATCAGCACACTTAGCACGAGTTATACAATCATGTTCATCAATAAACGCTTCAACAAATATATTATTTGTTTGTCTTGTAGGTTCATCTCCAGTAAGATAATTAATATCATATCGAAGTTCTTCCCAAGTAACAGAATTACTATATCGTTTATATTCTGTATCATCTCGATATATAATACAAGTAGGATATTCAGTAATATTCTTACCAGCAACAGCCTTTTCAAGTATCATATCTTCAAGAATAAGATGGTCAGGAAGATTTTTAAAATTACATTGAACATTAGTACCAAATAAAGCTATATCAATAGCTTCTCGCATAGCTTCTGTTTTATCTTTATCAGCACTTTTATAATAAAATTCAATTTTAACCATAGTATTCGTATAATATAATGAGAATTTATAAAATTAGCTATTTTAAAGCCCTACATTGAATGATATTCATATCGTGATAGATTAATCACAATAACAATTAAAATTCAATGTAGGGCAAAAGAATCATATCTATGACTATCCTAACAGCTTGCGAAGATACTTTCTAATAGTGTAATCGCTTTGCACACCACGTAGAATATTACCATCACAATAAGCAGTAGGAGCATCACTAATACCAACACTACGCGCTTCTTGTCTACCAGTATCAGTATATAGATTATACCTAATAAGATTAAACCTACCGGCAAACTCAGGAAGAGCAAGAGCTTTATGAAGCCTTTCTTCAAAAAGTTTACTAACATTACAATCAGGTAAATAAAACAAGATTAACTTTTTCATAGATAAACTTCATTACCTTCAACTTTAGCATCACTAAAATGACTTTTAAAACTTTCAACACTTCTACACCATAAAGGTTCAAGTCCATCAACTTTATAAATAACAGCAGGAATCCATTCACCTGTATCTGGATGTTTCATTTTAGTAATACTAATAATTGTATATTCATTAGATGTTTTATTATGAATATAACGAGCACCAACTTTAAGCTTTAGCTGCTCCACCGGTTCCTTCTCCAAATCCTTTGTTTCCACGTTCACTTTCTCCTAATTCTTCAATAGATTTAACTTCTTTCCAAGTAATTCTCTGAGCACTATTAATAATAAGTTGACAACATCTATCTTTACCATCACAATTGTATGGCGGAGTAGAAACTTTAGCAAGTATATTAGTCATTGTAGTTCTAGCATTATTAAGTTTAAGTCTAGAATTACCAACCATACTATCAGGTAAATGCATATGTTCTCTAAGTTTATCAACTATTTCAACAAGAGTAGATACAGCATGAATTAAATCTCTAGAAGTACGATTCTTAAAAATAATAAGAAGTTCTCCACGATAACCCCAATCAAGAGTACCAGGAGCATTAGGCATATAAAAGTCAGATTTAGTAAGATTACTTCTAGGACGTAAAGACATTTCATTAGGCTCACCGTTAGCATCATCTCCAATATTAAATGCTAAACCTGTATGATAAATAAATCTATCTTTATCTTTATCATACTCACAATGAATAGGATAAACATCCATACAAGCATCACCTTCTTTACCATAAGCAGGCAGAATAGGTTGAACATTACAATATTGTTCTACATCCATAACATCTCCATTAAGAAGTTTAATCTCTTTCAGTTTAAATACTTTTACTTCCATATATAATTAAATTATTAAATTAAAGAGCTTCTGCAAGTGCAAAAGCATTTTCTATTTTTCTTGATTTATCACCATAACAAATACTATCAAATCGCTTAGTACCTTCAATATTATCTATATTAGAATAATATCCACTAATAGCATTAACTGCACCCCAAGCTGTACCAAGAATATCTCTTTGACCTGGACCATCAAAATAATAACTATAAGTACCAGAAATAACATTCATTTTTCTACTACTTATTTTACTATCAGTTAAAGCTAAACCACTACGATAAGCAATATCTTTAATAGTATGCCCTGTATCTTTTAGACGTTGAATTTCATCACTAGTAAGAAGATTTTCTCCAATAAATTGAATTACATCTTCATCAGTAACTTTAATATTAGCAAGTAAATTACAATATTGACCAAATTCTTCAGATTTAATTTTACTAATTCCAAGTATTTCTTGTGCAACAGAAATCTTATTATGAACACTAGTTGTATGTCGAAAACTAACATAATTACTACTAGTACGAATAGCAGCATTAAGAGTATTTTGACAAATAACTCTAATAGGAGTAAATAAAATCTTAATTCCACCACTACCATCATGACTATTAGTAAATACTAGATAATTTTCAACAGGGTCACCTTTAACAAGAATATTATTAGGAAGTTTAGCACTTACAAATATTCTCTCACCATTTCCACAAAATCCAGCAGTTTGCCAAATAGCAGAATTTTTACCAATAGCGTCATCAAAGAAATTAAAAGCATCATTGTTTTGTACAATAGTATATTTACTTTTAACAACACCTAAAGGAATATTGTAATCAGTACGATAGGTAGCAAAGGCGTTATCACACTTACGATAAATGTCAGTACCAAAAACATGAGCGCCTTCTTTTTGTTCTTTAATAATTCTATCAAGTTCTTCATCAGTTCCAGTAAGTTTAATAGGCATTTTACCAACTAGTTCACATTTAGCTACATTAAAATTAAGTCCAGCTTTAAGCATAACTTCTTTAGCAGTAGCACAATCTGATACATCAATAGCACCAGAATAAGCCCAAGGTTTACCTTTTACTTTATACATATTATTTATGACTTATACGTAACATAACACTTTCAATATCTCTAACAGCCTGGTCTTTATTAACACCATAAGTATCCATATACCATTTTATTAATTCTTTTACTTTTTCTTCTAGTTCCATAATTAGCAAGATTAGTAGTGTTGACTCCCCGTGGAGGATGAACTTAATTCTGTCCTCTACGGGGAGTATAACCAAATTATTTAATAATAAGACTAGTATTTTCAATAAGTTTAGCTATACTAATATCTCTACCATCATTAAGAATATTCTTCATAGTAGCTTTATTAATACTACTACTTCTAGTCATTTCATGTTGATGATTAAAGAAAGTATTAAGTAAATCAAAATTAATTTTATTAGCTAAATCACCAACAGGTTTTTCAATCTCAAATTTAACTTTAATACAATCTAAATCATCAAGAGTAAAATAACCCCCAGTTTCTTCTCTAAGTCTAGCAGATTGTTCAGGATATCTTTCAGTAAATTTATCATTAATTTGTTCAAGAAGCACATCTCTACTAAATGAGAAATTACTATCAATCATATCATTATCCCAAAGAGATTGTAAATGTTCAAGAACTAAATCAATAAATATCTGATTAAGATTTTCATCAATTTCAACACATTTACTGTTCTTCGTATAAAGTTTACTATCAACTAAATTAATAACTTTATTACCAGACTTACCTAAATCTCCATAAGTTATAACAGCATCAAGCATAACACTTTTAAGTCTTTCAGCATTATTTTCTTTAGTTTTACGAAGAACAGCTAATCGTTGCTCTTCTTTTTTACAAGATTCAGCTTCAAGATTAAACATAGTATATGCTTTACGATAACTATCAAGTTTAGATTTAAGATTATCTTGTGTAATAGCAAGACGTTCTTCAAGTTCAGGAGTTAATTCACCTCCATTTTCTTCTAACTCAAGAAATATATCCTCAAGTTCAGTAGTAATATTATAAATACTTGCCATTATTTTCTACGTTTAGATACATTATAAGCAGAACAATAATAAGGATTTAAATAACCAAATAAATGAGTATAATCACTAGCAGTAATTTTACCTGTATTAGTTCTATATTTATAACTAGCTTCAATATATTTCTTCCATAGTTTTTTTACTCAAACCAAGATTACCAACAAATCCACCATTTTCAAATATAATAGCTTCTGTATTTTTAGTAGTTCTAAAACGATTATTAAAACCATAAAATTTTCTTCTCATAACTTTAATATTTAAATAGTTAATAATTTATTTATTATTTCTCATTTCTTCATCTTTAACTACTTTAAGAACAACGATATTACATAAAAGACCGTAGCAAAGATAATTATTAAATACACAATCAGGACAATTTCCAATATGTTTATTTTTAACATATTTACATAAAAGTGTTACTTCTTTATCATCTTTACACCTAATTGTAGTATAAAGAAATTCTTCACCATCATTTAAATCATCAGTGAAATTAGTACCACTATAATTTTCAACATGAAAATGTTTAAGTTTATCAATCTCTGAAGTCATATCCAAGTTCCATTAAATTATTTCTAACCATACCAGCTATAATTTTAGCATTAGGATGAGGTTTACCGGTAGTACCATAATAACGTAAATCAATAATATGACGCCATTCTCTTACGGAATATGTATAAATACATCTAGTAGCAGTATCAAGAGGAAGAACACCACGAGCATCTTGACGATGCATACCAAATTCATCAATAAGAGCTTTATAATTAAAAAAACTATCATTACAAGAATTAATATAATGATATGCTTTTTGATGTTCTATATTATCATCAATCCAATCAGCAAATAAAGGCTCTTCATTAAAATGCGTAGCAATTTCATCACTCATCCAATAAGGTCTACAAATTGTTCCATCTTCATAAACATAACGAGTAGATTTTTCAGCAATATTATTAGGACTAACGCGGTTTAATTCACGAGAAGTACTAATTTGTGTATCAACACAAAAAGTATATCTCATCATATGAAATCCTATTTCAGTATTACAAAAATCTTCAATAGGAACAATATATTTAGATATATAACCAAATTGTGTTTTATGGTCTAAAACCCAATTACCATTAACAGTTATATAATAAACATGTTTTTCATAATGATAACTAAAACCAATAGTATTAGCATAATTAATAACAATAGTTTCTAAAGTTTTATCACTATCATTAGCTATTATATAATAAGTTCCATGACGAAACATACTCCAATGTTCATCATTAATAAGTCGTTTAATAGTAGCTTCATCATTACCACTTGTTCTACCATAACAAACTCTTGCACATCTAGCAATATGAGCTTTAGCATCATCTCCTTGTTGCCAAAGTTCAACTTTTGGTTCAATTATTTTCATCTTCTTGATTATTATAAAAATCTTTAACTACATTTCCAAATATACTATAAAAATGTTCTTTAGGTATAATATTAATAGGTTGTATAGAATCAAGCTCTTTAAAAAACTCTTTAAGACCTTTATTTCTAATCCATAAAGTATCATAAGTAGCAGTTATATAATTATCTTTATCCATGTCACAAGCTATAAAACAAGTTTCACTATCAAGCTTATCTATACATTCTTTACATACAATAGCTTCAGCTATTTGTTTACTCTTACTAGCATCTTCTTCAACAGAATTTCCAAGTGGAGTATAACCAATAATTTTACCACAACATATACAAACTCTAGCAAGAGCATTTATACCAAAAATAGGATGTAATTTCATACCATATAATCAGTTACAAATTTAAGAACTTTATAAAAAAGACCAACAAGAGTACCAGTATTATCAATAACATAATCATCTTTATTAATTGTTATTTGTTCACTTTCGTGACTTTCATGATTATCATTACTAGATTTTCTATCTACTCTAATTATCATTCCTCCACAATCTTTAATAGCTTTACATTCATCATTATCAAATCTAGCATCAGCTATGATACATTGTCCTTTACTATTTCTTATATCAAATGCTTTATTAATAGTATAACGAATAAAAGCTTCTCTCCAAAAATGATTTCTAATAATGTTAGTACCATAATATTGAAGAAGAACTCTAATTTTAATACTAACATTATTATTATATAAAACAAGATATGAAGATAAGTCATTATATTTTAATATAGCATCATTCCATTTATCCACAACATAAGTAGCTTCTTTAATATTAGTAGAAACAATACCAGTTTTAAAATTATAATAATTTTCTTCTTTAATATCTTGTCTATCTAGAAGTTTACGGTCAATATTACAAAATGCAGCAATATCATCTTTAAGTTTATCAGCAAAATGAATAATTATTTCATCATTTTCAACAAACCCATTTTTATGATAAAGAAGCCAAGTACCATAATTAGCTTTCATAATACCATCATGAAGGATATAACTAATCATAGAAGCAATTGTATCTTTGCCACTTCCTTTAAATCCTTTAATACCAACAATAGTAACTTTATTAATACTCATAATAATTTGTTTTTGTTTATCAAGACAAATATAAAAATATAATAGGAATTTACTAGTAATAATGATGCTGAACTTAATGTTAAATATCATAGTGAGAATGACGCATTTTAAGGCTCAACATGACACGCAAATCTTATCGTGATAGATTAATCATTCTGATATATAAAATTGAATACAGGCAAAAAGAATCATGTCTACGAGCGTGTCATATACAATTTTACACCCATGTAAAACAGAAAAGCCTAGCACATCATATTGTGTACTAGGCTTCACCTTATTCAATATCTATATGATAAATAATACAAAAATTATTACGTTCTTCTACAAACTTAACATTAATATTAAAATCATCTTTAGACATAACAAAAGTATTACGTAGTCTTGTATCAAGAAGTCTAATAACTCTATTAGGAATATATAATTTAAATCCAGTATTAGCATCTCGAACAACAGGAATACTATTATTAACTTTATCATCATTATACAAAATCACATAAAGTTCATTACTTTTAGTTATATCATTATATCTAACAGCAAAATTATAACTTTTAGCATCATAATCAGTAAATAGAATAATAGATTTATAATAACAACTAAAATAAGATTTAGTTCTATCAAAATTATTATTCTTAATTACATTATAATCTAGTATCTCCATTTATAACAACAGTTTTAATATGAAATGGAACTCTAGTAACGCCACTTCGTTCACCATATTCTATATGAACAGTTCTACCAATATAAGATTGAGAATCGAATAAAACTTCCTGTTGAACGATATGACTAGTGCTTAAACGAGTTTCAAATTTTTCATCATTAATATCATTTTTACAAAGAAGAATAGGTAAATCACGTTTCTTTTCTTTATAAATATCAAGAATTATAAAATCTCCCTCAGCAGCATCTTTAAACTTCTCCATATAATTAGCTCTACGTCTACCATATTGATAATCAGTTTCAGCATTACGAAGTATAAGACCTTCAAATCCTAAATTAATAAAATGATTTCTAGCGTCAATAGCTTCATTATCATTAGTAATATATCCACTAGGAAGAATAATCAATCGTTCTTTATTATTATAATGTTCTTTAATATTATTAAAGCGAGTAGGCATTTTAATATGATAACGATATGTATTTCTATGAGTTTGATTACCTTCCATCATAATATCATAACACCAAAACTGAAGAAGTTTATTTTCAACACAATTAGCATCTTTAACAAAATGATTAATTTGATTAACAGTATAACCGGGAAGATAAACTTCACCATCAAGTGCTGCAAATCCATTAATCATATCGTCGATAATATTTGTATTGATAGTAGCAAGCAAATAATCTTCAAGATAGCTAAGAGTATGCCAAGTAAGACCTTCACGACTTTGGAAACGAAGCCTAACAGGTTTAAACATATCATTTTGAGTATAAGCAGTAACAATACAACGTAGACCATTAATCTTATACTGACTATACATACAACTGACTTTTTTCCAAACATTACCATTATACGTTTTAGCAAGCATTGGAAGTAGAAGATTACTGTTTCCATTACTAAGGTCTTTAGGTAGATAAGTATTTAGAAAATTAAATAGAGTATCATTATCTCCATCCTCCACGGGGGGTAAACCCTGCATATCACAAAGTTCATTAAGATATGTATATCCTTGTTTAATCTTATCATTATATCTACTTTCAAGTTCTTTTTGACCATCTTTTTGAGTAACAGCATAAACTTCTTTACGAATATTACCTCGAACAAGACCATAAAAAACAGTGATACTATTAGTACCACTGTCAAGTTCAGCCCACCAAACAGTAGGCACACCATTATTATTTCTACGATAAAGTTTATTCATTATGTTCACTTATTTTTAAACCATTAAATGCAAAACTAACAGCTTTACCACCTAGAAGTTTAGCTTTACGCTGAGCAATCGTTTCCTTTTTAGGCTTAATAGCCTTTGCAATACCGGTGCTAATATCAATGGGTTTACCTGTAAAGACATCTTTTGATTGATTAACTCTGCTAGCACTTCTAGTGCGTTTCCTTGGTTCTTTACTATAATATCGTATTGGGTTTCTTCTCTCGAAATCAAGATTTTTTTCATGTATATCAATAATTCTTTTAATAATACTATTACGATAATCAATATAACTTTGAGCTTTTTCTGGATGATGTTCTAGAACAAGATAAAGTTTATCAAGAATATATTCAATACTAGAAAGAGTAATACGATAACCATAATTAATAGTTTGTCTAGGACGAGAACCATCAGGATAAATAGTAGTACAATCTAAATCTTTAATATAAGATTCAATTGCATCAGCCATTGTAGATTTATCAATAACATAATTAATATATCTAACATCTCTATCATCTAGCTTTTCTTCATATCCTTTTATTATCATAGATTTTCTTTCTTACATTTATAAATAATAATACGAGTTGGTTTACCTATAAGACAATGATTATATTTAAACCATTCAATAATATCAAATGTAGTATAAGTTTTAGCTATTCCTTCAATAAGAGCATAACCTTCTTGATAATTAAAATTACTATGAATAGTTTCACCATTATCAGTATCAAGTAAGCTAAACTTTTTGATATATTCAACGTCATCATTAGAAGATAGATTAATTTCTCCATAACAATAAATATCTTTTTTATCAATACGTTTACCATCTACATTAATACATTCCCATTTATCAAGATTTTGTTCATCTTCTTCAGTAATTGGACGCATAACAGTATATGTAACACCAGCTAAACTTTTAGTATGGCAAAGTATTACTTTCTTCCGTATCCCAAGTAAATTCAGTTTCTTCTCCATAATTATCTTCTATATATTTAACAACTTGTTGAGTTAATTCATTAATAACATTTGTAGAATAACTACTTCTCAGTTCAGCAAAATCTTTAACACCAAGTTCTTTAGGAATAATAATAGGTATAATATCATAATCATTCTTAAGAATTACAGCTTCCATAAGACCAGTTCTATCATTATCCATAAGACTAATAAGAAAACCATTTCGATTAAGTTTACTACGAAGCCAATCATATTCAATTTGACGAAGTTTATAAGTTTCATGTGGAATATTCACAATACCAATAGTCTTAGATTCAAGGGTAGACCCCCCGTAGAGGATGGAATGATTAATACTCTTTAGATAACATTCAAGACTTAATCTATCTTTAGTAGATTTAGTTATAATAATAACGTCATAATTATCTAATTCAAGATTAATAACTCCTTCAATAGTATTACTATTAGTTATAAACTTAACTTCAGTTTTCTTATTCCTATTTGGAAAATACAGTTTAACATTAACTATTCCTCTTTTATCTTGTCCAAGAACATATCCATAACATAAATCCGTTTTATCTTTATCGTAAAAATATTTAGGAATAGGATTAGTTGAACGATTAATATAAAATTGGTCAACAGGATAAACAAAATGAGTATTAAGAAAATTAAGATTAACACCAAATTGTCCCCAATACTTAGCATCTAAATTATTCCACGGACGAGTAACAAGTTCAATAATAGGTTTATGATTACGTACATTACTAATAGCCCTAGCAATATTATAATCGTTGTTTTCATCTTTATCTTGTCCATAAATAATATTTCTAAAAGTATAAGCAATATGTTTAAGAACAAATAGAAATTGACTTTTAATAGAAATATCAATTTGCTTATGAACAATTTCAGAGAGTACAGTTGCAGCAGCATCTATACAATCTCCCCACCAATATCCAGCAAAATCTCTTCCTTTAAGTTTATTCCTATTATCATATCTAAAACCAAAACTAGGATGAGTATCTTCACGAAAAGGACTAGATATAAATTCTCCTGTATCTATACAATGTTGTATATCTTCAACACTAATTCCAGTATAAGTGCTAAAAATAGTAATTTGACTAACTTTAGAGAAAATATAATCTTTAGTTAAAATAGTATTACTAATATTTCTTTTCATAATATTTCTAATTTGACCTTTATCGTGAACATATAAAAAAAGAGGACTAGGTACTAAAATAGTACCCAATCCTCTTACATACAACTATTTAACTAACTTTAATTTTTTAAAATGGTAAATCTTCTGTTGGATTAACAAAAGCACCAGCAGCATCATTACCACCACCAAATGGACTAAAATCTCCACCGCCATTAAATCCACTAACAGGATTTATAGGAGCAGTAGTTTGAACACCAGGCATTACACCTACACCGGGCATAGCAACATTTGGCTGTTTAGCTTGTTCGGCAGATTTCTGATAAACAATACTTTCTTTATAAGGGTCAATATGCAAACTAGGAGCAGATTGTTCTTTATAAAGTTCAATAACTCCATCATTGATAAATGTAGGAAATCCTAAATCACCAAATGAAGATTTACTTCCAACAACAGCACGCCATTTACCATCATTCTTAACGAAACGAAGAAGCTTCATCCAAATAGTAATAGGTTTACCTTTAGCATCATTATAAACAGGTTTACCATTATTGTTAAGTAACTTAACATAATTTTCAAACACAGTCTTATAACCAGCTATAACTTCTTCAACCTCAACAGGTACATACTGCATATTTTCATCAAAATCTTCAAAAGGCAAAGTAAGAGCATCAATTTCTTCTTCTGTTAAATCACGACCTTTAAGAACAAATACATTATATATATGTTTCATAAAGCGGAAAATGTTATCAACTTTCCAAGCACCTTTACCACCGGGAATAGTTTCAACATTACTTTCAGCAGGAAGAAGACGTTGAGTTACATAACGACGTTCATTGATATTTTCATGATTACTAGCAAAAGTAAATGTAAGATAAGGAATACTCATACCAGCGAACGAAGGCATACCTTGAACATCATCTTTCAGTGTAGCCCAATCAACTTTAACATCTTCAAGATGACCAATAAATAAACCATTGGCTTTGTTACAATCAGTACGTTCATCAAACTTTTTACGAGTTACATCACGTAAATCGTTATTAATACCTCTACCTCTACGTTTTTTAGGAGTTTGTACTTCTGCATTAGCAGTTTGTTCAGCACTTGCTGCAACAGCAGCTTCATTCTTAATTTCTTTTTCTGTCGACATAATTAAAGTAATTAAAAGAATTATTAGATAAAATAAGAGCTGCACCATTAGCAATACTAACAATGCAGCTCTATGTTCAAGATACTATATTTCTAGGACGAAGATTTGATTATTCAGCAGTTTCTTCTTTTTCAGCTTTCTTACCGATACGAATAGGTTCTTCATCTTTATATTCGGTAAGCATTGCAATCTTAACAACAATATCTTTATGACCGTTATTAACAACAGCTTCCTGCAAGTTATCAATATCTACTGTATAAACACGATTCTTAGAAGTAGCTTCTTCATCAGTCATATTAGATTTTAACTGTTTCCAAACATTAGAATCAGTAAAGTTAAGAGTTACACCAATACCAGACAAAGCAGCAGTATTAGCACATTTAGAACCTTTAACTTTAACAACTTCATCACCTTGAATACAGCTAACCAAAAGTTCTTTCTGTTCATCTTCGGTAATACCTTCACGACCAAGAGCAGCTTTAAGTTCTTCATTAGAAGAAGATAAAGCACCTTCAAGAGTTTCTTGGAAATAAGTATTAACATACTTAATTTTATCACTCTTAGTCATACGAACACGAGTAGTGCAAGGATTACCATTCTTATCTAATTCAGCAATACCTTTAGCCAAAGCCCAAATATCAAATTCAGCATGAACAGCCATAGCAGCTTCGGGAGATTCAATATCCAAACCTTGTTCTTCACAGAAAGCAACAACTTCGGGTACTTTATTGATAATAGCATTATCAATATTTGCACAGTTATTAATGAACATTACATATTCACCATGAGCAATGCCGAGAGCTTTAGAAACTTGGGCAGTCATACGGAAACTACCGGGAGTAGAAACAACTACCAATTCAGGTTCTTCACTAACTGCTCTTTGACCAGCATTAACAATACCCATACCAAAACTCAAACCTTTCTTAAAATCTTTCATTTTTCTTTCAATTTAAATGTTAATAATATCAGTCATACGACTGTTTTGTTTAATAATAATTTCTCTAATTTGTTTATGTTATTGAATTTCAGTAATATCAATAATATCTTCATTACTTAAATCAATACCTTGCATAGTCTTTAATTCTTCTGTGCTTAAACAGCCCATAATTAAATCATTAGCAATTTCACGAGCACCATAAACAAATGCTCTATGACTTATCATTATTTTAGGATATTTCTTATAAGTATCTTTTTCAAAACATCCAGCAACAATAGCATCTTTATAAGTAAACTCACCAGTAGCAACCATATTACGTTCTCCAATTTTACGATAAAAACGATAACTAGTAATATAATCAATAGGAACAGCAGGTATTCTATAAACAGGAACTTTACCAGTAGAAGCAATTTGTTTAGCTTCATTAGTATTAGTAGCTATTTCAAACTTACCATTAAGTTGATATTCCTTATATACATTACCATTATAATCTTTATAGTATTTAACAGGATAAACATATATATGTTCATGGTCTTTATCTTCTGCATTTTTAGTTTGTGCCTCTTTGGGAGTAAGACACTTAATACAGTCAGATGGAAGTTTATCTTCATCATAAGCATTAAAGCCATCTGTATATTCGTACAGAGCGCGATAATTATCTACTTTTTCCCAACTCACGCTGCCTTTGACAAGTAATGCCTTAATAATATGAACATCAACACCTGTTTTACCTTGAACTACATGAATATGTTCAATGCAAGTAGAAAATGGAAGTCTAAGGTCTTTAGCTCTCATTGCAATAGCAAGACCATCTTCAACAGACTTAATACCACATTTATCACTACGCATAACACGTTTGATAAATACTTCAAGACTTGCAATTTCAGCTTCACTCATATAATTAAGCTGATATGGAGCAACAGAATGTTGAACACCATGTTGTTTTTCAATACCACTATTACTAACAGCAACAGCAGTATCATTAACTTTAACTTCTTTATCTTCGTCCATTCTATCAAAGAGCGATTTTGATTACACAACAAATGTAACTATTATATTTATACTAGCAAATAATATCATCAAAATTTTGAGCACTAATATCAGAATTAACATTCTGTATAACTTCATGGTTAGCCGATAACTTTTCCTTTTTAAGACTTGCTTCTTCTATAGTACCAGCTATATAAAGTTTATGTACTTTAAGTTTTGATTGACTACAATTAACATTATTATAACGATAAATAAGTTCATCTATTGTATCACATAAAGGTGAGGTTAAAATCCATTCGTCTACGCTTGTTTCTAGGCTGTCAGTTGAATTATTTTTTATAGATAATACTCTTAATAAGCCGTCATTAAAAGCCTTCAAATTCAGCGTGGAAACAGCCTTAGATTTAATGATTCTTGGTTGTCCTTTCTTGCTTCCAGACTTGTACAAAACAGGAATACCATTACTATCAACTAGAACTTTATCCTCAATTTTATCATGATAATCACCACAAATTTCACCTAATTTATCATTAATATATTTAGTTACAGTAGCAGCATATTCACCTCTCTTACTAATAATAAGAAATCGTTTGTCAGGATTATCTTTAATAATTTCAACTATTCTTTCTAGCTTACAAACATTATCAGAACATATAAGCATACGTTCACGAACAATATTATAAAAAGTCTTAACTCGTTCAGCAAGAACAAGAGGATTATAACATTCATCAATTTGTTTACTAAAAGGATTAGTCATATCCATATCAGCACTCCATCCATTATATTCAGCTATTTCTGTAATATATTGAATAGCACTACGTCCATCTTGAGTGCCATTTCGAGCACATTTAATATTATCAAGATTACCAAATACTTGAATAGTTTGAGTAATAAACTCAGTATATTTATCATAATTAGTAATATCATCTTGATTAACAAATAAAATTGGCTCTCTGTATTCCTCTACGGGGAGTAAAGCCCGCATAGCATTAATACCACTAGAACTTATATTATCATTAATAGGTGGAATATTAGTATAAATTTCTTTTAGCTTGGCAGTATCAATAGTATCTTTAGTTATAATCATAAGTTTAAATCTAGCATGATTAAAAACTGTATTACAAGAAAGATTCCATTCATTAACTCCAACAACAATAGAAATATCATAACTATAATTATATCTACTATTAACATAAGTATGAGTAAGAATATTAATAGTATCTATATTTATATTATGATTTTTAAGACCATCAACAATTTCTGTTCTTCTCTTCCAATTATCTGTAACAATAAGTATTTTAAGATTAGGATTTTTATTCCTCATCAGAGTAATAACTCTACTTATAATTTCAGAATAATCAAGAGGTTGAACACAATGGATAGTTCCAACACCTTTATAATCTTTAGAACCCCATTTATTAATAAGTTTACTATATGATTCTTCAACTATATTTTTCATCCAAAATCATCTTCATTAAAAATAGGATTATACATACCGCTATATTTTTTAATTTTACTTTTACCTTTACCTTTAGGAGAAATCTTAAGTTTAATAGGATTAATAATCTTCATAGCTTCTTGATAATAAAATTTGAAATTAATATCTCTAAGAGAAATATCTTTATCATCAAGACTATTAATAACTGTTACAACAGAACCAGCTGCCATTCTACTACGAGAACCATTATCGTTATGAACTTTCTCAATAATATAACCTCTATTAGAAACATAAAACCTAACATATCTTTGGCAAACAACATGAGTAACTTGTCCATTTTCAATCTTAGTTTCTTCTACATGAAATTGTTTACCTACATTTTGAGTAAGACAAAAATCAAGAATATTAGTAGCTTCTTGAAGAGTATCCATTACAGGTTTATTCTTAAGAAAATAGTTTTCAATAGCTTGAGCAACAATAGGCATAGAATAACCTTTAGTTAAATCTAAAGAATACATCATAGGATTAAGAGCACCTTTAGATTCAAGCTTAAGTTTATGAACACCATTTTTAATAACTCTAAATTGGCTAAGATAATTATTTATATCTCTACTAACAAGACAATGATAATAATCAGTATCAAACTTAAGTTTAGTAGTTTGTTCCCACTCATCTTTAATACGATTATAAACATCAATATCTCGTTTATAAAGTTTAATAACAATACCATCTGTATTAGCACTTAACACATGAATATTGTGTAACTCTAATTCCTCAACCAACATTAGCATCATTAACTGCCCATTAATAGTAGTTTTAAGTACAGCTAATCTATCATAAAGATTACCGTTTTCAAATCCAAGTTTACCATAAACAGAATTAATAACAATCTTTAAAACTAAAGCTAAAGTATCTCTATCAATTCCGTCAACAGTATCTTCATCGCTGTGTTTAACTTCAACTCTTTTATTTTTAAGCCAACCAATAAGATTACAAAAAGCATTAGTATCAAGATGAGCTGGAGCTACTTTATGAGCGGCAATAATACTAGGATACATACTATTAATATCAGCATGAATATAAACATAATCATCGTCATTAAGAACATCGTGTTGACCCCCCGTAGAGGATGGAAATAATTCTCTTCCACTACTCCAAAGTTCAACAGGATTATCTTGACTATGTAAACCTCCAGTTGCAACAGTATAAGTTACATTTCCAATTTTAACTTCTTTACTAAACGAATCTTTATTAACTCTATAAATAGTAGTTTTAAGACATTCATCAAGAAAGTCTTGCATAGGTTTAGTTTTGAATTTAATAAAAGGAAAAATAACTTTCTTAAAACTCATAGCAGTTCTTTCAGTTTTCTTACCTTTCCATTGTTCGGGAGCAAGACCACTAAACTTACTATAAAATTTCTCAAAAAGAATATCAGCAGTTTTACTACGACTAGAATTAAGAACATCAACATCATATGCTTTACTAATAGCATAACGAGATTTAATTTCTTCTGGATAAAGACGAACTATTTCAGCTACAATGAAAACATCATTAAGATTATAGTGCATCATAGGTTCAATATATTCATCAAGAATAAATCTATCCCATTTATCTACTAGTTTATTAAGCTGTTTAACATTCATTCCTTTAAGACTAGGAATTTCATTATATAGTTCAGCTTCTTTTTCATTAATATCAGGAAGTTCATATTCTAGAAGTTCATACCATTGAAGATTAATAGAAGTTTGCTTTAAACCTTTAGGAACAGGTTTACGTTCACCTGTTTTACTATCTATAACTACACTTGCTTTATTAAGAGCAAATATACGCATTACATCAATACCTGTAAATGGTAGTTTATATTTTCTAAGACTATTAAGATAAAAATCAGTTTTAAATTTATCTTTATCATCTTGACTAGAAATAATAGTTTTACTAGTTTCATATAACTTATTAATAAGTTCTTTCGTACTATTCGTACGCATATAAAAACTAAGTAAAGCTGCAACCATAAGATTATCATAATTGAAATTATTAAATCCATACAAGTCAGTACGAATAATATTTCCATTAGAATCTTTATAACATCTAGTCTTATTAATATAACCTATCATAGAAAGTAATTGACTATCATCTTTATCTGTTATATAAAAACTATGTTTTTCAACAGTTTTAAGACGAGCCTTAATTTCTTCAACAGATAGTTTTTGAACTAAAGGAATAGCTTTATTATCAGTATTAACACAATCTTTAAAAACTTTAAGATAACTATTAATACTAACAAAAGTAATAGAAAAGAAATTTCTTAAAACTTCAACATCATAAGCTATACAATTAATCATTTATACTATACCATAATTATTTCTATTTTTAGTAACCCAATTAACATCATCAGCAAAACGCTGTTTAAATATATGATAAAAATTATCATCTTTAAATTTAATAAGAGGAGAATAATTACTAAATACATACTTACCGCCAGTAGCCATAAATCTAGGAATTGGATTATCACTAATACTACGATAAGCATCACCAAATACAAATAGATATTTGTAATTAATTCTAGCTAATTCTTTCCATAGAATATTACGACATTTATAAACAGCAGTAAGATAAGTATTATAATTATTAGAACAAGCACATTTAATACTATAAGTCATATACACATCTTCAGTGCTATTTCGTCCAGAATATTCATCATAAAGATTACCAATATCAGTAAATAATTGATAATCTTCATAATAATTTCTATCACCCCTAGGAAATAGGAAAACAATATCTCCATGAATACTTCCTCTACCACCTTGTATATATTTACCTGTATTAAATATACGATTTGGACATCTTTCACAATCAGGATATTCGTCAACAGTTTTACTTGCCATAAGATAATACTAATTGATTACTAGCGCGAGAACAAGCAACATACAATCTACGAAGCATTTCATCTCTATTAGTATAAGGATGACCATATTTATCATAAATCATATCGTTAATATCTACAAATACATTTTTATAAGTAGAACCTTGTGCTCTATGAGAAGTAATTGCAAAGCCATAATCTAAATCTCTACTAAATAAAATCTTACCATTACTATTTGTAATATTAGAAGCGATAAGATATTTACGTTTAAAATCAAAATATTGTTTCCATTTACTTCCACGTTCAGAACTACTAGCTTTTTTAGCATCATCAATAAGACTAGTCAACTTCTTATAATACATCTGAAATGTATAGTTATCATAATGGTCAATAACAAATAAAGGTTGAGTTATAGCACCACCATGAATAGCTTGAAACTTAATAAGAAATCCTTTAAACTCATAATCATTATCAACTGTATCAACAATATCTTTAACAATATATTCTTCACTATTGTTTATAATAATATCATTAAAAATATTAACAACAGTAGTATAACTCATTATTAAATCATTACGAGTAATAAGGCTCTTATCAGCATCTTGAATAATCATATGTCTTACATGGTTATTCCATTGTGCAACACGACTATTAGTATAAGCTATAATACGATACAAATCAATATTTTTAGTATATTCTTCATCATTAAAACAAGTATCAATTAAATCAGAAAATTCAGTTTGACCACAAACATAAAATCCTTTAGTTTCTTCATTATAATCTTGTCTATTTTTAGATATATAATCAAGAAATCTCCATCCATTCTTACTATCTATATCTTCTCGAAGAAGTTTAAGAAGTTTACTAATAGGATTATTATCTCCTTGTCGTACAACCTCTTTAAGATAATAAGTATTACTAGCAATAAGAAAAGCTTGACTAGTTTTCTCATTAATAGGTGGAAGCTGACTAGAGTCACCAAGCATTATAACTTTAATTTGAAGCTTCTTACATTTATTACTAATATACTTAACAAGTTTAGCATTAAGCATAGAAGCTTCATCAATAATTAAAACTTTAAGACCATCTAGTTTATCTTTTCCAACAGGATTAAAGGCAGGATTTTCAGGGTCAAAATTTTCAATATTAACATCAAGTCTAAAACCAAACAATGATTGAATTGTATTAACTTCTTTTCCACCAATAGAATTACTAAGAACTCTACAAGCTTTATGTGTAGGAGCAGCACAACCTATAACACCACCAGACCATTTGCAATTATTAATAACGTATTTAATAACAAATGTCTTACCTGTACCTCCAGCACCACAAAGAGCATTAATATATTTCTTCTCATCCCAAGGCTGTGCAAGAAACTCAATAAGTTCATGCACAGCTATTTCTTGGTCTTTAGTAAACTTAATGTTAGTATCTTTTCTATCTCTATTAGCAATATTAAGATTACCAATCATTACAATTCGTTGTTTACATCAATAAGATTATTTTTAACTTTATCTTCATATTCTTTCCATTCTTGAAAAGCTAAAATAGTAGATTCACTATCACCACGATTATAACACGTAGTAATATGAAACAATTCCTTAGCAAAAGGCATTTTAACAATTTTACCTTTAGCTATAAGTCCAGCAGCAAAAGGAATATAAAATCTAGTATCAACAGTTTTTCTATTTTCACTATCTCTTATAATTTTAATTCTATGATTATATTCATCTAATCGACGAGCATAAACAACTTTCTTTCCTTTAGTTCTATAACTTTCACCTGTAATGCTATATAGTTTACCATTATATTCTACTTTATAAGTACCATCAATATATTTAATAATACCTTCACACTTGGCAACTATAATAACATATTTATTGACTATTCCTTTCTCTTTGGATTTACCTACAACTCCAAATGAGAATTTAAAGCTAACCATAGCATACTACTTTCTTTTAATAGTACGCATACGTTTATCAACAGCACGAGTAATACCTTTAAAAGTATTATCCTCTGCAAACTTAGCTTTACGAGCAGCCTTTTTAGCAGCTTTCTTAGCAGCAATCTCTTCATCACGTTCTTTTTGTTGTTGAACAACATCAACATATTCAAGATGATAACCACAATAATGAGTAAGAAAATCAATTTTACCACTAGTTCCATTACCAATAGAACTATTTTTAGCTACTTTAATAACTTTACTAGCAGAATTGATTCCAATAACAGCGCCAACATTATTAAGTTGACGAACAACAGAAACTTCATCATACTTTTTCATAAGTACTTTACATTTTTAAAGATTAATAAAACAATTATATTTAATAGTTAAAACTATAATAAATTCAATAATAGTTAGATTAGTAGAGCCACTACGCTACGCTCCGTGGCGACCCCCCGTAGAGGATGGAAGCAAGCTAGTCATTAAACTTTCTCTTTAATACCATCATTAACTTTATTAAGTTTATCAATAAAATATTCAATACGGCGATTAAATTCTATATCTTTATTTTGAAGTTTATTAATATCTATATTAATTCGTTCAATCTTCTTATATAGATTAAATACTTCATAAATAAGAAATAAAATACATCCAACACAAACTCCAAGAATATATCCAATAGCATCTTCAATCATAGAAATAATTATAAAGTTTACGAATAAGTTCAAATCTAGTATCAGTAATATTATAGATTTTAAATGCTTTAGCAACAAAATCAAAATCACCATATTTAAGTAAAGCATCTATATAATCTTTAATATCACTAAGCCACATAATAGCACTAACAGAATATCTATCACTATCAGTATTAGTAATATATTGACCAATACCTTTAGCAATAGTATCAGCAGTTATATCATTAATAATAAACTTATCAGTAAACCAATTATCTTTTATATACTGTTTATCAGTATATTTATCACGAAAGGCTTTAGATAGTTTATTACATAAATCAATATAAGAACGAGCAGCAGTTCTATTATTATGATTAACAAATTGAACATCTTTAACTTTAAGAGTTAAGTTCATACCACATTCGATAATACGAACTTTAATTTGTTTTTTAGCTTCATTAATATATAGAACAATAGCAAGTTTATCTTTCCAATAACCAGTATTCAAAGTAACTATATCATAAAGTTTAACTTTAAATCCAGATGTAATAGTACCATCAATATTCTTATAAGCAACATAATTCATAATAAAACTGTATTAAATTTTTAGTTTAACATTTATTAGCTAGTTCTTTTGCCCTGTATTGAACTTAATATTAATCGTGATAGATTAATCAGATTATATATAAAAGTTCAACAGAGAGCAAAAGAATCATATCTATGAATGTATCATGGACGTAAATAGCTAGTCATTTGTAGCAGGCTCATTATTCTGTTCATTATTATTACCAGCACGTTTAAGACGTTCTTTAAGAATATGTTCAGCAACAGAACCAAGTTTACATTCACTAACATTATAACTTACACCTTTAGCATGAGTAACAGTATATACAATAGGATAATCAATATATTTATTATTACCTATTGTGCGTTCAACCTTAGTAACCCCAACGCCAGTTACAATACCAACACAAACACCAAGCTTAGTTTGATTATGATATTGATAAGTATATTCCATATAAACTACTTGTCCTTTTTTAAACTTAGCTTGTTCTTCAATATATCTATCTAATAGACCATCAAAAATAAAAGAATCAAAATTATCCATTTTAATTATATATTTAAAGTTAATAATATACATACTAAAAAGCCTAGCACTATCTTCACAGACAATGCTAGGCAAAACTACAAAAACGAAATCATATAAAATGAAATGTTTGACACAGACATCATTATTACTAATTTCACAATCAATAATAATAGAATAATTAACACCAAATCAAATATGACATATAACACTTGGACTATGATAAATATTAATAGCACTATCTTCACAGACTGTACTATTACAAAAGTTACAATTAGAAATTAAAACGGATAATAGCAATATCATAGTTTCGGAGTTCAATTCCTCCATCATCAGCAAGTGAAATAACACTATTATCTTCACAGACAATAGTGTTAGAAATACAATCAAAATTATGTGGGATTATTTAGCAGATTTATTTGCTTTTCTACGTTTAAGTTCAGCATAAATTTCATCATCACTAACATTCTTAAACTTATTCTCTTGTTTATTATTATCAACAGATTGATTAACCATTTTAATCATTTCCTTATATTCTGCATTAGAAGTATCAATAATATGTTGAGCAATCAAATGATTAATTTTAGTATTAGCTTCAACAATATTAATAATCATATCTTTAGCATATTTAGGAAAAACGGCAATAATAGGTTTAAGAGTATCTTTATCTTCAATTACACTATCCCAGCGATTAATAAGCCCATCAAGTTCAAATCCATCTTCGGTAACAAATTTAATAATATCTTCTTGAGTTTTACCAAAATCATTAATATATTTTCGTTCTTTAAGAACATATACAAATAAAGCTAAACCTCTAACATATTGGTCTGGAGATAAACCTTTATCTTTAATATCATTAATGAATTTATTAAGAAGATTACAACCTTCTTTATATTTACAGGTATCACAAGCAATATTATTATAAAATTTACCAAAAACTTCATCAAGAATAACTTTAATATTAATATTTTCCATAATTTTATTTAATCATAATAACCAAAAACATCATTTTCAGGGTCAACAATAGGACTATCATCAACTATTGGTTCCCAAGCAATATCGTCAAAATCTTGACTTAGACATTCTGCATGAATTTCAACACCTTCAACATTATTATTGAAATATGTATCATCTTCAACAAAATAAATATCAGTTCTTTCCATATCTTTATATATAAAATAAACTCCGAGTAGAGGATGATTATCATCAACTAGTTAACTATAACAAACCCAATAAACAAAATGGATAAAAATGGCAAGAATATGAGAATTAGCTTTAATAAGCTCAACAGCACTATCCATCCTCTACGGGGAATCTATACTACAAACTTAGTTAGCTTCAGAATCTTTATTCTTTTTATGAAGTTCAGTTTCAGTATCAATCATAATACCAATAACTCGCTGGCTATCACTAGCAACATCAGCATGAGCTTTAACTAAAGCATCAATAAATAAATCATCTGTATATCTATATTCTCTACGAAGTCCACCATCAGCAGTAACTCTAAACTTATTCCATAAGAACTCAACATAAGCACCTTTAGAGTTATATATTCTTCCATCATCTTCAAGAGTATGAAGAATATTAAGAGAAGTATGGCGTCTAAATGCAGCATTGAATTTAACAATACAAACTACATCAAGAATATGTTGAGGAACATTAATTCCAACAGGAACACCACGTTTATCAGTCTTAGCATCTTTAAAATCATTATCTTCATTAGCTTGACTAACAACAGTAGTTTGTTCTTCCTGTTTACGAACTTTACTTTGTTTCTTCTTCCTAGCTTTATTCTTAGGCTGAATAGTTTCACTACTAACAACAGCATTAACTTGTTTATCTTCTTCAGGAACAACAAGTTTGCCTTCTTGTTTAGCTTCTTCTAAACTTTCAGCTATAGTTTTCTTTCTAGGCTTAGATTGAACATTACTAGTAACATTATCAAAATTTACCATAACACTTATAAGTTTAAGATTAATATTATTATCAGTAGCAATATTACTCTACTGAACAGCACGACAAATATAATAATTAAATATAATACTCCAAATATATTATAATTTATTTATACTATAATTCTAACTAATGATCAATAGCTATATTAAAATAACTAAAATAGTTATAGCAATAGGAATTAACTTACCACGAGTATAATAAACATCAACAGTATCAAGAGTATCATTAGTATAAAGAGAATCAGTACTATCAAGAATATCAAGAATATCATTAGTAATACCACCAGCAATATTAGCATGACTAGTATTAATAGTCATTATAATACTGATAATATTAATAGTGCTATTATTAACTAGAACTAATGCTATTAGTCATTATGACTAGAAGTCTTATTAGACTTGATAATACTGTTAGAGCTAGTCTTAATAGTAATTGTATGACTAATAGTCATGACGATAGACGTGGTAGAGCTAGAACTGAAACTGATAGAGATAGTCATGACGAATATGACTGAAACTGATAGTGATATAACTAGAGATGATAGAGATGAAATAGTTATAACTAAAGGTTATAAGAGTATAACTAGAAGTTATAAGAGAGAAAGAAAGAGAGTTGGAACAATAGGTTTAGATTGATTAGGAAGAGGATTAAGAGAAGGATGAAGAGGAGGAAGAGGAATACCAGCAGGACTAGTTCCTTCAGCATGACCATCTCCACACTCATCTCTACATTCAACATCACCACAATCATTCTCATCTCCACATTCAACCTCAATTTAACCCTATTTGAACCACATCCAACTCCACCATCTCATTCTCCACGAAATCCACATTCACCACTTTCATCTCAATATCCTCTTTCTCCACATTCAATACCTCTCGTCACCTTTAATTTCACCTCTATAACTTTTTGTTATGAGAGTAAATCTCCATGACCAATATCAGTATAACAAAATGTTATAGGAGTAAATCATCATTAACTTCATTAGTAGAATTATCATCAGTAATTTCATCACGCTCATGATCATCAAGACTTTCATTAATATAACGAACGATACTTTTTAGTTTAATAGCAATAGCTAATCTACATTTATCAATACTATTATATACTTGTTTGATATCATTAGCCCCACCATTAGTTGTTAAATTAGTAATAACAAGAGGATGTCTAATATCATCAAGACTAAGTTCAGTAAGTTCAACAGAAGTTATAGAATTATCATTCTCAACTTCAATAGTAGTAATAATACGATGTACTTTCATGATGTTTAATATTAGAATAAGACTTATCAGAACTTGCAGCTAGGTCTTGATTAATAAGACTTATCAGACTGTTAATTTCGTTTGCTGCAATATATTTAATGTTGATGATGAGCATTTCCATGTCGAACACTAGCAACAGCATCAACAAAACTATTGTTGATAACATCAGTGCTACCAACCCGAAGGTCAGTAGCACTATGTTCATTAGTATGGCATATCGTCATCACTCATTGCAGTAGCAACAAAGCTAGCTGCTTTAGCTTTAGCCTCACGCTTGGCAGCAATGGCAGCACGAGCATCATCCATAATCTGCTTGATAAGTACATTATATGCACCAACAAGAACAGGGTCAGCAGGCTGTTCGATACCTACAATATGATATACATATCTATCATAATCCACAACATTGTAAAGATTGTCTTTACGAGTAAACGGATTATGGTCTTGTATACCAGCAGGTACAAACTGACAAAGAACTTTGACAGCAACACCAGTCAGATACATACTAGCAAAGCCAGCTTCAGCAGCCTCGCCAACATAGTTGACAAATCTACCGTAGAACTTGTCTTTGCGCATTACAAGCAGTATCTGATTGAATGGCATCTGAATAGCACCAAGCATACCCATTCGATGTGTACCATCAGGCATACTTTGAGCACCTTTGACAGGACTAGCAATAGTAACAAACGCATTGAGATAAGATTTGCCGTTACGACCTGTACGTTCTTGACAATCAATATTAGTAATGACAGTAGTCATTACATAACTATGACCATCAGTACAGATGCGTTTAACAACATCATCAATGGTTTCCACTTGCGCAGAATTTTGGTTAGCTGTATCAACTTGTGGAGTCTGTGGAACAGCATCAACACTCTCGGGAGCAACAGCAGCACCTTGTGCAGCTTGTGCTAAATCTTTAACGTCTGGCATGACTATTAAGTATTTAATTACGCTAATCAGTAGCATTACTGACAGTTGTTTTCGTTCCAACTGCAAAGTATTTAATGTTGATAATGAGCAACATCATCTAGTAGAGATTAATCTCTACTAAGATAACTAACAACAGCCGATAGTATTCCAAATAAAACAGCAGTAATCTGTTCATCACCAGTTGGCTCTACCTTCAATGCTAGTATGATAGCTGGAATCATCAGCATGATTGCAACTAACAACAATGGTTTGTTTGTTCTCATAATGATTAGTGTTAATAATTAGTAATATAATGAGATGAATAATCTCAATATATTTAATGTTGATAATGAGCAGGATTATCATTAACTCTATCAACTTTAGGCGGGGGTAGTCAATCAAGTTTAACATGACCGGGGGTTATACTCACTAGCCTCACTATCACATCAATACATTCAATTTTTCAATCATCATCATTATCACTACCATCATTATCACTACCATCATCGTCATTATCCTTATTACACTTATCTTCATTATATTTATAATCTTTTTTAATACTATCATCTTCATCTTTATTATTAATTCTTTTACTTTCATCATTACCAATCCCAATCAATTTTACTAGCATCAACTTCTTCTGCTTCAATTATTTCAGTTTCATTATTTTCATTATTTGCTTTATCTACATTATTCTCATTATTATCATATAAATAATCAAGTTCACTTTTATATACTTGTTTATTTTTAATTATAATACAATTATCATCTTTAACTAATCCTATTCTATCTATATAATTAACATTATTATCAAGTTTTATTTTAGAATCATCAAGTTTACCTTTAGTAATAATTTCATGAAATTTATTAATATCACCTTTAAATATAACTCTAGGATTAACTTCAAACATACTACGTTTATCTGTTCTACGAATAATATTAAGTTTTTCTAATGTAACAATAGCATTAGCAAAATCTCGTTTATTACATCCACTTCTAATTCCATTTCTACAAACAGCATCAAATAAATCCTTACTAATTTTAACAACATTAGAATTAAAACAAATAGTATAATTAATAAAATAAAAAAGTTCATGAAGAATTATACTTCTTAATTCAACTATTTCTCTCCAAGCATTAATACCAACATTAGAATAAAATCTTTTAATAATTTTACCTGTATCAAAACATTCCATACGTCCAGTACCACATAGATATTTTTTATTATTATTTTTAACATCAATATCAAAAGTATTAGGTATAATAATACTTCTATCATTAGCTATATCTTTATTAATAGCATCAATAACAAGTTTATTATAAACTCGACTAGGTTTAAAATCTTCTTTAAAAGTCATAACAATAATATTATTAAGTTTAACATAAAAATATATTACTCTAGGAAATTAGCGAAATGTATTCCATAGATGGAACAACTTTCGTGCACAAAGGTAGTCATTTTTGCCACTTAATTTGCATACTGATGGAGAATTAGGTATTCAGCATGATACATAATATGTATTATAACTTATTGATAATCAATGTATTATAATTACTATAAAGATATATTATATATTATATATAGATATATTATATATTATATAATATATATGGATATATTATATATATTATATATATAGATATATTAATAGATTCGCTGTGACCCGCTCCGAGCTTCGCTCTCCGCTATACTCCCCGTAGAGGATGGATATAATCAGTACCAATCACATCAAGTTAATCAATACTATCATCATTATTAATATCTCTATTAATATTATTAATACTAATATGGTTAAGTCTAACTCATCTTCATCCTCCACGGGGAGTATGACTTGCATATTTATAATCATATAATCCTCTACGATTGAAATGTTAAAAATAGTTTTTCTCTTGGTAGATTCATTCAAACTCTTACATTTGCTAAAAACAATTAAGTTATGGGTAAAGATAAAAGTGAAACTAAACCTAAATACACTAGAGAATTTCATAGTGGAGAAAAGAATAAAAAAGAAGTTAAAATTCCTAGTAAACTTAAACTTGGAAATATTGGTATTGATAGTATTATTAAAACTAAATAATTTAGTGTTATGATTAAAGTTGAAAGTAAATTTAAAGATTTTGGTATTCAAATACCTACTGACATTAGCGAAATAACAAGTGAAGCACTTGACGCTATTCTTACTAATGTAGTTATTGCTAAACATTATTGTGTTGTTGCTCTTTGCCAAAATGAAAGTTTGTTCGGTGTTATTAATAGTAAAGTAAATACAGTTGAGGTTATGCCAATTATTGCTAAGATTAGTAAAGAAGATGCTGAACTTATTGGTATGAATCAAATGGATAAGATTATTATTGACCGTTCTACTCTTGAACGTGGCTATCATCTTTATCTTAAACATAATGTTCTTAGCCCTCAATTTGTTAATAAGTATATTACTAATGATACTGAACTAACTCGTTCTATTACTGTTGGTACTTTTGGACAAAATCAAGGATATAAGAAAGGACAGAAAGTTTGGTTTGTTGAATTTAAAGTTATAGCTATTAATGATTTAAGAGCTGCTATTACTGATAAACATAAAGCTATTAATCCTTTTGTTTATCATTCTGCTGAAAAAGCTAATTAGCATTTCGTCTAAATAATCGAACTCTTCTTAGAACTACTTATGTATAATTTAAAATTATAGGTAGTTGTGTTCTTGTTTATAGTAGTAATCTAAGAAGAGTTCTTAAACTTTCAATTATGGATTTTAAGACTAATACTAGTTTTAATATTGCTAATACTAGTTCTCATGAAGATTTTGATGATGATTATATTCTTATCTATAAAGATATAAATAATATATTAGATGATATTGGATTTCAAGGTGATGATAGAATACTTTGTAAATCTATTATTGAAAGTCTTGAAAAAGAAGCTAGTATTAATATACGAAAAGATAAATGTGTTGCTATTCCTCATATTGGTACTATTCAAAAGAATTGGTATCGTTCCAAACTTATTAGTCATTATAAAGACTTTAAAGAAACTAGAAAAACTATGACTAGAGAAGAGTATAAAGAATATACTGCTAAAGTTATGAAAGAAGAAAAGCAAAAACATTATGAAGAAGAAGAAAAGATTAAGACTGAACATAAGTTTAAAAAGAAACTTCTTCCTATTTGGATTAAACTAAGTAAAAAACATAGTGCTGCTTATGCTAATCTTTGGCTATATGCTATGGGTAAACTTGAAATTATTGAATTTGATGAAGAAGTAGAAGAAATATATGAACGGTTTGGAATTGGATTGGATGCTGACCATAGATGAAACTGGTATGCCAAAAGCTCCTACACTTAAGCAACTTCTTGATAGAGATGTTAGTCTTCTTTATACTAGAGATAAATCTCCTAATAAAGAGATGTATGTTAAAGAAGTTGGAGTTATTTATTATCTTGGTGACCCTAAAGGTCCATGTCTACAAGAAGGTCTTAGTGAAAAAGAAGCTCTTAAGAAAGCTATTGAAAATTTTGATTTACCTAAAAATTATCAACCTGATATTCTTGTTTGGAAACTTATTAAAAGATATTATAATCAAAAAGCTGGTGCAGGTATGGAAGCTGTACTTAATATTAAGCGTGGTATTCATAATGTTGCTCTAGCTGCTAGCAAGTTAAATGAATTGTTGAATGACAAGTTATCTGATGGTGCTAGTCTAGAAGATGTTCCAGTTGTTATTGGTTATATGAAACAAATTAATGATTTAGCTAATCAGTTTCCAAACACGATTAAAGCTCTTAATGTAGCTGAAGAAAATCTTCTGTATGAACAAGAGAATGTTGCTGGTAGAGGTGGTGTTGAAATTACTAGTAGTATGATTGAGGAATAAGCTGATGCTAATCGACTCCATCCTCTACGGGGAGTCTAGCGTAGGCACGTAGTGCCGAAGCGGGTCCAAGCTAGTGTTGAACTTAATAATATTAATATGGAACTTAAAGATAAAAGATATAATGATATTAGACTTATTTTTCATGAAGAAGAACATAAATATAATGATAGTCTAGGTAATGATTATATTTCAACTACTACTATCCTTCATAATTATGCTCCAAAGTTCGATAAGAACTATTGGTTGAGAAAGAAGTCTAAAGAACTAGGAATAAGTGAGAAGAAACTAGAGGAACAATGGTCAACTATTACTAAAGAAGCTTGTGAACGTGGAACTAATACTCATAATGGTCTTGAAGATGGCGTTAAAGGAGCATCTATGTTTCAACAAGCTATTAATTATCTTGATAAACGTGAAGATGGTGTAATGGTTACTATTGCTGATATTCCAAATTTTGGTGCTAATTATAAACTTCTTAATCTTAAAGATTTTATTGAACTTACAGATAATCGTTATCCTCTTATTTATGATGCATTTAAAATGTACACTGAAAGAGGATATAAGATTTATAGTGAGATTGGTATGTTTCTTATAGATTGGTTAATTAGTGGAACTATTGATATTCTTCTAGTTAATGAAGATACTAATTGTGCTGTTGTAGGTGATTGGAAAACAAATCGTGGTGGATTAAAATTTAGTAGTGGTTATTATAAGAAAGATAAAACAGTTAAACCTGCACAACAAACTAATGTTTGGGTTGATAAAGATGAACGACTTTTAGCTCCTCTTAATCATCTCCCTAATTGTAATGGTGCTATATATAATCTTCAACTTAGTATGTATGCTTTTGCTGTTGAATATATACTTGGTTTAACTATTAAAGGTATTTGGTTATGTCATATTGATAGTGATTTTGAACTTAATGAATATGGTATGCCAAAAAGATTTTCTGATGGTCTTTATCATATTAAAGAAAATCCTGTTGAAACTACTAAATTCTTTACTATGAATTATCTACGTGATGATATTAATAAAGTTCTTAAAGATAGAGAATTACAAATTAAAGCTAGTGGTGTTCAAACTCAATTTAAACTTGCTATATGAAATTAAATAAAGACAATTTAATTGGAGTAATTATTGGTTTTATTGTTTTAGTTATATTTGCTATTTGTTTATCTAGTGGATGTACTAAACGTATTACTCCAGTTCCTGAAATTCGTTATGTTCCTGTTACTGATTCTACTGCTGTTAATGAATTAGTTTTAACTAAAGAATTACTTCGTAGAACTCAAGATTCTCTTAATGCTTATAAGTCTGATACTACAATTAGTGCTGATTATTTTGTAGCTAAATATAAACTTGAACGTATTAGATATTATAATGATATTGCAGGAAAAGGAAATAATATCAAATATCTTAGAGGTTGGATTCGTAGAACTCTTGAAGAATAAAGTATTATGTATATTATTAATCGTAGAAAAAATATAAGATTAATTGGCGATGAACATCATATTGGTGATGACTTTGAATTTGTGATTTATAAAGTTCAAATTAAAGTTCTTTGGTTTTGGGTTACAATTAAAGAATTTGATGAAGATGAATATTATGACGCTGTTGATTGTTTTAGATATTGTACTAATCCTTATATAAATTAAATTATGGCTTACTTTGGAGATGCTTTTAAAAAACTATCTATTAAAGAAGGTGGTTATGTAAACGATAAAGATGATGCTGGTGGAGAAACTTATAGAGGTATCAGTCGTAAATATAATCCTACTTGGCAAGGTTGGACTATGATTGATTCTTATAAGAAACATTATACTGTTGGTAGTAAAGAATTTAAGTCTAAACTTGATAATGATGTTCAACTTCAAAAACTTGTTTGGCAAAAATATAAAGTAGGTTATTGGGATGTATTTGAACTTGATGATTTTAATAGTCAGAGAGTTGCTGAACAATTATTTGATACTAATGTAAATTGTGGTCAAGTTGCTGCTATTAAGATGGCTCAAAGAGTTCTTGGTCTTAAAGAAACTGGTAGATGGAACCTTGATTTGCTTAATAAACTTATAGAAATAAAAGATTAACTTAATACTGTATAGAATCATGAAGAAGATGTTGATAGCAATATTTATAATAGCGATTATCAATTTGTGTTTTACTTTGTATTTATCAATAAGTCGTTTTAGTGTAGAAGCCAATTCATATAATAAAAGTGACACTGCTATTAATCATGTTCGGATTGATTCTATACAGTTAGTTATAACTGAAAGAGAAAGTATAGTTTATAAACTTAAAGAACATGAAAAAGATATTGAAGATAAAGTTATTAGTCTTAATGACAGTGCTTCTTGGGAGTTATTCAAGAAGTTGGTGTCAGAGTGAGATTGATAATATAGTGCATCCTCCACGGGGAGTCAACACTACTGATACAACTGTTCTTGTTCCTATTAATATGATTAAGATTGCTAATACTAAGATTATCAAAGCTAAACTTTATAAAGATATTATTGATGAACAAGATAGTATAATTAATCTCCATAAGATTAAATATAATGCTCTTTATAAAGAAGTTGAAACTTTACAAAATAATCTTGATAATAGTAATAAAGTAAATGATAATTTAAATAAGTCTATTGAACGTATTAAACGTAAGAATAGATATTTGGTAAGCGGTGGTGCTGTTTGCGCTATCGCTTTTGTTGTTTGTTTACTAGTTAAATAAAATATTATGGCTGATGGTAAATATCCTTTTCTAGAATACATTGAAGAACCTGATAAAGAGAAAAAGTATAAGAAAGCTAGTGATTGTGGATGGTATGACCCTCATAATAACTTTTTAATTGGAGATAGTGGTGGTTTTCTTTTAAATATTAGACCTGGCAAATTTGTTAATACTGAACTTTTTAATGAAGCTGCTAGAACATATCAAGCCACAGGTAAATATACTCAATTTAAAGTAGATAGTATTCCTCATAGACAATTTAGACGTAGAGAATGTGATAGACGACGTAATGGTTTTTCTGCTCCTTGTTGGCAAAATCCAGATGGAAGTATAGAAGATGTTTGGATAACAGGTGGTCATTATAATTTTCTTAATTATACTCGTATGGAGCGCACAGATGAATCATCTGTTATTGTTACTGAACATGGAGCTACTGCTAAAAAGATTTATAGTTTTCCTAGTTTTATTGATGCTCAATTTTGGACTTGGCAAATTATAGAATTTTGTAGACGTAATGGTTTACATCTTATTATTGATAAAACTCGACGTGGAGGTTTTTCTTATATTATGGCTGCTGATAGTTCTAATGAAGTTAATTTATCTAAACATAAAGTTGTTATTCATGTTGCAGCTGATAATAAATATTTAATTAAACAAGGAGGTTTAAGTGATTTTGCTGTTAATAATTTAAAGTTCTTTGAAGAAAAGACTCCATTTAAAAGAGGTATATATAGTCCTACTACCGATAGTTTTAAACTTGGCTATCGTATGAAAAGTGGTGTTGAAGCTGATGATAGTTGGTCTAGTTCTCTTTTAAGTGTTAGTGCTAATAATAACCCTGACTGTGCTATTGGTAAAGATGCTGTTACAATTAAAGTTGAAGAGCTATCTACAATGCAGAACTTTGATGAGTTTATGAATGTAACTGAACCTACAATGACTGTTGGTACTCGTACTACTGGTACTCTTATGGCTTGGGGAACTGCTACTGCTGCTAATATGCAAATATTTGAACAAAACTTTTATAATCCTAGAGCATTTAGATTTATGGCTTTTGAAAATGTTTGGGATAATGATGCTCGTAATGAAGTTTGTGGATTCTTTAAATCTTATGCTTGGGGTCTTGAAGGAGAAATAGATGGAGTTAAAGGATTTGATGAAGATGGAAATAGTAATCTACGAATAGGGCTTCAGCTTGCTGCACGAGAAAGAGTTGAAAAGAAAAAGACTGCTAAGACTTTTGCAGAATATCTTAATTATCTTGGTCAACGTGCTTTATTTCCTGCTGAATCTTTTAGTAGTGCCAATGAAAATATATTTAGTAGTGAAGCTCTTAATAAGTTTGAAGATAAACTTCGAGTTGATAATAGTTATAAGTTTTATACTGATGGTGAATTATTTGAAGATGGAACTAAAAAGATTTATTTTAAATCTAATGCCCGTATAAGAATTGAAAATCCTGATATGAAAACTTATGATTATATTCAAGGAGTTCCTAGACGTGGTAATGAAGACCCTCATGGTTGTATAAGAGTTTGGTTTGCTCCTGAATATGAAGAAACATATATTAATGATAGACTTGTAAGAAGTATTCTTCCGGGTACTTATGTTGCAGTTTATGACCCTGTCGGTATTGATAAAGATAAAAAAGAAATTACTGATAGACATTCTCATAATAGTATATTTGTTATTGAAATGCCTAGAGAACGTAATGGATTTAAACCTAAGTTATGTGCTGCATATTATGGACGTACTGAACGACTAGAAGAAGCTGATGAAAAGTTTTATCGTTTATGTAAATGGTATAATTGTATTGGTACTGGACTTGTAGAAATAAATCGTGGTGAAACTGTTTCTAATTTTCGTAAATGGAAAGCTACTAAATATTTAGGTTATGAACCTTTATATGTTTGGGATTCTGCTGTTAAAGAAAAAGTTAGTACTAGTTATGGTTATAATATTGGTAGTGGTCCTAAGAAACTAGACGGTCTTCGTCTTCTTAAAGAGTTCTTATATGAAGTTATTGGTAAGAATGAATTTGGAGAAGATATTTATGTTTTTGAAAGATTTCTTGATTATCAAACAATTCTTGAACTTAAAAAGTTTAATGCTGAAGGTAACTTTGACCGTATATCTAGTCTTATACTTTTAGGTATATATTGGAAATCTATTGATATTAAAGGTAAACGAGAACTTGCTAGTCGTAAGAAAGTTACAGAAGATAATGATAAAACAGATATTTTTAATAGACAATGGTTTTAAGATTAAACAAATAAAGATATGTATAATTTTGGTAGACTTGATTTTCCTAATCAGCACGTTAGTTATGCTGAAAAACAAGAAGTTGATTGGTATGCTAAATGTTGTGATTACGTTATAGAAGCTGGTATTGCTTGTAAAGCTGATTTTAATGTAGAAGAAAAGTTTAATATTCTTCTTGGCAATATTCCTAGAGAATATTATAGAAAAACTCTTAATCCTTATAATGAGAAAGATGAAAATCTAACTCGTTTTCCAGCTACTATGCGTAATTATGATATGATGAAAGGTATTATTAGAAGATATATTGGTGAATATATCAAAAATCCACATGATTTTATTGTTGGAGCTAATAATCCAGAAGTTGTATTTGCTAGAGATGCTGAACTTGGTAAACAAATTATGATGCTTGCTGAACAAGCTGTTGCTAAGAAGATACAAGAAAGTTATATGCAGTTTGTTAATGAAGGTAATAATCCTGAACAATTTAATCCTGAACAAGCTGTTGATATTGAGGCTTTTATTAAAGAATTTAATGAAAATTTTATTGATGATATTAGTGCACAAGGACAAGATTTAATTAATGTTATTGATGACCTTACTGATGCTTTTACTATATACGCTAGAGCTTATTTTGAATTTGTTGCTTTTGGAGCTTGTTATACATATAGAGATGTTGTAGGTAATCAATTAATTAAACGTGCTGTTAGTGTTAGAGATGCTTTTCCTGTTCCTAACGATAATATGTTTGCAGAAGATTATGATATGTTTGCTGAACGTCGTATGTTGACTAAACAACAAATTATAGATGAATTTTATGAATATCTTTCTGAAAAAGAACGTGAAGCTCTTGATACATATTATCAATATAGTGCTACTACTTCTAGTGATAAAGCACTTTTAAATTGGGATAAATATATGTATTATTTTGGTGATATATGTAGTAAATTTAATAAAGATGATTTGCAACATATTAAGAACACTAATATAATGGCTCGTGATGCTAATAATGGTTTATTTGAAGTTTGGCATACTGTTTGGAGAGGTGAAATAAAAGAAGGTATTCTTACATATAGTAATGGAGCATTTGTTACAACAAGAATTGTTGATGAAACTTATCAGCTTAACCCTGCTAGTGGTGATATTAGTATTGAATGGGTGTGGCGTCCACAAGTTTATGAGAGCGTTAGAATTGGTTCTCGTGCTACAAGCATATATCCTTATAAGGCTCGTCCTATTGCTTACAATAGGAATGGTAAACTTCCTTATAATGGTATTGCAGAACTTTTGCCTGGTTTTGGAAGATTTAGTATTGTAGATACAGTTATTCCTTATCAAGTATTTCGTAATATAGTTTCTTATCATAGAGAAATGGCTATTGCTAAAAATAAGATGAATGTTCTTATGATTGCTAAATCTCTTCTTGGTAAAAAGCCTGCTGAAACTATATATCGTATGGCTGCTGATGGAGTGCTTTATATTGATGATGAAGATGATGCTAACCTTATTAAAGCACAAAGTGTTCGTTATCTTGAAAGTCGTATGAATAATTATATTACTGAACTTGGGCAACTTATTCAAGAGATTGAACAGACTGCTAAAATGGAATGTGATATGACTCCACAACGTTATGGAGAAATTGCTAATAGTGCTGGTAAAGGAGTTACTGATGAAGCAGTTATTCGTGGAAGTATGGGTTCTGTTATTATTGAATTTATATTTGATAAAATGAGAGAACGAGATTATCAAGCTGAAATGGACTATACTAAACTTGCTTGGATTGATGGTCTTAATACTTCTTATAAAACTAAAGATGGTAATATTAGATATTTAAGTCTTGATGTTAATAGTCATATATTTGCTAATTATATTGTTACTTGTAAAACTTCTGTTAAAGAACGTGAGAAACTTGAACAATATAAACAACTTGCATTTAGTGCTGCTCAGAATGGTAATATGGATATGGCTAATGCTGCTATACGTGGAGATAATGTTGCTCAAATTAGTAAACTTATTGATAAGTATCAAAATATTCAACGTGAACATGAACTTGATGTTGAACGTGTTTCTCAACAAACAGAACAACTTCGTCAAGAATTTGAACTTGCTAAGATTGATAGAAAAGCAGAACAAGATAGAGAAACTATTAGAGTTGAAAAATATCTTGATGGTCAAATTGAAGCTATGAAAGCAAATGCTAATATTATGAGTTTTGATAATGGTCTTAGTGATGCTGAAAAGAGTCAAGCTGAAGAACGTATGGAAAATGCTAGACTTAATCTTGAACGTAGTAAACTTAGTTTAGATGCTCAAAAGACTTCTGTTGAAGCACAACTTAAAGAAAAAGAATTAGCTGTTAAACTTAAAGAAAGTGATGATAAAGTCAAGATTGCAAAAACGAATAAAAATCGTTATGATAGCAAAAGTAAATAATCGGCTGTACTTCTAAATTTTGTTCATAATAGGGCTGGACTTGCTTGTGAAAGTAGGTTCAGCCCATTTTCATTTTTATTTACATCACATGAGCCATTTTAAGCTCATTTTAAGCACTTTATTCATTTCGTGATAGATTAATCATTATGATAAAATTTGATTCATACACGGCTTCTCTGAAAGCAACAGGATAGGTTATCAGTAATAAATATCCTAGTTAGCAATAGTATGTTAGTCGGCAAATCGGCTTAAAGGTGAACATATTTTAACGATACAAGTAAAACTCATATTATTATTATAGTTTATATTTGTGGTATAGTAATTAATTAAAAACAAAGAATTATGCCTAATTTTGATAGTTTTGGTTTTAATGGTGAAACATCTAATGGTGATGGAAAACCTACTGACGACATTACAGACCTTGATACAGGTAAAACAGGGCAGTTAGATGCTGATGGTAATTCTATTGATGATATTACTAATAATGGTAATGGAGATGGGAATAGTGATTCTAATGCTAATAAAGATAACCAATCTTCATCCTCCACGGGGGGTAAGCCTAATGACAAAGCGAATGACGCTGATGCTGAACATGGTTTAGAAGAAGGTACTATTATCGAAGATGGAGATAATAAATATACTGTTGATAAAGACGGTAATCTTATTGACGATAAAGGTAATATCTTTAAAGCTAAAAATGAAGTTGCTGCTTATCTTAAAGAATTTGAAGTAGAAGATACTAAAGAAGAAAATACTATTGATGTTAAATCGATTCAAGAACTTGTAGGTGTTTCTGTTACTTCAGAAGATGGTAAAGCTGTTACTTTTGAAAATACTCCTCAAGGAGTTGCAAGTTATATTCAATCCGTTATTGATTTAAAACGTGACGAATTTGCTCAAGCTGGTGTTAATAAATTATTTGAAGATTATCCTATCGTTGGTGATTTTCTTAATTATTATGTTGCAAATGGTAATTCATTTGAAGGCTTTGGTGAACTTCGAGATAGAAGCGGTATTGAAGTAGATGAAAATAATGTAAGTCAACAAGAAGCTATTGTTCGTGAGGCGTTTAAGGAATTTAATCGTCGTGGTAATGTTGATAAGTATATTCAATATCTTAAAGATAGTAATGAACTTTTCAATGTTGCTAAAGAAGAACTTGAAGCTCTTCAGAAAGCTGATAACGAAATGCGTGAAGCTAATGCTAAAGAAGCTATGCGAGTTAAAGCAGAAGAAGAGAAACAACTTGTGGAATTTTGGAATGGAGTTAAAGAATGTATTGATAAACGACAAATTGCTGGTTATCGTATTCCTGAAACTGTTATTATTGAACGTAATGGAAAACAAATTTCTACTACTCCAGAAGATTTCTTCAATTATGTTTATCAAGTTGATGATAAAGGACTTTCTCGTTATGAAAATGATTTAATGAAGTTATCTCCTGCTGAAAGACGCGATGAAGAACTGCTTAAGGCTTGGCTTAAATATACAGGTAAAGGTTATGATAGTTTGATAGAAATGGCTGTTTCTGATAAAGAAGCTAAAAAGTTGAAACTTACTGCTAGTCAACGTAAATCTACAAAAGGAGCTATTAAAATAACTAAACCTGACAGTAAAAAAGATGCTCTGAAAGATGAGCGTTTTGGTTATTAACATAATAGTAAATTTGTAGATGAAAACATTACGTGTTATTGGACAAACTCGTTATGAAGATAGAGGTTATTCTAATGAAGAATCAATTGCTTATCTTCAGCTTCAAAAGCCAGAAGAAATTAATAGTTTTCTGACTTATAATTATGGTATGGATGATGACCGTTTTCCTTTAAGTTTTATTACTGAAGGTCAAGGTAGTCGTGGTATTAAAGATGTTGCTACTGTACAATGGACTTGGAAAACTATGGGTCGTATGAAGTTTACAGACTTTGTAACTTACTTTAATACTGCTATTACTAAACCCGGTCAAAATGGTAGTGAATTTGAAGTTCATTTCTCTACTCATTGGTTTATTGAACAACATGGTCTTACTGCTCCTGATGGTGTTACTCAAGTTCGTATTCAGAAAGACTTAGGTGAATCTGCTTATGGTTATGCTTATCTTCTGAAACTTACTTCTCCTAATCCTGATGCTTATGTTGACCCTCAATGGTTGGCTAAAGGTATGTATTGGGCAATGAGTGCTCCTACTGTTTCTGAATCTTATTCTAAAGGTAACAGAAGCAATACTATGGGTCCTGCTGGAATGACTTCTCAACTTGAGTTTTATCGTTATTCTAAAGAAATAGCTGGTAATCTTGCTAATGTTGTTACTCAATATCAATTCCAAAATGATAATGGTGGTACTTCTAATCTTTGGATTAACGAAGAGATGCGACAGTTCAACTTGCACATGAGAGTAATGAACGAAGAACGTTTGTGGAAGTCTGAATATAACCGTTTACCTGATGGTACTATTTCTTTGAAAGATCATGATAATGGTAAACCTATTCCTCGTACTGCTGGTATGTTAGAAATTTGTCGTGAATCTAACTACGATACTTATGGTGAAGTTCTGACTCTTAACAAACTTGAACGTACAGTTGGTGATGTTCTTGACCGTGATACTCAAGATGGAGATAAGAAAGTTGTTCTTATGGGCGGTAAAGGATTTATTCGTGACTTTGAAATGGCTATCAGAACTGATGCTAAAGAAAACGGATTTATTACTCCTCTTGGTGAAAAGATGATTCAAGATAATGGTGATGGTCTTTCTTATGGACGTTACTTTAATAAGTATAAAACTCCAGATGGATATATCATTACTGTTATTCATAATGCTTATTTCGATAAGGGTACTGATGCTGAAGCTGCTAAGCAAAATGGTATGATTCATCCTACTACTGGCTTGCCTATTACTTCTCATCAAGCTGCTTTGATTGATATGAGTAATTATAAAGGTAATCAGAATGTTCGTATAGTACGTCAAAAAGGACAGGCTTATAAAGCTAAAGTTATCGAAGGTATGACTGATATTCCTGCTTGCTGGGGATTGCCTAATACTAATCATGCAGCTACTGAAATTGATATGGCTCGTTATGAAGTTAAAGGCTCTATTGGTTTGCAGGTAGATAATACCACTAAAATGTTCTTATTGAAATGTGTATTATAATCATTTAAAAGAAGCTATTTAAGATATGGATTTTAACAAAGTAAATGAAGCTAATAAAGCAGGAGAAAATACTCCTGCTGCTTCTAATGTAAATACAGATAAACAGGTTATACCCCCCGTAGAGGATGGAGTAGATAAACAGCCTGCTAATACAGTAGGATTTAGAGATGAAAGTCTTGATGAACCTTATACTGAAAAACGAACTATTACTATTAATTTAGTTACTAATTATTCATTATATCGTAGAGTTAATGATAAAACATTACCTAAACGAATGGATAAGATTGGTAGTTGTGTTCGTAGTTCTCGTACTCTTTCTTCTAATAAAGGTGAGATTGAATCTTATTTTCCTGCTTTAATTGGTCTTGCTCCTAATAATGAAAACTTTATTTCACGGGTTAAGGCTTATCTTAATAATATTAGTGTTTCAGTTGATGAACTAGGTAAGACTTTTGATATTTCTTTCTTTTGGAATCGTAAACGAGATTATCTTCGTTTTAGAGCTGAAGAAGAAGCTATTGAAACTGCTTATATGAATAGTGACCGTAAAGGAGTTAAAGAACTTAGAGAAGCTCTTGAAGCTAAGATTACTAAGTTAAATCTTCTTGAAAGTGAAAAGTATAAATATGGTTATCCTATTGTTCTTGATGATTATCTAATTTATCGTCATTGTTTATTATATAAAGATGTAGCTAAAGATATTGCTCTTATTAATTCTGACCCATCTATTAGATTTTATTTTAAAGATGACCAAAGAGAAGCTGAGCGTCTTGCTAAACATCGTCAGGAAATTAATTCTGCTAAAGGCAATTATGTTAAACTTCTCACGAATAGTGATTTGTTTGATGCTGTATTTATTCAATACTGTGTTGCCAATAATATTAATATTCCTAACGGTATGGCTATGGATACTGTTGATAAACAATCACATCTTGATAAATTTAGTACAAATGAACCTGCTAAGTTTAATAAACTTTGTAATGATAAAGATATTACTATTAAATCTTTAATTGAGGTTCTTATTTCTCGTGGAGAATTTATCAGAGCAATTCATAATCAAAATATTACTACTCCTGATGGTGAGTTCATTGGTGCTAATGTTAAAGAAGCTGTTACATGGTTTAAAAATCCTACTAATAGTGCTCTTGTTAGTGCTTATAAAAATAAACTTAAAAACATTTGATTATGAACATTGGGGAGATGCACGTGACGTTCAGAGAACTGGCACAACAGATGGGTATGCAGACCGTTCGTGCTATTCTCATGGAAGATATAGATATTTGTCTTAATGCTGCTATAATTGAAAAAGCTAGAAATGTAATAGTAGAAAACGTTGGACCTGTTCCTTATAATGATAAGGTTGCTCGACAAAATGCTTCTATTAGTCCTGTTAATGCTCTTAGAACTTTATACACAGCGGGTACTGTTGACGGCGGAGATATTACAGGTAATGGAACAGAAGTTGACCCTTATAAAATTAATATTGATAGCGACGGAATAATGCTATATACAGGCTTTCAAGTTAGTTATAATGGCAAGACAATTTATGATTGTAGAATTATTGAAGCTGAAGATTTAGGTCAAACGCTAAGAGATTTCTGTAATCGTGCTGCGAAAGATGCTCCGATAGTTACTATATTTGGAAATGAATCTGGTATCAATGTTGATATATATACTGGACGTAATAATACAGTTAAACCTCAATTAGTTAAATATCTTTATATCAAAGAACCTGCTAAAGTTAAATTTGATGAAGATAGAGAAGAAGATTGGGTTAATTGTGATTTACCTCCTTATTTACATATGGAAATAGTTATGCGTGCAGTACAGATTTATCTTGCTAGTATTGGTGCTACTTCTAATGGAGCTGATAAACAAAGTTAAACTCTAAATTAAATTAAAAATGAGACAGTTTTTGTTAGCGGGCAATGTCGCTTATGGAGCGAGCTTACCTCTTGCTGCTGGAGCGGTTGCTTTTACTTATCTTGCTAATGGCAAGGAAACTATTGACGCTGACGGTACTAAGATTACCGATAAGTTTTACATTAATTTTGGTCGTGAAGCAAATGGTCCAGTAGTTCTTCCAGCTTATAAGAAACATCTTACTTTTGTTAAAGGTGTTTATCAAGCTGCTACTACTTTCTCTGCTAATCTTACTATCGGAGATGTAAATGCTTATTCTGATTATTCTATTATGATTGTGAAAAAAGGATTAAAGTTCAATGAACGTAATCGTTGGACTGCTACCATTCATACTGGTCTTAATCCTACTGCTAATGATGTAGCAAAGAAATTAGCTAACCAAATTAATAATAATACTATTGGACATGGTATTAAAGCATCTGTTGCTAATGCTAAAATCACTCTAACTGCTGAGTCTAAAGGTATTGATTATGAAATTCTTGGTGCTGATGAATTAGTTAGTATAGCTGTTACAGTTACAGCTCACGGTTTACCTGCTTATGGCGACGCTGCTTATATTACTGATTTAGCTAATAAGGCTGCTGCTGATGCAGGTATTGAATATACTTACCGTGATACTTATACTGAACTGTATCCTGCATATCCTATTAATCCTTTGAAGCAACCTGATAGTGCAGATGTTGGATATACTATCTTTACTCTTCGTTTTGCTGTTCCACGTGAAATGAAAACTAGAGATGAAGTTGTTCATCAGATTGTACAAATAGCGTTTCCTACTGGAGCTACTGCTATTGCAACTGTTGAAACTATCCTTAAAGCTATTGCTACTGAAGAAAAAGCATAACTTATTACCCGACTCGATTAGGTAAATATTAGGTAATATTAATCGAATAGGGGCTATTGGTATTAGCATTAGTGTTGATACTGATAGTCCCTATTCTTGTATCTATAAAAATGGAATTAATTCAAAATGCCTTTGAACAAGGTTTTATTCCAGGTATTGTTATTGTTATTTATCTTATAATTAATAAGATAATTGATAATAACAAAAGAAATCCTTTAGATGATATTGCCAAACTTCTTAACATAGTTACTAGAGATATTATTGAAAAAGATAGAGAAAAATCTAAAGCTGTTATTTCTATTACTATAGTTAATGCAGCTTCGGAATGTGCAAAGTTTGTTGCTTCAACTATTATTACTAATAATATTGATAATAATCGTGACCAAATAGAATATAACGCTAGACATTTAGTTAATAGTGTTTATTATGATGCTTATTCTAAACTTAATATGTATCGTGGTGATGAAGATTATCTTAGTCATTATATGAAAGAAGAATGGAAAGAAGATATTTATGGTGATATTATAAATATTGTCTATAATAAAAATCTTGATTCTGATCAACGTATTCTTGCGTTTAATAAACGTATTGATATTAGAGTTAATGATTATACTGCTTATATTATTAATAAGGCATTTAAATAAGATGATATTATGATAAGAGGTTATATTAATAATCCAAAACAGCTATCGAAAGAGATGCAATTGCGTATTGCAAGCATGGCTGAAAAACAGGTGAGAATAGCAGAATTAGGCTTCCCATTGAACGAAAAAAATTGGTGCAAACTAACACAAGGACAAATTTTAATTCAAGCACTAGAAGCCTTAGAATTGCTTTCTGATGAGCAACAAAAATCAATTATTAATTCATACAATAACTTAATGTTAGAATGAGTGAACAAATAGATGATAGTTATGTTAATGGTGTCTATGTAAAAGCTGATGGAACTGAACAAGTTGAGATTAATCCTCAATATGTTTATATGACTGTTCCTAGCAAATATGTTTGTGTTTATCACAAGCTATTAGTTCTTATGGCACAATATGGACTTGATATGCTTAATGATTGTTCTGCTACTTGTAAAGGTAATAATAAGAATATTGTTACTTGTTGGAATATGTTTCAATCTGCTATGGCAGCATATCAACTTGGTCAAGATAAACTTGCTGAAACTCTTCTTAAATATATTAAAGGCCAACTTAATATTATTTATGAAGGTAGTGAACAAGTTCAGTATAGTGGTTCTATTACACTTCCTGTTGATGAAGAAGGTAAAATTCATGCAATAGTTAGTTGTGGAGATGCTCCTAAATTTTATGTTGACCCTGAAACTGGTAAACTTTGGGAGAAGAAAGAAGAAGGTAAAGAATATAATGAAACTTATAGTCTTAGTGATGCTGATTATGATAATGAATAATGTGAATGTGTTCCATCCTCTACGGGGGGTCTACACTATGAATTTAGTAAACCTAGAGAACGTATGAAAACAATAGAAGAAGAACTTGGTAAAGTTAGTCTTACTTGTAATGGTCAATGGAATGATAGACCTTATGAAAGACTATGTATAGTTCATGACGGTTTCTATGCTAGCTATATATCTCGTAAAGCTGTTCCTGCTGGTATTCCTTTATCTAATGAAGAATATTGGCAACCTATTGCTAAACTTCGAGAAGATTTAGTTATTGATTATGAAACTTTCAAGAAAGAAATATTAGAACTTATTGCTGTTATTCAAAGAGGTCTTAAAGCTGCTAGAATTGTAGTATCTACAATGGAAGATAGAGATGCTCTTACTTGGGAACAGATTGGAGTAGGTTGTGAAGTTTATGTTATTGAAACTAAAAAGAGTTATATTCTTGATGAAATAACTCCTGTTACTAATGCAAAGAAATGGCATCTTGAAGCTGATTCTGAAATTGGTTCTAAATTTGTAGAATCATTTAGTGGTATGTTTCCAAGAGCGATTGCAGAACGCGCAGTTGCTGATGAATTTGGTATTAATATTCAAGATAATTATCTTCGTCGTAATGTTGTAGTCAATTATATGGCGCACGTACTTAAACAGTATTTTGAAGATAATGCTGTTCAAATACTTGAAGGTCAAATTACTCCTGAAATGCTTAGTGAATCTGTTAAACAAATGTTTACTGCTTCACAGATTACTAATGCAGCTGATGAAGAAGATTTAACAGTTGTTGATAATCTTCTTAAATTTGCAGATAAAGACTATAATACAAATGATTATAGTGGAAAGGCTCGTAAATATCTTCGTAAGAATATGATTCGTGGTGTTAATACTCTTACTCAAGATATGATTAACGAGCCTAATACTATTTATATACTTCAATATGATTATTGTCTAGCTGGACAAACTATTGAACTTCCATATAATAGTATTATTCTTTGGAGAGGTGGTAGAATGTATGATGGTGCAGTTAAATTAAATCAATGTAGACTTCTTAGTAATTATCGTCAAGAAGATATGTTTGATAAAGAATCTATATCTCTTGATGGAAATTGGGCTGTTGGTCAAATACTTTATCATCCTCTCGATTTAGGCGAAGATAATAAACAAGTTGAAATTGTTGGTTGGGGTGGAACTTATACTAATGATTTTTATTGGTTTTGGGATGGTGAAAAATGGGTAAGTATGGGTTTTGATTTATCTGTATATCTTACTCGCGCTGAATTTGAAGCTTTCTTAGAGAAATTAAGAGAAGAGATGGAAAAGTTCTATGCTTGGCTTCTTGAAGAACTTAAAAAGATTAATGACCATCTTGAGATTCATGACCAACAAATATCTGAATTACAACAAGATGTAATTGATATTAATACTAGAATTGATAATCTTATTACTGAATATAATGCTAAGTTTGAAGATATTTATAATAAGATTGGAGATTTAAATAATAATATTGAAGGTAGTATTACTAATCTTGAGCAATATATTAATAATAAGATTGAAGAAATTCTTAATAAGATAGAACAAGAAGGTGGTAGTATAAGTAATGAATATAAACAGTATTTTGAAAGTAATTATGTATCAATGTTTAAAAATAAGATTAGACCGGGTACTAATATTACTTTTGTTGAAAACGATGATGGTACTATTACTATTAATGCTGCCGGTGGAGGTTCTGGCGGTGGTGGACTAACCGAAGAAGAAGTACGTAATATTATTAATTCTATACTTAATAATTATTATACTAAGCAAGAAATTAATGATATTATTGCTGGTCTTGAAGGAGGTGGTGGCTCTGGTGGAGATGTTACTCATAATGTTATGTCTACAACTCAACTTGGTGAAGCTAGAACAGGTAAATATCTTGTTATGAATAAATTTGCAGATAGTGAAACTAAACCTAGTAGACTTGATGTAGATTTTAATTCTCTCTATACTGATATTAAAAATAAATTAGTTGGAGAAGGATTTGGACAAGGTAGTGGAAGTGGAGAAGGTGGCGGTGTTGCTGCTAGTCAAATTCAAGCTTGGATTGCTGCTGTTGTTCCTATTGGTTCTATTATGCTTTGGGATACTTCAACTCCTCCTAATGGTTGGGAAGTTTATACCGCTGCACAAGGACGTTTTGTTATGGGTTATATACCTAATGGTATTAATATTTATAATAATCCTAAACAAGGAAATCTTGATTGGAAAACTGTTCTTGAAAATATTAAAGATACATATGACCCTGCTGCTCCCGGTCGTAATATAAGTGCATATGGATTTTATATTGGTGGTACTGATTTACCTCTTCATCAACACGCTGTTGCTGTTGGAAAATCTAAATCTGGCGATAATAATCACCATGTTATAACACCTAGTAACTGGCGATTTGTATCAGGTGATTTAGATGGGGATATTAAAAATGGCTATCCTTATGGCACTGATAGAAATAGACTTGATAATTTTGGTATTAATCGTTCTACTAATTGGTATATGACTGGACCTAATATTAGTAATGATGGTGAAATGACTTGGCAACAAATAAGTGGTAATAGATGGACAGGTAATTATCTTGCTATTAATAAACTTATGCCTACTATTGCTTTACATTATATTAAACGTGTTTCTAATCCGTGGTAATTATGACTGAAGAAGAAAATGTTTTTGTTGGTACTAATTGTCAATCTTTTGACCCTAGTAAAGTTCGGTGTGATAAAGAGGGCAATATGCCAATTCATATACTAGATAAGTATTGTGAAGAAAATGATACTAGATATAATATATATCCTTTAACTGTTATACAGGCTGTATTTGATGGTTTAACTGGTACTAGACTTGACAGAATACTTGCTGCTTGTAATAGTGTTTATTTAACTTGGGAAGGTACTTTTACTGATACTGTTAATAAACTTGATAAAATTTATCGTCGTAAAGGATATATTATTACTTATCGTGATGCAACTAATATTAATTGGACACAACGATATAATAGTGATGATATTAGCGATGCTGCTTGGACTAATCCAGATAATTGGGAAGGATGGTCTTTTGATACTGTTATTAAAGATTTAGCAGAAGCACTTGAAGAGATATTTACTAATATAGGTGATTATAAAGATTTTCTTGATATTATTACTAGTTTTATTAATGATTTTGTTATTAATGTATTTAATAATATTAATAATTATCCTAAATTAGTTGAAATTATTAAAAATAGTACAGTTGAAAGTTTGCCTATTATTATTAAAGATATATTTAATAATATTAATGAATATCCTGAGCTTAAAGAGATATTTAATCAATATATTAAACAATGGACTGAATCTATCTTTAATAATATTTATTCTTATCCTGCTCTTAATCAATTCATAACTAATGCTATTAATGCTCATGTAGAAACTACTATTGGCAACATATTTAATAATATTGATAATTATCCTGCAATTAAGAATCTTATTATTACTAATACTGTTAATAAAGTAGTTGATATATTTAAAAATATTGGTCAATATCCGGAATTACAGGAAGCTATTCAGAATAATATTAATGAACGAGTTGATTATATATTTAATAATATTAATAATTATCCTGAACTTATTGGTATTCTTTCTGATTTAGTTTGTAATTGTGTTAAGAATATATTTGCTAATATTAATAATTATCCTGCTCTTGTTACTTGTATTAATAATACTGTAAATAGCAGAGTTGATTATATTTTTAATAATATTGATAGATTTCCTATTCTTAAGAATCTTATTGAAACTAAAGTAGAAGCTAGAGTTACTTATATATTTGAACATATTAATAATTTTACTGAACTACTTAATGTTATTAAAGGTAATATAGAAAATATCTTTGATAATATTAATAATCATCCTAACCTTAAAGTTGCTATTGAGAATAAGGTTGAATCTACAGTTGAACATATTCTTAATAATATAGATAATTATCCTATTATTAAAGAGAAGATTATTCAATTCTGTAATGAAGCTGTTGAAGCTAAACGTGGTGTAGCAAATGGTATTGCTAGTCTTGATGGAGATGGTAAAGTTCCAGCAAGTCAATTACCTAGTTATGTTGATGATGTTCTTGAAGGATATTATGTTGATGAAACTCATTTTGCTGAAAAGTATATAGAAGATGCTCCTGTATATTATACTCCTGAAAAAGGTAAAATTTATGTTGATATAAGTAAAGATACTGAATATAGTGGTAAAACTTATCGTTGGTCTGGAACTAAATATGCAGTTATATCTGAAACTTTAGCTTTAGGTGAAGTTACAGGTACTGCTTATGATGGTGGTAAAGGTAGAAAAACTACTAATATCGTTAATAGTTTACCTAAATATATTCCTAGTACACAAATTAAATTATTTAGGTCATCTAGTGGAAATATCACGATTGGCTTACATCATTATGAATTTAATAATACAACAAATGTTTATGAAAGTAAATCTTTTAATGATGGTGTAATATTTCCTATTGTTAGTAAAACTGAATCTGGAGTTATGTCTGCTGCTGATAAAGTTAAACTTGATGAAACTTTACCTAATCAAATTACTGAACTTAGTAATAATGTTTATACTAAAGAAGAAATTAATAATAAGTTTAACAATGTACCAACAGTAGAAAATACTTATACTAAAGCTGAAGTTGATAAAGCTATTGCTAATGCTATTAAAGCTTTAATTCCTGATGGTTATGAACTTGTTATTAAAAAGAAAACAACTTAATATTAATCATGGTGGTACTGAATAAGTGCCACCATTTAAAGTTTATAAAGTTATGCAAGATATTAATCAACAATTATATGAAAATAAAAGTACACCTGAAGAATTTATTCCTGTTTATGGTGTAGTTGTTACTGTTCCTACTGGAGTATATACTAATGGACAAAAAGAATTTACTTGTGATAAAACTTTTGATGAAGTAAAAGAAATACTATTAAAAGGCGGAAGTATTATTGCTATTGATAACAATAATAGTAGAATTAATTTTGATAGAATTATTGTACGCAGTAACAATATTAGTGCTACAATTACTTATTTTTCTGCTGGTGGAATTAATAAAATTGATTTAAGCTGGGATAAAGGTATAGCTAGAGTTGGTGGTGAAGAAACTAAAAGTATTAATACTTTTGTAGCTATAGGTAGTAATTCAATTATTAAATCTTATGATATTAGTAATATTACTATATTATTAACAAATGATGGTAGTAAAGAAGAAGTTTTAGCTGCTATTAATTCTATTTTTACTAATTTTGCTGGATTTGTTACAGCTATTAGTAAACCTAATTCTGTATTTCGTAATGGTAAGTATGGTACATTTAATGTTGGATATACAAATAATATTATAATTATTCAATGGAGCGATGCTAATGCTATTCATCATGTTGCTTTATCCGAAGATGGTTCTTATGTTTATAATACTATTCAAATAGTTGACCAAACTCTTTATAGATTAAGTAATCTTACTATTGAACCAATAGTTAATCCTAAGATATGGGTTGGTACTGCTGCTCAATATGCAGCTATTGCTCAAAAAGATAACAATACTACTTATATAATTAAATCAGACGCTTAAGTTATGGCTATATATCAAGGAGATATTGGAATACATGATATTAAATTTGGTAATATAGATGTATTTGAAATATATCAAGGTTCTAAACTTGTTTATCCAGAGAATACTGAAATTACTATTACGTTTAAATTAAATGTTTCCGGAACTGTTACTATTAATGATTATACTCCTGTTATAAGTGAAAATAATACTAAATTTGTATTTACTATTCCTGTTAAGACTGATTATACTGCTACTATTACTGCTGACCATTATAAGTCACAAACTATTACAGGTACTAGTGGTTATTTACCTATAACTCATAATGTAGAATTAGAATGGGAACAAAGATTTATTTCTTATACTGTTACTTTTCCTACTGATGGAGTTAAAGTTTTATTTGATGGAATAGAAAAAGGAGTTATAACTAATGGTAAGTTAGTTGTATTAATTGATGATACAGAAGCTAAAGATAGTTATACTGTTACGTTTAAAGGTAGTAAAGCTAGTATATATGATACTAGTACATTAACAGTAGTTAATAGTTCTATTGCTAATACTGGTGGAAGTTATGATTTAAAACTTCCTACTAGTTCTGTTAAAAGTGGATATAAGAGAATTGATTATGCATCCTCCACGGGGAGTATAACCAAGGGTTCTACTTATGCTGGAACTTGGATTGAAACTGTTGTTAATCTTACTGCTAGTTTTACTAGTTCTACTACTTTAGGTAGTATAAGTAATAATGTATTAACTATACCTAATAATGAATCTACTAATGCTAAAAGTGGTACTTTAACTGCTGTATTTACTTTAGAAAATAGTCAAACTAAAGAAGTTAGTGCTGCTTTAAATCAAGCTGCTGGTGCTAAAGTTTATACCGATTGGGTACTAGATTTACAAACTGATGGAACTAGTGTTGAAGCTAAAGGTGGTACTAGAACTGTTACAGCTAATGTTGCTCGTAGAACATATAAATGGAATAATACTGGTACGGTTTATAGTGAAACTGCTACTCCTACACTTAGTATTAGTGGTAGTGCTAGTCTTAGTGGAAATTCAATAATATTTACATCAAACGAGAGCGTTTCAGCCCGTTCAGCGACACTTACAGCTAGTTATGTAGGATTGTCCAAAACGGTTACGATAACGCAGCAGGCAGGCGCAAAAGTGTATTCAGCATGGTCTGCTTGGGTTGTTTCTATCTCGGCAAGTACGCAAACGATAGGTGCAAGTGGTGGTTCATCTACGATAACTACTAATGCTAGTCGTTCTCGTACTTGGACTTGGAATGGAGTTGGTACTACACATACTGATACTGAAACTGCTACGCCAACACTTAGTGGTAGTGCTGGTGGATTTACTTTAAGTGGTAAAACTGTTACTGCTAGTAACAATACTACAACAAATAGTCGTAGTATAACTATTACTGCTACTAGCAATAGTGTTTCTAAGTCTATTACTATAACACAATCTGCTGGTGCTAAAGTATATGGTAATTGGTCTGCTTGGACAG